>ENA-OQCV01000029-OQCV01000029.1-human-gut-metagenome-genome-assembly--contig:-NODE-29-length-38630-cov-3.041114_pt1 | contig 38630 bp, 37 predicted proteins | sample MGYA00242766_ERZ504592 | MGnify/ENA primary metagenome ERZ504592 (study PRJEB26092, sample SAMD00036315) | human gut metagenome | host: Homo sapiens | study: EMG produced TPA metagenomics assembly of...
AGAGCGGCACCTGTTACCGGATAGGAGATTGCGGCGCCGACACCGTAGGCGAGACCCATGGCGATGGCATGGCTGGTATTGGTCTTTCCGGATTCACTGGTGGTGTTGAGCGCGGTGGCGACGATGATGATGCCCGCGACGAGTTCAACGGCGATGGCCAGAGTGATGCTGAAGGACACGCCATAGTTGCCGAGCGTGGCATAGGAGACGGAATTCTTGTCAAAACCGTAATGACGGCGTCAGCCAGATTTTCAGCGTTACCTGCTCGGATGTCGGCAGCAGGAAGCGGATGGCGGCGCCTGCGCCGATACCACCCGAGCACCTGAGCGATAATATAGAGCACTCCGTCAAGCACATGGGTTTTGCCGGACAGCATCGCCGCAACGGAGACCGCCGGATTGAACTGGGCGCCGGAAATCGTGCCGAATATCAGGGTGGCGGCGGCGTACACCAAACCTGTCAGCAAGGCGATGAACGCCATATTCACGCCGTAGATCGCGGAACCAAGCGTGCAAATCGAGTAGATGGCGAAGCAGATGATGAAGCTTCCCACCAGCTCCGCGCCTACGCGAAGGGCCAGTGGCTTGCTCTGTTCTTCCTCTGTTACGGACGTTGCTTCAACAGCAGTCATAGTCTTTCCTCTGTCATATAGTGGACAAGTTGCGGTTTTTTATGAAAGCCGCCAAACGACTGCCATACTACCAGCAGTCCCTGTAAGTATTATCCGGCCACGTTGGGAGAACGATGCCAAACGCATATTCGCGCGCACTCAAAGCGCATGACGACAACAACAACGAAGGAATCCGCCTGCAGAAGATCCTCGCGCAAGCGGGCTTCGGATCACGCCGCAAGTGCGAGCAGATGATCACCGATGGGCGTGTCGAGGTCGACGGGGAGCTGGTGACCGAACTTGGCACCCGCGTCGATCCGAAAAAGCAGCACATCCGTGTGGACGGCTCGCGCGTCCACCTCAACCCGAACCATGTCACGTTGGCGCTCAACAAGCCCAAGAAGGTGCTCAGCGCCATGGACGACCCGAAAGGCCGCTACACGCTGGCCGACATCATCGGGGACAAGTACGAGCGCGTGTTTCACATGGGCCGCCTCGACTACGATTCCGAGGGCCTGATCCTCATGACCAACGACGGCGAGCTGAGCCAGCACGTCATGCACCCGAAGTACGAAGTGGAGAAGACCTACATCGCCACGATTGATGGCAAGATCGGCGGCAACGTCTGCCGGCGCCTGGTGACCCAGGGCGTCCAGCTGGATGACGGCCTGGTCAAGCTGGACCATTGCGCCATCATCGACGCCAACCGCGACCAGACCATCGTCAAGGTGGTGCTCCACTCCGGCAAGAACCGTATCGTCCGCCGCATCTTCGGCGCCATCGGATACCCGGTCCGCCGTCTGGTGCGCACCCAGATCGGGCCGATCAAGCTCGGTGACCTTAAGTCCGGCACCTATCGTGTGCTGTCCCAGGTCGAGGTCCGTTCCCTGCAGAAGGAGGTCGGGCTGTGATACGAGTCGCCATCGACGGCCCTGCGGGCGTCGGAAAGTCCTCCACTTCGAAGGCGCTGGCCCGCCATTTCGGCTTCGCCTACCTCGATACCGGCGCCATGTACCGCGCATGCGCCTGGTGGTGCCTGCATCAGGGCATCGACCTCGACGGCGATCAGGTGGATGAGCAGCAGATCACCGAAGCAGTCGCCGAATTCTTCACCGGCGACCACTTCGACATCGGCGTCGACCCGGACCATCCGAGCATCACCGCCGACGGCGAGGACATCAGTGAGGCCATCCGCTCCTCCGAGGTATCCTCGCACGTGTCGAAGGTGTCGAACGTCATCCCGGTGCGCCACGTGCTCATCGCCGCGCAGCGCGCCTACATTGCGCGCGAGTCCGCGGCCGACTCCTTCTCGCTGGGCCGCGGCATCGTCGCGGAGGGCCGTGACGTCACCACGGTCGTGGCTCCCGATGCCGAGGTGCGTGTGCTGCTGACCGCCCGGGAAGAGGTGCGTCAGGCGCGCCGCACGGGGGCAGGCCGTCGCCGGCGCCGGCGTGGGGAGCGAGGACGTGGCCGCCCGCGACCGCGCCGATTTCCAAGGTCACCAGCTTCCTGACCGCGGCGGACGGCGTGACCACCGTCGACAACTCCGATATGGATTTCCAGCAGACGCTGGATGTGCTGATCACGCTGGTCGCGGACGCGGTCGAAGTGCAGGAGTACGAGCAGTATGCCGCCAATCTGAGCGATTACGAACTGGATGAGGGCGACGAGCAGATCATCGCCGGTTCCCGGTACGGGATCGAAGACGAGTCGCCGGCTCCCAAGGCCGTCGGAGTGCTCGCCGTGGTCGGCCGCCCGAACGTGGGCAAGTCGACGCTCGTCAACCGCATCCTCGGCCGTCGCGCCGCGGTCGTCGAAGACACGCCCGGAGTGACCCGGGACCGTGTCAGCTACGACGCGGAATGGTCCGGCACCGAATTCAAGCTCGTCGACACCGGCGGCTGGGAGGCCGACGTCGAAGGCATCGAATCCGCCATCGCCTCGCAGGCGCAGATCGCCGTGCAGCTGTCTGACGCGGTCATCCTCGTCGTGGACGGTCACGTGGGGCTGACGGACACCGACGAGCGCATCGTCAAGATGCTGCGGGCCAGCGGCAAGCCGGTCACGCTCGCGGTGAACAAGGTCGACGACGGGGCCAGCGAATACCTGACCGCCGAGTTCTGGAAGCTTGGCATGGGCGAGCCTTACGGGATCTCGGCCATGCACGGCAGGGGAGTCGGCGACCTGCTTGACGCCGCGCTGGATTCGCTGCGCAAGGCGGACAAGACCTCGGGCTTCCTCACGCCGACGCATCTGCGGCGTGTCGCGCTCGTCGGCCGCCCGAACGTGGGCAAGTCGTCGCTGCTCAACCAGCTCGCCGGCGAACAGCGCGCCGTGGTCAACGACCTCGCCGGCACGACCCGCGACCCGGTCGACGAGACCATCGACATCGACGGCGAGGACTGGCTGTTCATCGACACCGCCGGCATCAAGCGTCGACTGCACAAGGTGTCCGGCGCCGACTACTACTCGTCCCTGCGCACGCAGGCCGCAATCGAGCGCTCCGAGCTCGCGCTGGTCCTGTTCGACTCGTCCCAGCCCATCTCCGACCAGGATCTGAAGGTGATGAGCCAGGCGGTCGACGCCGGCCGCGCAGTGGTGCTGGTGTTCAACAAGTGGGACCTGATGGACGATTTCGGCCGGCAGCGGCTGGAGCGCCTGTGGAAGACCGAGTTCAACCGCGTGACGTGGGCGCAGCGCGTCAACCTGTCCGCGAAGACCGGATGGCACACGAACCGCCTCGCCGACGCGATGCGCAACGCGCTGGAATCCTGGGACAAGCGCATTCCCACCGGGCGTCTCAACGCCTTCCTCGGCCAGATCCAGGCCGCGCACCCACATCCGCTGCGCGGAGGCAAGCAGCCACGTATCCTGTTCGCCACGCAGGCGTCCACGCGTCCGCCGCGCTTCGTGATCTTCGCCACCGGATTCCTGGAGCACGGCTACCGCCGGTTCCTTGAGCGCTCCCTGCGCGAGGAGTTCGGCTTCGAAGGCACCCCGATCCAGATCTCCGTCAACATCAGGGAGAAGAAGCGCCGCAAGTGACGCGGGGTCTCTCCCTGCACGGATGAGCGTGCATGCGCGGCCGTCGCGGATTCCTCCGCGGCGGCCGCCTTCGTTGCCGGGCCACGATCCCGGCCCGCTCCGGCCCGCGGCCACGCCCAGAATGTAGGACGGAACGCGCGGTTGTCGTCTGCCATGAATTACAGTGGCGACTGACCGAACGATCTATAAGGGAGCATTATGTCGGTTTTGGACGAATTGGTTGCCGGGGCGTTGGAAGACCAGCGTTCCCGTGAATGTGTCGTGTCTCTTGAGGATGTGAGGCGGGCCGCTCTGGCCGCGCCGGCGCCTATCGACGCGACGCGATGGCTCAAGCGTCCGGACGGCATCCCCGTGATCGCCGAAATCAAGCGCGCCTCCCCATCCAAGGGGCATTTGAGCGATATCCCCGACCCGGCGGCCCTGGCCCGCGAATACGAGCGCGGCGGTGCGAACGCGATTTCCGTGCTCACCGAAGGCCGGCGGTTCCTCGGCTCGCTGGACGATTTCGACAAGGTCCGCTCGGCGGTTCACATTCCTCTGCTGCGCAAGGACTTCATCGTCACCGACTACCAGATCTACGAGGCGCGTGCCCACGGCGCCGACCTAGTGCTGCTCATCGTCGCCGCGCTGGACGACGACAAGCTCGCGCACCTGCTTGAACTCGCCCACGAGCTCGGCATGGCCGTGCTCGTCGAAACGCACACCACCGAGGAGATCCGCCGCGCGGTCGCGGCCGGCGCCCGGATCATCGGCATCAACGCGCGCAATCTCAAGAACCTGAAGGTTGACGTGAACAAATACGCCGAACTCGCCGAAGGACTGCCCGATGACGTGATCCGCGTCGCAGAGTCGGGCGTGTTCGGTTCGGTCGAGGTCGAGGATTACGGTCGCGCCGGCGCGGATGCCGTGCTGGTGGGCGAAGGCGTGGCTACCGCCGACGACCATGTGGCCGCCGTACAACGACTAGTAAAGGCAGGTCAGAGAGTGAAAGCATCCGAATCGACCCCGTTGAGCGAGCATCAGGGACCATATTGGGGACAGTTCGGCGGGCGATACGTGCCGGAGGCACTGATCACCGCTCTGGACGAGCTGGAGCGCGTCTATGATCAGGCCAAGGCCGACCCCGAGTTCCGTAAGGAATTCATGACGCTGCAGCATCGGTACGTCGGCCGTCCGAGCCCGCTGACGGAAGCCCCGCGATTCGCCGCGCTGGTCAAGGACAGGACCGGACTCGACGCCCGCATCTTCTTGAAGCGCGAGGACCTCAACCACACCGGCGCGCACAAGATCAACAACGCGCTCGGCCAGGCGTTGCTCGTCAAGCGCATGGGCAAGACCCGCGTGATCGCCGAGACCGGTGCCGGACAGCACGGCGTGGCCACCGCCACCGTGTGCGCGATGCTAGGGCTCAAGTGCCGCGTGTACATGGGGCAGATCGACGCCCGACGTCAGGCCCTCAACGTGGCCCGCATGCGCATGCTGGGCGCCGAGGTCGTCGAAGTGACACTGGGCGACAAGATTCTCAAGGATGCAATCAACGAGGCGCTGCGCGATTGGGTGACCAACGTCGCCGATACGCACTACCTGCTCGGCACGGTCGCCGGACCGCACCCGTTCCCGGCCATGGTTCGCGACTTCCAGAAGATCATCGGCGAGGAGGCCAAGCAGCAACTTCAGGACTGGTACGGCATCGACCACCCGGACGCGGTGTGCGCGTGCGTCGGCGGCGGATCCAACGCCATCGGCGTGATGAACGCGTTCCTCGACGACGAGCGCGTGAACCTGTACGGCTATGAGGCGGGCGGCAACGGGCCGTCCTCGGGCCATCATGCGATCCGTTTCGCACCGGGCACCGGACAGCTCGGCATGTTCCAGGGTGCCAAGAGCTACCTGTTGGAGACCGATGAAGGACAGACTCTCGACACGTATTCGATTTCGGCCGGTCTCGATTACGCTTCCGTCGGCCCCGAGCACGCTTGGCTCAAGGAGATCGGGCGCGTGAACTACTCCTGGGCCACCGACGAGGAGGCTATGAACGCCTTCCGCGACCTGAGCCAGACCGAGGGCATCATCCCCGCCATCGAGAGCTCGCATGCCGTCGCTGGCGCCTTCAAGGCCGCCGCTGATCTGAAAGCCAAGGGATACGACAAGGCCGTGATGATCGTCAACATCTCCGGCCGCGGCGACAAGGACATGGCCACCGCGGGCAAATGGTTCGGATACCTGACCGACGAGCAGGCCGCGGCGCTCGATGTCACCGGCGCGCAGGGCGACACCGTCGCCTGAACCGGCCCGTGAAGCAGAAGGAGCTTTTTGATCATGACGAATACAGCAACCACGCCGTCCGGACAGCCGCTCGGCATCAGTCACAAGCCCAGCGCGACGGAAGCCATGTTCGACCGGCTCAAGGCCGAAAACAAGCCGGCCTTCATCGGATACCTGCCGTATGGCTTCCCGAACCCCGACATCTCACTCGACGCGCTCAGGACCATGACGAGCACGGCGTCGACGCGGTCGAGATCGGCCTGCCGTACTCCGACCCGGTGATGGACGGCCCCGTCATTCAGGCGGCCAGCCAGATCGCCCTGAACAACGGGGAAAGCATCAACGGCGTGTTCAAGGCGGTCGAGACGGTGGCCAACGCCGGCGGCGTGCCACTCATCATGAGCTACTGGAACCTGATCTACCATTACGGCGTCGAACGGTTCGCCTGCGATTTCGAGAACGCCGGCGGTGCCGGCCTGATTACCCCCGACCTCATCCCCGATGAGGCTGGCGAGTGGATCGAGGCTTCGGATCGTCACGGACTCGACCGCATCTTCCTGGTCTCCCCGGATTCGGCCTCCGAACGTCTCGAACTGGTCGCCCGCAACGCACGCGGCTTCGTCTACGCGGCATCCCGTATGGGCGTCACCGGCGAGCGCGACACTATCAGCGCATCGCCCGAAACGCTTGTCGAGCGTGCCCGCAACGCCGGGGCGAGAAACGTGTGCGTGGGTATCGGCGTATCCACCCCGGAGCAGGGCGCGAAGGTCGGCGCCTACGCCGACGGCGTCATCGTCGGTTCTGCTCTGGTGCACACCCTGCTTGACGACGACAACGTCACCGCGAAGGCGCCGAAGGAAGGACTGCGCGACCTGGCCGCCAAGGTCGAGGCGCTGTCCGAGGGCATCCACAACGAGTCACGCTGACACACCCCGCGCCGGCGGGCTGCCTTTACCGTGCATCCGCCGGCCATGGGGTAGGGTAGATGGCGGTAACAGCGGTCTAGACAAACGAGGCACTGCATGAATCTTGCGTATATCCCCTCACCGGGGTTCTCCAAGTTCTCCATCGGACCGGTGACGATCCACATGTATGCGATCTGCATCCTGACGGGAATCATCTTCGCCGTGTGGATCCTCACCGTCAGATGGAAGAAGAACGGGGGCACCTTCGACCAGGTGCTGGACACCACGCTGGTCGCAGTGCCCTGCGGCCTGGTCGGGGCCCGTCTGTACCACTGCATCACGACGCCCGACATCTACTTCCCGCCAACCGGCAACCTCATCAACATCCTCAAGGTGTGGGAAGGCGGCATGGCCATCTTCGGCGGCATCGGGGTGGGGGCCTTGGCCGCGTTCCTGTGGTGCCGCCACCGGCGTTATCCGTTCGCCCTGCTGGCCGATTGCATCGCGCCGGCGCTGATGGTAGCGCAGGCCATCGGACGACTGGGTAACTGGTTCAACCAGGAACTGTACGGCATGCCGACCACGCTGCCATGGGGCCTCAAGCTCAACGATGCGGACGCCATCGGCAAAAGTGAGATCTGCTACAACGGACAGGCATGCCCGACCGGCACGCTGTTCCACCCACGTTCCTGTACGAGATGATCTGGAACCTGATCGGCGCCGCGATTATCGTGTGGCTCGGCCACAAACTCGTCGACGTGCTCAAATCCGGACAGCAGTTCGCCATGTACATGATGTGGTACGGGCTTGGACGCACCTGGATCGAAAGCATCCGCATCAACTATTCGACGATCATCCTCGGCCTGCGAGTCAACGTGTGGACCGCGATCATCGTGTTCCTTGCCGGGTGCATCCTGTTCGTCGTGTTGTGGCGCTTCGGCAGTGAGACACGCGACCTGACATCCAGACTGCGCGCGGTCACGGCCGACGAGATGGAACGTCAGCGCCAGCTGGAAGAGCGGGCCGCCGCGAAATCCGGCAAGATGGCCAAGACCGCGAAGCCCGAGACTCCCGCCGAAACCGCCGAGAGCGAGATCCATCAGGACTGAGCGCCCGCATCCGTCCGAATCAGGATATCGCACAAGATCATAGAAAACCGCAATACCATAACACACAAACAAGAACGTCGTGTAGGCGCAAGCCGTCTCGTCGTTCTTCCACCATAGAATGAGAGCCATGAGCATACAAATCGCACCCAGCATCCTTTCCGCTGATTTCTGCAACCTCGAACGCGACCTCAAGGCCATCGCCAACGCCGACCTCGTGCATGTCGACGTGATGGACCACCACTTCGTGCCGAACCTCACCCTTGGCGAGCCCATCGTCAAGCGCATCTGCGAGGTCACCGACCTGCCGGTCGACGTGCACCTGATGATCGAGGACCCCGACCGTTGGGGCCCCCGAATACGCGCAAGCTCGGTGCCGCCTCCATCTCGTTCCATATGGGCGCCACCCACGCGCCGGTGCGTCTGGCCCGCCAGCTGCGTGACATGGGCTGCAAGGCATGCTTCGCCGTGCGTCCCGCCGAGCCGGTCGAACCGATTTTCGACATCCTCGACGAGTTCGACATGGTGCTGATCATGACCGTCGAACCCGGTTTCGGCGGACAGAAGTTCCTGGACAACCAGATGGCGAAGGTTCGTCGCCTGCGTGACGAGATCACGCGTCGGGGCCTGTCCACCCATATTCAGGTCGACGGCGGCGTCAGCCCGAAGACCGCCCACATCGTCGCCGAGGCCGGCGCCGACGTGCTGGTCGCCGGCTCCGCCGTGTACGGCGCTGAGAGCCCGGCCCAGGCCATCGACCAGATCAGGGACAAGGCCGCTGCCGCATACCGCGACTGACGGCGGAAACGCAGAACATGGCACGCGACGGCTCCGACACCAATGCCGGACCGCGATCGCGGCGACGCCGTCGAGTGCCTCAACCATGCACAATCTCAAGGGACACATATCATGAAGACGTTTGAATCGCTATTCGCCGAACTGTCCGAGAAGGCCGTCACCAAGCCCGAAGGCTCCCTGACCGTGGACGAGCTCGCCAAGGGCACGCACTTCATCGGCAAGAAGATCATCGAAGAGGCGGGGGAGACCTGGATTGCGGCCGAATACGAGGGCGCGGACCGCACGGCCGAAGAGATGAGCCAGCTGCTGTACCATCTCCAGGTCATGATGATCGCCAAGGGCATCACCCTGGAGGACGTTTATAAGCACCTGTGACAAACAGACCGGCCGGTCTGGAGGGAGAAACACCATGCTCAGAATCGCAGTGCCCAACAAGGGCATGTTGTCGGAGCCCGCTTGGAACATGCTGTCCGAGGCAGGGTATCGTCTGCGTTCCAATCCGCGTCAGCTCGTGGTGGAGGACCCGGACAACGACATCGAGCTGTTCTATCTGCGGCCGCTCGACATCGCCGTGTATGTCGGCCGCGGCACCATCGACGTCGGCATCACGGGCCATGACCTGCTGCTGAACTCCGGCACCGAGGCCAGCGAGCACATGGAGCTCGGCTTCGGTGCGTCCACGTTCCGCTTCGCCGCGCCGAACGATTCCGACTTCCATACGCTGCAGGACATCCAGGGCAAGCGTGTGGGCACGTCCTTCGACAAGCTCGTGCACGACTATCTGGTGGCGCACGGCATCGAGGCCGAGACCATCCACCTCGACGGCGCCGTGGAGTCCTCGGTGCAGCTGGGCGTGGCCGACCTCATCGCCGACGTGGTGTCCACCGGCACCACGCTGCGCAACGCCGGCCTGCGCATCTTCGCCGACCCCATCATGCACTCCGAAGCGGTGCTCATCCGCTCCCCGCGCCTCGACCCCGAGGACGAGCGGCTCACCATCCTCAGCCGCCGCCTGCAGGGCGTGCTGACCGCGCAGCGCTACGTGCTGATGGACTATGACATCCCCGTCGGCAAGGTGGCGGCCGCCGTCGCGGTGACCCCCGGATTCGAGAGCCCGACCGTATCCCCGCTGCACGACAAGCAGTGGAATGCGGTGCGCGTGATGGTGCCCAAGGCGAAGGTCAACCAGCTGATGGACAAGCTGTACGAGGTGGGTGCCCGGGCCATCATCGTGACCGCGCTGCAGGCCTCCCGCATGTGACGAACGGGGTTCGACAATGGGTACACAGCAGCACGCCGACGGCGGATACCGCCAGAAGATCAAGCAGAAGTTCAACCAGGAGTACAGCCCCGAGCCGAGGGACATCTACTTCACCGTGCCGAACCTCATCAGCGTCCTGAGAATCGCGTCCATCCCCTTTATCGCATGGCTGGTCGCCGATCACCGGATGGTGCCCGCACTGATCGTCCTCGCCGTTTCGGCCATCACCGACAGCCTCGACGGCATCATCGCGCGCGCCTTCAATCAGGTGAGCAAGATCGGGCAGATCCTCGATCCCATCGCCGACCGCCTGCTGATCATCTGCAGCGTCCTCGCATTGGGCGTCGCCGGGATCATCCCCTGGTGGATGATCATCATCATCGCGGCCAGGGACGCATGGATGATGCTGCTCGTGCTGTGGCTTGCTCAATACGATTACGGCCCGCTGCCGGTGCATTTCGTCGGCAAGGCCGGCACTTTCATGCTGATGGTCTCCATCGTCGCACTGATTTTCTGCGACATCTGGGAGAACCCCTTCGTCGGGCTTCTGCACCTCGCCGCGCTGGCCGCCGGCATCTGGGGCGTCGGACTGTACTGGCTCGCCGGTTGCATCTACAGCAAGCAGGGCATTTCACTGCTGGTGAAAGAGAAACGTGCCGATGGACGCTGATCCGATCAAGCCGCTGTCGTTTCCCGTGCCGGCCGAGAACGCGCCGGTGAAACGTCGCGCGGTGTTTTCGGATTCCGTGGCCCAGTCGCAGTCCCGGCATGTCAGGCCCGCGGAAGGCGGGCAGACCATGCCGGCCCGCCGCAGACGGCTGCATGACGATTCGCTCAAGCTCATCGACGATCTCACCAACCGCCCCATGGATCCGCTGTTCTCGGATTCGAGGCTCGACCAGCGTCCGCGCTCGCGTCTGTCGACGTGGGCGACGAAGTTTCTGGTGTTCGCCATGTGCATCGCCGTCGGTTTCTACGGGTCGCTGTTCATCGAACGGCTGCATTCCGACCCGCGCAAGGTCGTCAGGCAAAGCCTCGCCAGCGAGCTGCGCGAGACGCGCGGCCAGGCCGACACGCTCATGAACGAAGTCAACGATCTGCGCAACCAGGTCACGGAACGATCGAAGAAGCTGGGCGGCACGGGTGAGGATTCGACGCTGGTCAACGACGAGATGGTCAACGGGCTTGTCGCCGTGGAGGGGCCGGGCATCAGCCTGACCCTGGCCGACCCCATCGCCGCCGGCTCCGACGGGGCATCGACGCCACGCGAGTCCAGCGGCATGCAGATTCGCGTGATCACCGACGCCGACCTGCGGCTGCTGGTGCGACTGCTGTGGCAGGCGGGCGCCGAGGGCATAGCCATCAACGGCAACCGGCTCGGCGTGCAGACATCGGTGCGCAAGGCGGGATCGAACATTCTCGTCGGCGTCACCGCCGTGACCAGCCCGTACACGATCCAGGCGATAGGGGACCGCGACACGCTGGCCTCCGCGGTCAGCAAGTCCACGCAGCGCAGTCTGTATGATTCATTCGCCCAGGCGGGCATATACCCTCAGGTGAATAAAGAGAGTTCGATTACACTGGAAGCGGCGCCTTCCGGCGAATTGTCCTATGCAAAGAGGAGCGAGTAGATGGCAGCGGTACTAGGTCTCATCATCGGCGTGGTGCTCGGCGTGTTCGTCAAGCCGGATATCCCCATCATTCTGCAGCCGTATCTTCCCATCATGGTGGTCGCTGCGCTTGACGCGCTACTGGGAGCGGCCCGCGCGTACTTCGAGCGCAGCTTCTCCGACAAGGTGTTCGTCATCTCGTTCATCTCGAACGTGGTCACCGCGACGCTGCTGGTGTTCCTGGGCAATCAGCTGGGCGTCGGATCCCAGCTGCAGACGGCCGTCATCGTCGTGCTGGGAATCCGTATCTTCTCGAACGTGTCGGCGATCCGTCGCTTCATCTTCCGGGGGTGATGAACCATGGTGGCGCACAAATCGTCTCGTGACGTGCTGGCGCAGCTGCACGAGCAGCATGCGCAGGACAAGAAGAACGATCGCATGGAGACCGGCTCGTTCCCCGTAGTGCGCAAGAAGCCGAAGCGCCCCGTCAAGGACGGCTCGGCGCGCATGCGCCTGATGACGAGCGTGCTCATCCTCATCATGTGCGCGCTGCTGGGATACGGGTACATGATCCAGATCAACAACGCCGACGCCACATACGAGACGCTGAGCGAGGACGAGCTGACCAGGCTGATCAGCGAGACCGGCACACAGGTGCAGAACCTGGAGCAGCGCAAGTCGGAGCTGACCAATCAGCTGGAATCGCTCAAGGCCGCGGCGAACAAGACGCAGGAGGCGGAGCGCATCGCCAAGCAGAACGAGGAGACCAACGGCATCCTCGCCGGTCGTTTGCCCGCGACGGGCAAGGGCGTGTCGATCAGCATCTCCCAAGGGTCGAAGACGAAGATCGACGCGGCGACGATGTACAAACTCATCGAGGAACTGCGCAACGCAGGCGCCGAGGTGATGGCCATCAACAGCGTGCGTGTCGTGACGAAAACCTATGTCAGCGACACGGACGACCGGGCCTTGGAATGCGACGGTGTCGCGCTGAACGCGCCGTATCGGATCCTGGCCATCGGCGATCCCCAGAACCTTCAGAACGCCGTCAATATCGCGGGTGGCGTGGTTCGAGTCTGAAGGTGAAGTACGGCGCGACGGTGAGCGTGACGTCCTCGGATTCGATTACCATCAGCCAAATTCGCAAGTCAACCGACAATACGTATGCAAGGGCTGTAGAATAGCGTTTATGACAGATCCGATTCCAAGTGCAGGCGAGACGACCATCATTGGTCTGCCCGCCATCCAGATTCCCATCACCACCACAGGTGACCGTCCCCTCACGCAGGAGGACATCGAAACCATCGCGCGGCTCGCACCGGGCACCGCACTGCTCATCTCGACCAGAGGCGCCGTTTCCGGGTCCCGCTACCTGCTCGATGAGGACGAGGTGACGGTCGGGCGCGACTCCCGCGCCGACATCCTGCTGGACGATTCGACGGTATCCCGTTCCCATGCCGTGTTCCGCCGCGTCGGCGACACATTCGTGGTATACGATTCCGGCAGCCTCAACGGCACCTATGTGAACCGCCAGCGGGTGGACCATCAGCAGCTGCGCAACGGCGACGAGATCATGATCGGTAAGTTCCGTCTGGTTTTCTTCACCAAATCCGCCGTTATCGCGTGATGATGCGAAGCCGTGCGCGTTAGACTGGGACGGTACGTCATTCATGTGATCGTGCATGTGCCGGTTCGGCGCATGCACAGGACGGGGGAGTGCGATGGCTGAGCAGACAGGGAGCCAGACGGCCGGGCTGCATCTGGTCGTGCCGCTGGAGCAGAGGCTCGATCTCGGTGCGTCCGACGCCGTGCAGGGGGAGCTGTTCGTCGACGAAGGCGCCCGCCGCCCGACACGGGGCTACCGTGGTACGGTGGCTTCCAAGGTCGCCGGCATCACGTACCGTCAGCTGGACTATTGGGCGCGCAAGCAGATCGTCGAACCATCGATCACACCATCTCACGGATCGGGGTCGAGGCGACTGTACTCCTTCAAGGACGTGGTGATTCTCGCGGTGTCCAAGAAGCTGCTGGATGCAGGCGTGAACCTGCAGAACGTCACTACGGCCATCGGGTTCCTGATGCAGCGCGATGTCGACCAGCTTGAGCATGTCACCATCATGTGCGATGGGGAAGATGTGCATGAATGCACCACCAGCGACCAGATGATCGCGCTGCTGCAGAGCGGCAAGGCCGTGTTCGGCGTGTCCGTCGGCTCGCTGTGGCATCAGATTCATGACGCGCTGGAGACCGAGGACTACGTCGATCTGCAGTCGTCCTCGGCGAACGTCGGCTCCGCAGGGTCGGGACGTGTCGCCGGTCGGCCAATCGACGAGCTTACCGCCATGCGCATGCGCAGGAAGATTGCCGCCCAGCGTGCCGCACGCGAGGCGGCATAACCGGAGGCTGGCGTATGGATGATCTGCTTCCGCTGTTGTTGTGGGTGTTCGCCGTCGTGTGGATGCTCTCGGTGTGCGGCATCTGCATTGTGAGAAGCCGGTTCGGCACCGGGGGAGAGGCATCCCGAGGTGAATCCCCGTCAGCTGGAACGTGGTGCTGGCCCAGATGGTGTCCGTGCTGTTCGCGGGCATGCCCCTTCATGGTGTATCTCATGGCGAGCGAGGAACTGTCCCCCGCATTCCACGATTTCTACACCGACCACTTGGTGATCGGCGCGGCGATAGTCATCGTGCTGGTTTTTGTGGAGCTGTTGCTGATGGGTATCCAGGCGCATCGCGCGCATTTCACCGAAGTCGACCGCGTGGTCCGCGGCGCCACGCATACCGAGGCGTGACGCATGCGTCTGTGAGACGAGAATATATCGTTATGGATTGGGGTTTGCCATCATATGGCAAACCCCAATCCATAACGATATCTGGCCGTACGTTCACCGCTGCAAGTGTTATAGATTACGATGAATGCGTTCGTACCAAGAGCATCCGGCGTCAGTTTCGTCGCGTCCAATTCGATGTTCCATGATCCCGAGCTGTCGGTTTGGAACGTGATGGGCAGTTCCCCCAACAAAGTGTCTCCCTGCACCTCGTTGTCGTCGTTGCCGAACTTGACCTCTACGACCGGCATGTTGACCGTCTGCTTGCTGGTGATGATGCATGAGAAGTCATCGAACGCGTTCATGGGTGCGCGCCTGCTCATGGACCGCGCGCACGAGTACGACAGGCTCGACGAGGCCTTCCTCGCCGACCTCCGGCTCATCCTCATCGCCACCTACCTGAAAAACACAGCCAAAATCTGCACGAAGATATCTTTATCCGGCGAAAGTCCCATAATCACGTCTTGAAAAATAGGACTTTCGCCGGATAAAAGTGCAAAAGCGGAACGTCAACTGCCCCGAAGATCATAAATCTGACATAACGTACATTATCGGCTAACTATTCGGGAATCTTAGAAACGGCTTAATTTCAACGGTCTTCATTTCGCACAGGTAACTGTGGATGCCTCTGGGTGGCCCGTTGTGGCTACGCATTTGGCTACGCATTTCACACGACGGGAGACCAACGATGGCAATGGGTGGCGGCGGTTCGACATACAAAAGCGCCGATGGAATCTGGCACGCCGCGATAGACATAGAGCCCGACAGGGCCACCGGGCGCAGGCGGCGGCTCACGGCCCAAGGCAAGACCAAGGCGGTGGCGAACACGAGGCTCAGGATGAAGCTGGACGCATACGTGCGCAAGGGCCTCACGCCGAACTCGCCGTCGCCGCGCCTCATGGACTGGCTGGAGACTTGGTACCACGAGCGGGCCGAGGCCAACCTGCGTCCGAACAGCAGGCGAAGCTACGAGAACGCCATCGTGCGGCTGAACAGGATAGCCGGCGCGAGGCGCATCAACTCGCTGGATAAGGATATGGCCGACATTCAGGACGGCCTGAAGTGCTACAGCCCGAAGACGGCCACGATCACTTGGTCCGTCCTGAAGAACGCGCTTGAGGCCGCGCGTGATGAAAACCTCATACGGAGGAACCCGGCCAAGATGGTCCGCCCGGTGAGCGCTTCGAGCAGTTCGCTGAAAGTCAACCCACCTTCACTACCGGATGACGGATGACGGTTTTGAGGTTTTCCGGTTTTGCTCGGCGCGGATCGGATATGTAGATTTCGTGATGTCGGCGGGCGTCGGAGAGGTCGAGCTCGTAGCCTTGCGAGCGCGCGTAGTCATCCAGAATCGCCACGGTTGCGGGCTCGTCGTCGTACGGGCCCTTGTGCATGACCTGCGCGACCACGCCTTCATCGAAATCGAAGAGATATGCGCGATTGACGTCGGATTCCGGGTGTTTGGCGGCAAACGATGCCTTGGCCCACGCAAAGACCTTATCGGTCACGAATTCCGGCAGACGAATCATCGAAGTCCAATGGAAGTCGGCTTTGTGCGCGTAATCGACGCCGGGCACACCCTCCCCCATGCTCCATAAGCCCTCCAGCGGAGGCACGGTGTAGTCGAAGTACCCGTCGATATGCTCGGCCGGGTTCTTTGACTTCTTGCTCATTTTGACGGTGAACGAAATGCCGTAAAGCAGTTGCATCGCCTTGGCGTAATCGCCGCCTTCTTCGTTCGGGTCGCCCACACCGTCCACCGCGACGAACCGCATCGCCGGTACCATGACGATGGCCGGCATGGTCTTCGGCTGATACAGGTCCTTATACTCCTTCTTATAATCGAACGCCATCGCTCATTCCCCTTCCGCCACCGCATCGATCTCGTCCTGATGCCGCCACCGCTTGAGGTTTGGCAGCAGCGCCGACATGCAATCCTCGGCCTGTTCGACGCTGATATGGCAGGATTCCGCCATCATCGGCGCACACGCGGCGACCAATTCATCGCTATTGGCATAGTCCTGAAGAAAAACGCCGTCGTCATAGCAGTAGTTGCAATAGTCTCCGCTTCGCGTTCCATCCGGTTCGGTGCCATGGTCTTCCGGGCGATAGAACGGCATGGCGCAACTTTGGCAAAAACCGTTGTCCGGCATCTCCATAAGCCTCGCCATCGGCACCTCAAAACGGGTGCTGATAAGCCGAATCATGTCGATGCTCGGCTCTGCCGTTCCCTTCTCCCAGCGGGAAAGCGCCTGTTGGGTGACGAACAGCTCGTGCGCGAACTGCGACTGCGTAAGACCTCGCTCCTCGCGCACGACTTTGATAACCTGACCGATTGACATGACTACCTCCCGACATCGGAAAACGATTCGAGCGCCTCCGCTGTGCGCTTGCTGATCCCATTCTAAGGGCATGGCCCGTTCGCCAAGCGCGGGTACAACAAACCGTTGTTCGCGCTTGCATCCCGGAGGAAGAAACGGCTCGGTCGAACCTATTTCCTCTCCGCACCCTTCAATTCTCCCGGTTCCTCTGACTTCAGCGTCTCCGCGCAGGACATCGCCGGGTAGATCGAGGGCCCGGCCACTGCACCATCGCCAAGGCGACGAAGCGCTCCGTTCTGTATGCGCCCGCTTCGATTGCGGCCCGCCAGACGCCACGCGCGTGCCGGCGTATCCAAGCCCTGTGCCTCGCCCTCGTCGTGGAGGACACCTTGGTCAGTGAGGACATGAAATGCTCCGTCGGGATATGGAACTCCACCGCGTAACCAGTCATGCCCTTGGCTGTCCGGCCGCTTTCCGCGCCATGCCTTAGATGGATAGGAAAAACAACGTCGAAAGGTTGGCAAGCATATGTCGAAGGAGCTGGAGACCGTGGTGCTGTGGCGCGACGGGGGCGGCGGACTGTGGATGGGGTGGGACAGGCCGGAACGCCCGTGGAACTGGCTGACGGGAACGGACGCCTCGCTGGACGACCTGCTGTCGGGCGGGAGCCGGAAGGTCGAGGAGTCATTCGGGAGAATCGACCCCGACGACGTGCGCCCGACGCCCGACCTGCCCGACCGCGACCCGCGCAACGTCCTGACGGACACTTGGCGCGTGGTGCCGGACGACCGCCTCGTGACGTTCGAGCCCGGCGGTCTGCCGAAGTCATGGCGAATCTCCGCCGTGAGGCGCAACGCTGCCGACCTGAGTCTGGTCGTCAACGACCCTGTGACCGGCGAACCCGTCGAACCCGATCCCATGGCCCTTCTGAGGGATGGCTGCTTCGACTTCGACAGGAGCCGCGAGACGTCGGAATGGCAGGGCTTCTGGAGGTCGGAGCGCGGCACGGTGGCCTACCGCGACGCATCGGGGCTCGTCCGCAGATGGACGCCGGGTATGATGAAACCGCCCCACGGCAAAGGGCAATGCACACCGAGGCCGTGGGCCGCTTCATCCCCATAGCCAATTGTCATATACGGGTTTGGCTACCTTTGGCAGGCTTCGGTCCAAACCACTGATTAATATGGCTTCAAACCGTTGAAATAAGGCCATTCCTGAAGCCCGGTCGAATCACTGTCGCACAGCGTAATTATCGGATAATAGTACGGTATGTCAGATGGTCACTTCGCGAAATAATCATTCACCGCGGCGGCAAGCTCATCGACGGTATCGATGATGCGGTATGCGCCATGTTCCTCAAGCTCACCGGCTTCGGCGTACCCCCAACGGCAACCCAGGCAATCGAGCCCGCATGCGATGGCGCCGTCGACGTCGGTCCAACGGTCGCCGACCATCATGGGCGCGGTCACCGGCATCTGCATCGAATCCGATGCTGTCGAAGCAGTATCGGATGACCTGATCCTTGTCGATGCGCGAATTGTCTGTGCTGGCGCCGTAGATGCCGTCGACCATGGTATCGAGATGGAAATGCTCGCACACTGGCTCGGCCTGATATTGCGGCTTGCACGTGGCGATTGCCAGGTGCAAGCCGTCGGCGCGCAATACCGCCAGCTGCTCGGGAATACCGGCGTACACGCTGTTGTACAGTCGTCCGGGAACTTTTGTGGCCGGGATTGTTCGGGTCGTCGAACACCGCCTGTCCGCATAGTATTCGCGGTATATCTCCACGCCGCGGTCCAGCAGCTCGTCCGGCATATGGTTGCGTCTGAACGATTCGATGATGGCTGGTCCGATGAACCGGTGCATCTCCTGATCGTCGGGAACCGGCAGGCTGAGCTCCTCGAACGCCTTGGTGGCGCAGGCGATGATGCCCGGGTCCGATTGCGTCAACGTACCGTCAAGGTCGAGCAGCACCACGTTCCTGCGCTGCCGGGTCGTGACCTGATGCTGAGACATGCCTCTCCCCTTACTCGTAGTCGGGAATCCAGCCGCTGTGGTGCATTTCAAGACGCTTGTCCAGCAGCTTCTTCAGTTCGTCCTCGCTGCGACGCTCCAGCAGCATGTCCCAGTGGGTCCTGGTGGGCTTGGCGATCTCGTTGGCCTCCTCGTCGCCGTCGCCCTCGCGGTGCGCGATGGTGCCGCAGCGGCATTCCCACTCGTCGGGGATTTCGGCGCCCTCGGCGAACGGCAGGATGGTCCGGTGTCCCTTGGGACAGATGTACGCCACCTCGCTGCGTGCGGCGAAGTCCACGTTGTCGTCGGATTCCAGTGATTTCGCGCCGATGCTCATACCGCGTAGGCTGCGTTCCGCCATGACGTTCCTCCTTGTGGTCTTTCTTGTCGATCTTTCCCGAAAACTATTATCACGCTACAAAACAGTTCGGACGAGTCGTATATTCCCCGTTCCGGTCCTGCCTTGCCGCCTGCGACGATTCCGTCAGCCCTCGCCGATGCCCGAATAGGCGACGATGCCGCGGTTGACCAGTTCCATGGCCTCGTGCGCGACCTGGGCGAGGTGCGCGCTCCCCTGCGGCAGATACGGCTCTGCCGCCGAGATCTGCTGGAGGATGTCGGACAGACGCTTCGCGTTGCGCACGAAATCGCCGCCGGTCATGTCCCGGTCATGCAGCACATATGCCAGACTGTTGCCGCTGGCCCAGTCGTACATGATGTCGACGATGCCGAAGTCGAGTTGCTGCAGGTCGTCAAGCCCCTCATCCTCGCACAGCATCGTGAGCTGCGCATGCAGACGGTCCAAAGATTGCGAAGTCTGGGCGACCGGGCCTTGGATGCCGCCGGGCCAGCGCCTCGGTTCTCCCCCGGTGCCTCCCCTGGCTTCGAACACCAGGGCGGAGAGCACCGCGGCGAGCTGTCGCGCCGTCAGATGGTCGAACATGCCGCGTTCCAGCGCTTCGGCGAGCACGATGTCCTGCTCGCTGTAGATGTGGCGCAGCAGTTGCCCCTGCTCGCTCAATCGCATGTCCGTCCCGTCGCGCTTCACGTATCCCAGCTGTTCCAGGATGGAGCAGATACGGTCGAACTGCCGGGCCACGGACCCGGTGCGCGACTCGTACCTGTGCTGCACCCGCTCGTATTCGCGCATCTCGCGAATCCAGCGATGACCCCATTTCATATGCTGCTGCATGTCGGGGCACTGCCGGCACGGATGTTCGCGGTCGCGCTTCTTCAGGGTCTCGATGGACTGGTCCAGCTCGCGGAACGTGTTCTTGCGCTGCTCGTCGGTCGGGAAGGCGGTCTGCTTGAGCTTGCGCCGGCCGTTCTTCTCCAGGTCGGACAGCTCCATGCGGATGCGCATCAGAGACGCGAAATCCCCGTACTCGCAGTGGAATGCCTGCTCATAGCCGTCCAACGCCTGTTTCAGCGTGGTCAGTTGCGATTCGAGCTGCCAGGCCGACTCGTTGGCCTCCCACTGGGCGAAGGAATGGTCCAGCGTGGCGCGAGTCGTCTCGTAGTCGCTGGTGTTGAGCAGATTGACGGCCATGTTGAACGTGGCATGGAAGCTCGAATGCAGCGGGTAGACGCGCTTGCTGGACAATGCGGCGGCGGTCGCAGGTACGAAATCGCGATGGTCGACGACGATCGCGTGTCCGATCGTATCGATGCCGCGACGGCCGGCGCGGCCGGTCAGCTGGGTGAACTCCCCCGGTGTCAGCGGCACATGCCCGCTGCCGTTGAACTTCTCCAGCTTTTCGACGATGACGCAGCGCGCAGGCATGTTGATGCCCAGCGCGAGCGTCTCCGTCGCGAAGACCATCTTTACCAGTCCCTCTTCAAACAGGCGTTCGACTATCTGCCGGAACAGCGCGACCATGCCGGCGTGATGGGACGCGAAGCCCTCCTCCAGCGCGAACCTGAACCGGGAGAACTGCAACGCCTTGAGATCCTCCTGGCTCAACTGCCCGGCGACCATCTCGTCGACGATGGCGCGGATACGCCGCATCTCGTCCTCGGTGGTGAGTTCCAGCCCCGCATTGATGCACTGCTCGACGGCCTGATCGCAGCCGTTGCGCGAGAATATGAAATAGATGCCGGGAAGCATGTCGAGATAGTTGAGCTCGTCGACCACCGCCCAGCGCTTGGGCGTGTGGCGCTGCGCCGGCGCGTGGCCCCGCGAATGGACGCGGCCGCGGGAGCGTGAGTTCTCGGCGCCGCGGCGGCGCGCCGCCTGACGGTCAAGCTGATCGAGCCGGTCGATCAGGCGCACGTTGAGCTTGGTGGTCTGCTCGCCCTGGGCGTCACGCCGGTACAGGTCGAGCAGCTCCGGCTCGGTGTGGTCGTCGGCCTGCACGAGCACATGCTGCTCCAGCGGGACGGGACGGCGCTCGGAGACCACCAGCTTAGTGTCGCCGCGGACGGAGGATATCCAGGACGAGAAATCCTCGACATTGGAGACCGTGGCGGACAATCCGATGACGCTGACCTGCCGGGGAAGATGGATGATGACCTCCTCCCAGACCGGGCCGCGGAACCGGTCGGCGAGGTAATGGACCTCGTCGAGTATGACGAACCGCAGCGCGTTGAGCGTGGTCGAATGCTCGTAGAGCATGTTGCGCAGTACCTCGGTCGTCATGACGACGATGTCGGCCTCGGAGTTGATCGAGATGTCGCCCGTCAGCAGCCCGACGCGGTCGGCGCCGTAAACGGCGGTCAGGTCATGGTACTTCTGGTTGCTCAACGCCTTGATCGGCGTGGTGTAGAACGCCTTGACATTACGCTCGCGGGCCAGATACATCGCGAAGTCGGCCACCACGGTCTTGCCTGCGCCCGTCGGGGCCGCGACGAGCACGTTCTCCCCCGCTCCAACGCGTCTATCGCGTCCTGCTGGAAATCGTCCAGGTCGAACGGCAGCGTGGCTGCGAAACGCGCGGCGACGCTCGCGTTATGCGCCTGACGCTTCTGGAATGCGGCATACCGCTGGGAAGGCGATGGGCCGGGTCGATCCGCCGCCGAATGATTGCGCTGATGTTTGACCATGCGTGAAACCCCGTTCGTCACAGACGGCCATCGCCGTCGGATTCTCATATTCGCCTGCGTGCATGAGACGATGCCGCGGGCCGCGCCACAGCTTGCAGCCGCAGTCCGTCAACGGTTGAAGCGTGACCACCGCGCCCACGCACGCGCGTGACGTTCGCGCTTCGCGTTCCGGCGCCTGATGACGTCGACCTGCGCATCGTCATACCGGCTGATGGCGCTGTTCAACGGTTGGGTGAATGTCGGAGGGCGAGCGGCTCGCGCGCGTCCGCACCCTGCGGAACGTCCGCGAGCTCGGAGAGGGGCTTGCCGAGACGGCTGCCGATCTCCGCAATGCCGTTCAACGCCCTGAAGCCCGTGAAAGGGGCCGGCGTACGCGATGCCCGCCACGATCATCGCCAGCATGAACAGCGAGAGAATGAGCCAGATCCACCAGGGCCATGAGATCACTCCTCTTCCGGGGTGTCTTCTTCACGTGTGCCGAGGCTGAGCTCGCGCTGCGCACGGGGCGACGATCATCGTGCGCAGGGTCTCGGGTGCGGACCGCGGTGATGTGACGCGCATGGGCGATGCAGAAGGCGACGAACCAGGAATCGGACGACACGATGATATGCACCTTCTCGCCCGGGCTGCACGGCTCGACGGTGGCTCCCGGCATCGACTTGATGAACGGAAGATCCGGCTGATCCGTGATGAACACGGCCGGAGTGCCGTTGTCGAAGCTCCACTTGCGCAACTCGCTCACCGGCATGTCGGGAATGTCCACGCGCTTGACCGGAGCGATGACCTCGGCGTGCTCGATGCGGGCGAGCCTGAGCACCTGCCATGTGCGGGGCTTGCCGTTCGCCTTGTTGATGAGCTGGTCGCGTGAAACGAACTTGCGCCGGTCCTCCCGGAGTGGAGTCCAGCACGTCGGTCCAGACGGCGGCATAGTAGACGCCCTCATCCACGAAGATCTTGGAGGGGGCGACGACCTTGCGGCGGGTCCGTCCCGCGCCGTCCGTGTATTCCATGTCGAGCAGCGATTCGGTGGAGATCGCGCGCTTGACGACGGAGAAGCAGTGGGGCTCCAGCTCGTAGCCGGTCAGGCTCAGCCAAGGGGTCTCCCCCGGCTTGACCAGCTGACGCAGACGCTGATACAGCGAGGCCGCCTGCGTGCGCTGCGCCTCCGGCAGCAGCGGCGAATGCGCGAGGTAGCTCACCGAAGCGGTGAGCATGCTCAGGTATTGCGGGGAGATGCCGGCGAGGCGTTCCAGTCCGAGCGAATTCGTCGCGGACACGATGCCTTCGGCGTCAAGCAGCGACCAATCGATGTCGAAGAACTGGCTTCCGGCCATCTCGCCGTCGTCGGAGACCGTGGTCAGCGTGTTGATGTCTTTGTGGATCACGTTGACGTATTTCTTGAGCTCGTCATCCGACTTGGGTCTGCCGATGAAGCGCTCCGCGAGTTCCGCGAGGGAGAATTCCTCACCGAGGTGGGCGGACAGGAAGAGCATCAGGCGCAGTCTGCGGTCGACCTCGCTGCCGGTCTGGAACGAGGTCCCGGACTTCTTCTGGTGGTTTTTTCTTGGGGTCGGCGTCCTCCGGCTCGGGGGTCGTGCTGGTGATGGTGGGCGTGGCGACCGTGGCGCTGCCGGTATCGTCCGACGATCTGTCGGGCCAGATCATGTTTGACGCGCCTGGAGACGACGGTTGAAGGCGTCGACGGCCTCCTGCGGGCTGACGATCACTGCGCCGGGATGTTCGAGCACGAACATGGCGAGGTCGTCGGAATCGGTGTAGGCGACGTTGATGTTCTCTCCGTCCACGTCGACCGTCGCCGCGAAACGGCGGGAGTCGACGACGCGCACGAGAGCCGGCGGAATCGTCTGCGTGCCGAGTCCCGGGGCGATGGAATCCAATCCGAGGCCGGGGATGGGCGTCTGCGGCACCCTTGGCGTGGTGCGGGACACATGCTGCGGCGTCACGGTCTGCGATTGCGTGGACGATACGGAAATCGAACGTGCGAGATAGTTGGCCGCGGCGAGAACCGGCAGATCCTCCTGCTCGAAGCGCAGGCGGATGCGCGGCTCGTCCCCGAGCTGCAGTCGGTACGACGCGAAGTCCTGTCCCTCGGACTTCGAGGAGTATTCAGGCTGGCGTGACTCGATGGCGATTCCCATTGCCGCGAGCTTGGCGCGGTCGCGCTGGAACTGCTTGGCGAACGCGGCCTTCGCGGCCTGATCGGCAAGCTCCCCGTAGGAGTCGGCATATGCCTTGACGCGCTGGGCGATTTGCCGCGAGGTCAGCCACTGCGGAAACGCAGACGACAGCACGGCCAACACATCCAACTCATGTTTGCCCCATTTGTCGGAAAAGCGGCGTCTCCCGTTCGATCCCTCTGCCATTAGTCCTCACGTATCGTTAGCATTCCGATTAAGTATGCATGGGTATCACGCACACCACATCCCATGATAGAGGGTTTTGTTGTGTGCGGCTTGCATTTTGTCAAAAAATAGGTATTTTTTCTTCGTACGGCGGACAACATCAACACCCAATCACCGGGCTCGATGCCCATCGGTCCGACGTATTCGCCGTTGGGTACGTAACTGGGCTCGTTTCTATCCTCCAGACGCGCGTCGGCGAACATGATGACGTCACGTCCGAATGTCCAGTCTCCCTTGATGCTGACCGAGTTCGCGGCGGCGAGCGACGGCACGTTGTAGGGGAACCGTTCGTTGAAGTCCTCGATGTTCTTGTAGTACCGCGGATCGAGGTCGACGTTCGGGAAAATGTAGTTGCCGTCCTCCATCTCATACGAGTCCGTAAGGTGGAACCGATCGGAACGCATAATGAACAGGTCGTTGGTCGTCTTCACTGGCAGGAACCGCATGCGGTCCACCTGCACACAGATCGCGCCTTCGAACAGGCCGATCGCCGCGCCCATCGCGGTCTCCAGCTGGACCACCGCCGGGGCACTGGGGGTCGTCGGGTCGACGGTCTTGTTGTTGATGATGACGGGAAGCGGCAGCACGCCGTCATGCTCGGCGAGCATGTCGCGCAGCACGTCGATGCGCACCCAGATGTTGTTCGTGTTGAAATACGGGTGCTTGGCGATGTCCTGGGCCGCGTCCTTGTCGTCGGGATGCACCTGCGACATCTCCCGCAGGATCAGTCGGCCGGTGGCCGTGTCGCGCACGATATGGCCACCCTTGCGGTCCGCGTACGTGCGATTGGCGATCTCGACCATGAACGGGGCGCCCGTATCCTCGAAATACTGGGCGAGCGTGCGAGACGGGCGCGCACCCAGATTGTCGGAGTTCGAGATGAACAGGTATTCGAAGCCATGCTCCAGCAGAGTGTCCAGCAGGCCGGACTCCCGCAGCGTCGAGAACAGGTCGCCGTGGCCGGGCGGGCACCACTCCAGATCTGGGTTGGCCGGCCAAGACGCCGGCGCTCCGGTGGCCGCGTCGATCTTCGGCTCCTGATGCTGGATGATCTCCAGAGGGATGTCGGTCTGCTTGAACTTGCGCTGGTGTCGCAGTGCCTTCATCGTGTCATCCGAAGTGCGGAACGAGTTCATGAACGTGACCGGCAGAGGCACGTTCAGCCTCGTGCGCGCGGTGAGCACCTGACCGAGGATGATGTCGAGGAAGCGCATCTGCCGAGCCTTGTGGCGGCGCACCGGCAGCAGCGACTTCGCGCATTGCAGGCCCATCGAGGTTCCCAGGCCGCCGTTGAGCTTGAGGAATGCGGTCTTGGCGAACGCGTGCACTGCCTTGTCATGATCGATGGTCTTGTACACGTCATGGAAGCTCCGTACGCCGCGCAGCGGCTCGACGGCGTCCTCGCGGATCCACGCGCTCTCCTTCTCGCTGGCCCACACATGGTATGCGTGCCTGAACTGCGAGATGGCGATCTCGCTCATGCCCTGCTCGCGCATCTTCTGCGCCGACTGCTCGAACACATCGTCCACTGTCATCTTCTCCGTCCGTTTCAGATCTTCGGCAAACATTCCTATAGTCTACTCGCGTGGTGCTTCGTTCGCCAATCATCCCGCAGACGTATCCATTACGGGGTATCCGGGGTGGGGCGGCTGGCTGCCGCACTGCAATGGTATGCGCAGATCGGAACTTGGATAAGACTTGGATGGGCCATGCCGTCTATGTAGCTGGTGTCTCCCTATTGCGAGGTGATAGTCGGGAATTACCCGAGTCGCGACACGCTTGTTTTGCGTTATTGACGTCATATGGTAAATTCTCTTCTCGGTGCTTTTCGCACTGTTCGGGCCGTAGCGCAGTTTGGTAGCGCACTTGACTGGGGGTCAAGGGGTCGCGGGTTCAAATCCCGCCGGCCCGACAAGAATGGCGGGATCCCAACGATTACAAGTCGCTGGAATCCCGCTTTGTCATACTTGGGGGACATGAACTTCACGAACACGGTTCCACCACGTGTTCCGCGATGAACCGCCCCCGACGCGCATGAGCGCCACCGCGATACGGCGCAGCCGCCTGCCGGCCCCGAAGGTCCCGGCACCCACATTCAACCCGGCGACGCACCAGTCAGCACAAGACGTGACGGCTTATCCCGGACACACATTCTGGCCTATAACCCGTTTTTACCGTGCCTCATTGCCTCCGCTGGCAGGCTGATACCCGGTATCTTCGCTTCGAGGGGTTGATTTCGCGCTCTCGGAACATCTATCTGCGTTTCAAGGGGTTGCCCAAACGCGATATCCGGAGTATGCGGGGACATCCCGCATTGGAATCATGCGGTTTCCGGCCCGGCTCTACTCGGGCACCAACCCCTCGAAACGCAGATAGATGTCCGAACGAGCCTGAAGCACCCCCTCGAAACGCAATTAGACTCCAGAACCCCGCCCGATTGCTCATCCCGCGTTGCATTGCCCGGAGTGGATGCGTTCCGCGGCCCGGTCGGTGAACGCATCCATGCGATACTGCTTGTGCCCGGTGCTGGCCGCGTAATCGATGCTCTGCTGGATCAGGGCGCGGTTCGCGCCCATGTACTTGACCGCGTAGCTGTTCGTCACGCCTTCGGTGCGGTTCACGCCGTTCTGCATGATGGCCTCGGGCTCGATGGTGCCGCAGCGCATGTGGATGGCGTGGTGGGACAACTCGTGCCTCACGCCCGCGGCCGGCGCGTAGGTCATGTTCCAGTCGGGCATGCTGCGGTTGCCGTAGATCACGTTCGGCGTGGCAGGGCAGTAGAAGCCGAACGTCTCGGACTTCGTCAGCGCCTTGTTGTCGCCGTCATCGGTGCCCGCAAACGCCGGGCACTGTCTGAATCCCTCGTCGATGTCCCAGCTGAGCTTCATGTCCGCGAGCTCCACCAGTTTCTGCGCGCTGGCGGCGTTGCCACTCCCCAGCGAGTTCGAGGCTTTGGCGACGCGCTGTTCCAGCTCGTCCCAGGTAGGCCTGAGCGTGATTGATTTGCTGCCGTCGACCGTGTACTTCTTGCCATCGTTGCCGGTAACGGTCATCGAAACGCCGAGCGCCTGCCCTTTCTTGAACCGTGCTTCAAGGGTGTCGACGGTGGTTCGGTACGAGTCGATCTTCGCATCCAGCGCATCGGGGTCCTCGCTGGTCTCGTCCGCTGCCGCCTTGGCCTCGTTCACGGTGCCCAGCAACGCCGCCATGTATCCCGTCATGTAGTCGGTGCCGTCCTGCGTGTCGGGTATCCGGTATTCGCTCATGAACATGGTGTTGTTGTTGAGTATCTCGTCCTTGTAATGGTCGAGTTTGTCGGTCACGTAGGTCACCATGCTCTCGTATCCGGGCCGCTCGTCCATGCGGTAGACGGTGGCGGTCGGCTCGGGGTCGGCCTGATTCGGGTCGGAGGGAGACGCGTTGCCGTAGCTGTTGGTCGGCTCGTTGGCGCCTTGGCTGATATGGTTCTTCGCCACCGTCATGAGCCCGGCGGTCACGGCGATGAACAGCAGCGCTGGTATGACGATTACGGCGGCGACTATCGCCGTGATGCCGCCCGCCCCGATGCCTGTTTTCCTCGGGGGCTGCATCGGGCGGTACTGCTGGTATGGCGGCATCGGGTACGGCTGGTATGGGGGATGGGCCCTGACGATTTGTTTGGCCCGTGGTGAACGGGGATGATGCCGACGATGATGCGCCGTTGAGCGTCCTGGACCATGGGCCGGGCGCTTCGTATGAGCCCTGTGTCGCACGGGCTTCAGGAGTCGGGAAAGGGCCGGGCGCATACGGCCCGGATGTGGGAGGCCGCGTGGCTGAAGAGAATCCGTATGGGGTGTGCGGTTGTGGTGCCTGGCGCTGCCGTGATGCTCCTGTCGGGCCCGACGCGCCTGTGGTGGGTATCGACTCGGTCGGCATTGATGTGGTCGGCACTGACTCGGTCGGCTGGGACATGGATGATGCCGGTATGGGCGATGTCGGCATCACCGATGACGGTACGACCGGCGACGGCTCGGTCGGCATGACTTCCCTGTATGACTCGTATTGCGGGTCGCCATAGGGTTCCTGCGGCTGCTGTTCGGTCATGACGTCTTCTTTGCCCCCGTTGCGTCGATTATCGCGTGTCGGTCTGCGTTGTTCAAGTCATGTGCTTTCGTCGTAGCCGCGGACTGCATGGCGACTCGCCGTAATGGTTGCGCTCGCCGATGATGTCACGTAAAATGAACATTTGTTGTTTGCGGGTGATTGGCGCAGCGGCTAGCGCACTTCCTTCACACGGAAGGGGTCGTAGGTTCGATTCCTACATCACCCACGATGCCGGTCTTGTATCGGTATACTGCGGACATAGCTTAGTTGGTAAAGCGCAACCTTGCCAAGGTTGAGACCGCGGGTTCGAGTCCCGTTGTCCGCTCCATCAATCCGCTCTGGTCTATGGGGCTTCGGATACGGTGTTTTCAGCGCCCGTACAATACCCCGCTGCTCGCTTCGCGTTTCACCTACCGGCGTAAGAGCTTCAGTCATTTAGGTAATTGCCGCAGTCCTCTGCTCCCAACTTTGAAGCGGTACTGTTAAGCCCTTATCGAAAAAACCGATAGCACTTCCGAAATGTTGTTTCGTCCGCTACTGTACGGTGAATCGATGGAATCAAGAGCGGTGCCGCACCTGTATCAGGCGTCGCGTCGTCATGACACGAAAGGAGATGACATGTCCGATACGGCATGGAATTGGGTGGCGCTGGGTGCCACTGTTGTGCTGTTTGCGGGTTTGGCTTATCTGAGTATCAGGAAGAAAGCGGGATTCAGCGTCCGCGTGCTGATCGCGACCGTACTGGGCATTGTGGTCGGTATCGCGTTCAAGGGACATACCGACTATGTGGCGGCGTTCGGCAGCGTATGGTCGAACGCGATCGCGGCTATTGTGGTGCCGTTGCTGCTGTTCAGCGTGATCGCGGCGATCACCAATCTGGGAGAATCGCTCAAGCTGAGGAACATCGGTATCAAGACCGTGGTGTTCCTGCTCATCAATACGTTTACCGCCGCGCTGATCACGCTGGGATTGGCCCTGCTGTTCCGCGTGGGCGAGGGCTTCAAGTTCACGCTGCCCACCGACTACCAGCAGCGCGAGGTGCCCGCTGTGCTCGACACGATTGTGGCGCTGTTCCCGACGAACCTCGTCCAGAACTGGTATTCCAATCAGGTCGTGCCCGTGGTGATCTTCGCGATCCTCGTGGCCGTCGCCTACAACTCCGCCGCCAAGACCGCCAAGGGCGCCGCGGCTGTCAAACCGTTCAAGGCGTTCGTGGATGCCGGCAACGTAGTGCTGTCCAAGGCCACGCAGATCGTTGTCGGATTCACGCCGTACGCGGTGCTCGCGCTGATCGCCGCCGCTGTGAGCAACAGTGATGTGGCGGCACTGCTACCGCTGGTCACCGTGCTCGTGGTCGCGTACGTCGCGATGATCCTGCAGCTGTTCGTCGTGCAGCCGCTCATCCTGTCCGTCACGACGCGCCTGAGCCCGATTCCGTTCTTCAAGGCGTACTGGCCCACCGGCGTGGTGGCGTTCACCTCCGAAAGCAGCATCGGCACGATTCCCGTGACCGTGCGCAACCTGCGCTCCAGCGGCGTACCTGGCGATATCGCGTCCTTCGTTGCCAGTCTTGGCGCGAACCTCGGCATGCCTGGATGCGCCGGCGTGTGGCCCGTGCTGCTCGCTGTGTTCGCAGTGAACGCCCAGGGAATTTCGTACTCGCCCGCCCAGTTCCTGTTCCTGGTGGTGCTCGCCCTGCTTGTGTCCATCGGCACAGTGGGCGTGCCCGGCACCGCGACGATCACCGCGACCTCGCTGTTCGCGGCGGCCGGTCTGCCGATCCCGTTCATCGCGATCAGCCAGCCGATCTCGCAGATCGTCGATATGGGCCGCACCGCCCTCAACGTGGCCGGTGCCGCCAACACGGCGGTGATCGTGGCCGCCACCGAGAAGGACCTCGACAAGGACCTCTACTATGGACGCAAGGAGTTCGAGGATGAGGACGCCAGCGAGGACGAGGACGCCGTCGCGGCCGCGCAACCGGAAGCCAAGGCACCCGTCGAAGCGCCGGCGGCAGGCAAGCCCTCCGGTCTCGGTGCCGTGAAGGGCGCCTCCTCCGCCAACCTGCTGAACTTCTCTCCAGCCTCCGCGCTGGAGGGCACCGGTGAGGAACAATGCGGCATCAAGCCTTCCAGAAAGAAGGACTGATACTCCGCCTCCAAGGTACGTTGCCGGGGCCGTCGCCATGGTTCTCCCCATGATCGGGAACCGCGGCGACGGCCCCGTTCGCATGCCCGGCGGCCCCGGCCGCGGAGCATGAACGAGGCATTGTCTGCGCGGGTTCCTATCGTTGCCACTGTTGATTACCAGTCCAGGCCTGCACATTGGTAACGCGGGCCCCGATAGCAAAGGACACATCATGGCGCTAAGCTCCATCTCCATCACAGTCAACGGCGAGGCGAAGGAGGTGGAAGCAACCACCACCGGCGTCGAGCTCTTCGCGGACGACAAGGACATCATTGCCGTCCGCCTCAACGGCGAACTGCGCGACCTGTGCACGCCGCTCAGCGACGGCGACGCGGTCGAACCCGTCGCGATCGATTCCGAAGACGGCCTCGGCATCATGCGCCACTCCGCCACGCATGTCATGGCCCAGGCGGTCCAGGAGCTGTTCCCGAACGTGAAGCTGGGCGTCGGCCCGATCATCAAGGACGGCTTCTACTACGACTTCCAGGTCGACGAACCCTTCACCCCGGACGACCTGAAGGCGATCGAAAAGCACATGCAGCGCATCGTCAAGTCCGCCCAGTCCTTCCGCCGCCGTGTGGTCACCGAGGAGGAGGCCCTCAAGGAGGAGACCGACCAGCCATTCAAGATCGAGCTGATCGAGGACAAGGAAGCGCACCTCGACCCGTCCACCGCCACCGAGGTCTCCGGCAAGGAGCTGAGCTTCTACGACAACGTCGACCGTGACGGCAACACCGTCTGGAAGGACCTGTGCCGCGGACCGCACCTGCCGAACACCCGCTTCATCAAGGCGTTCAAGATCGAGCGTTCCGCCGCCGCCTACTGGCGCGGATCCGAGAAGAACCCCACCATGCAGCGCATCTACGGCACCGCGTGGGCCACCAAGGAAGACCTCAAGGCCTACCAGACCCGCCTGGAGGAGGCTGCCAAGCGCGACCACCGCAAGCTCGGCGCGGAAATGGACCTGTTCTCCTTCCCGGATGAGATCGGTCCGGGCCTTGCCGTCTTCCATCCGAAGGGCGCGGCCGTCATCAATGCCATGGAGGACTACTCCCGTGAGATGCACCGCAAGCACCACTACAGCTTCGTGCAGACCCCGCACATCACCAAGGGCGGCCTGTACGAGACCTCCGGCCACCTGCACTGGTACAAGGACGGCATGTACCCGCCGATGCACCTGGACGAGGAGTACGACGCCGACGGCAACATCACCAAGCCGGGCGCCGACTACTACCTGAAGCCCATGAACTGCCCGATGCACAATCTGATCTTCAAGTCGCGCCAGCGCTCCTACCGCGAGCTGCCGCTGCGTCTGTTCGAGTTCGGCACCGTGTACCGTTACGAGAAGTCCGGCGAGGTCCACGGCCTGACCCGCGTGCGCGGTCTGACTCAGGACGACTCCCACATCTACTGCACCCGCGAGCAGATGAAGGACGAGCTGACCAGCCTGCTGACCTTCGTGCTGAACCTGCTCAAGGACTTCGGCCTGTCTGACTTCTACCTTGAGCTGTCCACCAAGGATCCGGACAAGTACGTCGGTTCCGACGAGATCTGGGAAGAGGCCACCCGCACGCTGCGCGAGGTCGCCGAGGCATCCCACCTCGACCTCGTGGCCGACCCGGGCGGCGCCGCGTTCTACGGCCCGAAGATCTCCGTGCAGGCCCGCGACGCGATCGGCCGTACCTGGCAGGTCTCGACCATCCAGCTCGATTTCAACCTGCCCGAGCGTTTCCAGCTCGAATACATCGCGAAGGACGGCACCCACCAGCGTCCGGTGATGATTCATCGTGCCCTGTTCGGCTCCATCGAACGCTTCTTCGCCGTGCTGCTGGAGCACTATGCCGGTGCGTTCCCGGCATGGCTCGCCCCCGTGCAGGTGCTCGGCGTGCCGGTGGCCGACGAGTTCGCGCCGCATCTGGCCGGTTTTGTCAAGTCGCTGGAGGACGAGATGGTCCGCTGCGAGATCGACTACTCCGACGACCGCTTCGGGAAGAAGATCCGCAACGCCTCCAAGTCCAAGGTGCCGTTCATCCTCATCGTCGGCGAAGAGGATATGAACAACAACGCGGTGAGCTTCCGCTTCCGCGATGGCAGCCAGCTCAACGGCGTGCCGGTGGACGAGGCGCGCGAGAAGATTCTCGCCGTCATCAAGAAGCGCGCGCAGGTCAACTCCGCGGACGACTTCGCCGCCGCATTGGCATAAGGTGACGCACGGGCCCCTCGCGCCCGTTGAAGACCCCCGTCAGCAACCGTTTCGCTGCCGACGGGGGTCTTTCCATAAGTGATGTCAAGACTCGCTCAATTTTGTGCACTATATTTACAAAGATGGGATGACGTGATATATTGACGCTGGATTGTAAAGTCGCGGTCCATTCAATAGACCGGATAATGGTGTGGTTCAATAGCGAGCCTGCCAGGAGATACAGAGAAAGAGCCATCATCCCATGAATATCAAACGACGTGGCCTCGCAAGATTCATGTCACTGATCTGCGCATCGGCGATGCTGCTGGTGCCGGCCTCATCGGCCTTGGCGCAGCACAACGCAGAGGCGGCGGCAGCGGCGGAATCATCCACTTCCACAGTGTCCAACCTCGCGACCATGGCGACGGTCACCGCGTCCGGTCGCGAAGTCAGTTCCGGATTCGGGCCGGAACTGGCCGCCGACAACCAGGATCTGCCGGACAACCCCACCGACAAAAGCGTGCACAACGCATCCGGCGCCTCGCGCTGGAGCGCCGACAGGGGGAGCGGCCCCTGGTGGCTGGCCTACGAATTCCCGGCGAAGCGACGATTTCCAGTGTGAACATCGCCTGGGGCAACACCTATGCGACGAATTACTCCATCCAGACTTCCGATGACGGCTCCAACTGGACCGATGTGAAGACGGGACTCAAGGCGACGGCACAGGCGCAATGGGTCAAAACCACATTCGACACGCCGATCAAAACCCGGCACATCCGCATGATCGCGACCACGAAGAGCCAATCCTGGTCGCTTTCCGTGTGGGAGATGCGCACGATGGGGACCATCTCGGCAGTTGCCACCGACCCGTTGAGCCGGCTCACCCCGAGGCCGCTATATGCGCAATCCGCTGACGGAGAGGCGTTTGAACTTAAGAAGAACACCTGCGTGTCCGTGAGCGACGGCAGCCTCCTGCCTGCGGTTGACGTCATGCGTGACGAGCTCGGCACCTCGTACGGCCTGAAACTCGCCGAAGGCACGAACTGCCCGATCACCTTCACCCTTGACGAGAACCTAGACGTCACCGGTCACGTCGGTTCCGCCCAGTCGATCACCGCCGATGAGGCCTACACGATCGTCTCCGACGCCGACTCGGTCACCGTCAAGGCCCGCAGCGCCACCGCGGGCATATGGGCGGCGCAGACGTTGCTGCAGCTGATCGGTCCGTGGACGAACTCCACGGTGAAGCTTGCCGATGTCGCTTTCATCCCGGCCGTCAACATCGCCGACGCCCCTGCGTTACCAGTGGCGCGGCGTGCTGGTCGACCCGCGCGTTCCTTCTACCCGCTCGATGAGATGAAGCAGATGATCGACGTGATGTCGGCCTACAAGATGAACACGCTGCACCTGCACCTGAGCGAGGACGAGGGCTTCCGCGTCGAGATCACCAATGACGGGCGTGCGGACGGCGATACGACCGACTACACGCAGCTCGCGATCAAGTCCGGCGCCATCAGCTACCAGTCCGCGTGGACCAGCAACTGGTCCCCGGCACAGGACGGGCGCACCGGCTACTGGACGCAGAGCGAGTTCATCGAACTGGTCGCCTACGCCGCCGATCACGGCATCGCCATCGTGCCCGAGATCGACGGTCCCGGACATTCCTTCAGCCTGCTGCACGGCCTTGCCGAGCTCAACACCGGCAACTCCAACCCGAAGCCTGCGGCCGGCGAGGACACCCCCGCCTTCATCCAGTCTGCGCAGGGCAGGAGCAGCCTCGCGACTGATGCCGACATCACCTACACCGTGCTGGGGCATATCATGGACCAGCTCGACGGCATGATCGACAAGGGCATCAAGGCGTCCACCATGCCTGCGTCCGAGCTCAAACGCATGTACTTCCACCTGGGCGGCGATGAGCTGTTCCTCAGCGGCGGCGCCGGCAACAAGACGGAACGTCTACAGGAGTATCTCGGACGGTCCGGAGCGCTGGTCAAGGAACGTGACAAGACCACCATCGTGTGGAACGACGGCCTCGACGCGGTTGACCAGATCCCCGAAGGATCCGTGGTGCAGCATTGGACCGGCAACGCAGCCAACAATGCCAGCATCCAGAAGCTGCTCAACCAGCGCAACGGCAAGATCATCATGTCGCCGGCCGGCAACACCTACTTCCCGCAGCGTCCCGGCACCGAGACCACTGGCGTGACCTGGGCGTGCGGCGCCTGCACGACCAGCAACTTCTACCAGTGGAACCCGACCTCATCCGCCGGCACCACCGAGGACAAGGTTCTGGGCGTCGAGGATGCGCTGTGGAGCGAGCACCTGCGTTCTCTCAACGACGCCGAATTCCTGATGTACACCCGCATGATGGCGACCGCCGAGGTCGGCTGGACCCAGCAGAACCGCAAGGATTACGACAACTGGAACAAGCGCGTCGGCGACATCGCCATCGACCTGATGAACCGTGGCGCCAACTTCCACAAGGCCACTGAGGTGACCAGCTGGAAGGGTTCGTACGCGGCTGTCGACGCGGCCGAGCAGAAGGTGACCGACGGCAAGGTGCTTGTCGGACGGTACGCCGAACCCGGCCTGACCGGCACCGATGGCCTGAGCTTCACTGCCACGTACACGGCCGAGGGCGGTACCGCGGTCAATCTGCCGGTGACACCGGACATGAAGCAGACCTACAGCCAACAGCAGCTGAAGAACGGTCGTCTCGTCGTCAACGGGGCGCACATGAACTCCATCGTCGACGTGTACGTCACCTTGCCGTCCGACGTGCTCGCGGCCGACAGCGAGGCCGTAGGCCGTCTCGACGTCTCCGTGTCCTCCTCCACCTACCCGATCCCTTCGGATTCCTCGATGAGCATCGCTATCAAGGACGGTAAGGTGACTCAGACTTGGACCGGCGACGAGCGTCCGACGCCTGATCCGGATCCCGAACCGGAGGTGACGGTCGTCTCCATAAAGGCTTCGACCTCGCAGTCCGACGTGAAGGTCGGTGATACGTTCGATCCGTCGAAGGTGAAGGTGGTCGCCACCAAGAGCGACAAGACGACCGCCGTGCTCGCAGCCGCGGATTACACGATCGCGGTGACCGACAAGGACGGCAACGCAATCGATGTGACCAAGCCGTTCGAGGCCGCCGGGGATTTGACCGTGACCGTGGCACTGAAGGATGACGGTTCGATCAAGGATTCGTTCACGATGACCGTCACTGACAAGGGCACGGTCGATCCTGATCCCGATCCGACCCCCAAGCCGAATCCGGACCCGCAGAAGCCGTCCGGCGACAACAAGCCCCAGATCAAGCCCGAAGGCGGAAAGCCCGGTGATGTCGTCGCCGAGACCGGTGCCAGTGTCTCTGGCGCCGCACTGGCCGCGATGATCTGCGCGGCAGGTGCCATCGTGATGCTTGCGGTTCGCCGTCAGCGTCGCTGATTCGAATCGGAACCTCTGACCAATGAACGAGGCCTCCGCCGTACATTTCACGGCGGAGGCCTCGCCGTATTGCCGGCCCGGCAGGCGTGCGCAGCTCCATCATCGTCCGTCATCCCGCGAAAGTCCCATTTCTGTGTCATCAGATGGGACTTTCGGCGGTGCCTGCGGTTCCTCTTGCGGCGTAATGACCGGCAGCGGCAGAACCCAGGACTGCCGTTGTCGTCTTGCCGCTTTATCATAGTGACGTTTGTCAGTATCCGTATACCTGTAGGAGCATTATGTCAGGGCATTCCAAGTGGGCGACTACCAAGCACAAGAAGGCCGCCATTGACGCCAAGCGCGGCAAGCTCTTCGCCAAGCTCATCAAGAACATCGAGATCGCGGCCCGTATGGGCGGCGGCGACCCGGATGGCAACCCGTCGCTGTACGACGCCATCTACAAGGCCAAGAAAGCGTCCATGCCGGCCGACAACATCAAGCGCGCCGTCAAGCGCGGCTCTGGTGAAGAAGCCGGTGGCGCCAACTACGAGGACATCGTGTACGAGGGCTACGCGCCTGCCGGCGTCGGCCTGATCATCGAGTGCCTGACCGACAACCGCAACCGCGCCGCCGCCGAAGTCCGTTCCACCCTGACCAAGGGCAACGGCTCGCTGGCCACCAGCGGTTCCGTCAGCTTCAACTTCGAGCGTAAGGGCCAGATCGAGGTTCCGAGCGAGGGCGTCGACTTCGACGACCTGTTCGAGAAGGCCGGCGACGCCGGTGCGGAAGACGTGATCGACGACGGCGACGTGTTCACCGTGATCACCGATCCCTCCGATCTGCATACAATCCGCAAGGCTCTGCAGGACTCTGGTTTCGACTACGACTCCGCCGATATGGTCATGCGCCCGAAGAACGAGGTGTCGCTCAGCCTTGAGGACGCCCAGAAGGTCTCCAAGCTCATCGACAACCTCGATGACCTGGACGATGTGCAGAACATCTACGCCAACTGGACCGCATCCGACGAGGTGATGGCCCAGCTCGCGGACGAGGAGTAATCCCCTGTGATCATCCTTGGCGTCGATCCCGGGCTGACACGCTGCGGGGTCGGCGTGATCGAAGCCGGCGCTAACCGCCGGCTTTCGTTTATCCACGTCGATGTGGTGCGTTCGGATCCCCATACGTCGCAGGACCTCCGACTGCTGACGATCTACAACGGGCTGTGCTCCAAAATGGACCGGTTCATTCCCGATGCGGTGTCGATCGAGCGCGTGTTCGCCCAGTCGAACCGCAACACCGTGCTGGGCACCGCCCAGGCCGCAGGAATGGCCATGCTCGCCGCAGCGCAACGGGGGATTCCCGTGGCGCTGCACACGCCGACCGAGGCGAAGCTCGCGATCACGGGCAACGGCAAGGCCGAGAAGATACAGATCGAACGCATGGTGGCCAAGGTGCTGGGGCTGAACACGTTGCCGCAGCCCGCCGATGCCGCCGACGCGCTGTCGCTGGCGATATGCCATGCCCTGCGCCCGCAAGGCGCCTTGCAGGGAGGCGAACGGGAACAGCATCTGACCGCGGCTCAACGGCAGTGGGCGCAGGCGGCGCAGAAGGCCGCTCGACGCGCCGGCGTCCGCAGCGGCATGTAATGTGTGTCGAACAGATGTTCTGCATTATGTGGATGGGCCGTCTCGACACCATATCCCGCACGACGTGCCAGTTCGGGGCGGGCGCGTTCGGTATGTGCTGTCGTTATGTGATGCGAGGCGAACGAGCTCGTGGCGGCCCATTCCGCGTGCGGTTCGGCGAGGAAAGGACGACGTGATGATCAGTACGTTAACCGGGCGCGTCGAGTCGGTGGAGGCATCCAGCGCCGTGATCGAGGTTCATGGCGTCGGGTACGAGGTCCGCATGGCGGCGGCCGATCTTGCGGCGTTGCATGCCGGTCAGGAAACGCATGTCTTCACTTCGCTGACCATATCGCAGGATGCCGTCACCCTGTTCGGGTTCCTGTCACCCGCGTCCAAACGCATGTTCCTGCAATTGCAGAAGGTCAGTGGCATCGGGCCGAAGGTCGCGCTTTTCCCTGTTGTCGACGCTGCCTCCGGACCGTCTGGCCAAGGCCGTCGCGGACGGCGACACGGCGGCATTGTCCAAGGCTCCGGGCCTGGGCAAAAAAGGCGCACAGAAGATCATCCTTGAACTGGCAGGCCGCATCGACCTCGACCAGATACGGCCCGAAGCCGATGGGCCGTCGGAAAGTCGCGACCCGAGCCAGCAGGTGATCGAGGACTCGTCTCTCTCGGGATGGCGGCCCCAGACCGCGGAGGAGGCCGTACGTCAGGCATGCGATGCCGCGTCCATAGCCACCCCCATCAGTGCGGAGGACGTGCCGCGGGTGCTCAAACTGGCATTGTCGTCGCTGGACAGAGGAAGGTGATATTCCATGACATCCAACATCGACATGCAGGATGGACGGACCAACACCGGCGTCTCGGAGGACTCCCTACGCATGGTCTCCGCCACCGCAAT
>ENA-OQCV01000030-OQCV01000030.1-human-gut-metagenome-genome-assembly--contig:-NODE-30-length-38350-cov-5.527065_pt1 | contig 38350 bp, 32 predicted proteins | sample MGYA00242766_ERZ504592 | MGnify/ENA primary metagenome ERZ504592 (study PRJEB26092, sample SAMD00036315) | human gut metagenome | host: Homo sapiens | study: EMG produced TPA metagenomics assembly of...
GCCGAACATCCGGAAAAAACAGCCGGACATAATATAAGAGATGCTGCGAGCATTGAAAAAGTACAGCGTGTTATTAAATTTTTTTGCAGATATATGATATAATATCATAAATGTAACCTCATAGTTATTTTATGGAATTGCTATAAGCAATAGTTCAGGGAAGAAATATCTTTTGATCCCAACACCATAGTATATCAGAAACAGCAAACTTTGCACAGGTACAAAGGCAACAGAAAAAATCCAAAAGGAGATACCAAATAGAAATGAAATATGCCGGAAACAAAGAGAGGAGTAAATAATGTCCGATGCAGTAAACTGCGAATATTGTGTAAACTACAGTTATGATGACGACTATGAATGCTACACCTGTGAAATAAATCTTGACGAAGATGAAATGGTGAAGTTCATCACCGGAAACTTCAATCAGTGTCCATACTTCAAGATGGGTGACGAATACCGCATTGTACGTAAGCAGATGTAGAATTTATAAAAAGTAACAAATATTCAACTAAGCGAGGAATTAAGATAATGGAAAACGTTTATATTATGAATCATCCGCTGATCCAGCATAAAATATCCATGCTGAGAAACAAAAACACAGGAACAAATGAATTTCGTAAATTAGTAGAAGAGATTGGAATCCTCATGGGATACGAAGCTCTCCGGGATCTTCCTGTAGAAAATGTAGAAGTAGAAACCCCTATTGAAACCTGCATGACACCAATGATCTCAGGAAAGAAGCTGGCGGTTATCCCTGTGCTCCGCGCAGGCCTTGGAATGGTAAACAGTATTCTCACACTTGTGCCATCTGCAAAAGTAGGCCATGTAGGACTCTATCGTGATCCTGTAACCCATGAACCACACGAATACTACTGCAAACTCCCGGAAGCAATTGATGAACGAATTTCAGTGATCGTAGATCCAATGCTCGCAACCGGTGGCTCCGCAGAAGCAGCCGTTGACTTTGTCAAAAAACAGGGCGGAAAAAACATTAAATTCATGTGCATCATCGCAGCCCCTGAAGGACTCAAACGTCTCCACGAAGCTCATCCGGATGTTCAGATTTACTGTGGACATCTTGATCGTGAATTAAACGATCACGCCTACATCTGCCCAGGCCTTGGAGATGCCGGAGACCGTATCTTTGGCACAATATAAGAATAACGTGATTCGTTACATCTTATATCTATACTGTACTATACTGCGCATATGAAGAATTCACCCTGCATCAATATAGCAGAAATTTGTTTTATGATATACTGACAATTTGTTACTGTTCACTCCGTTCACAGTAACGTAGCCAAAATTCATTCCAGATTGCCTGCGGCAATGGAATTTTGGCATATTCATGCCAAAACACCTCGCGGGACAGTGGTGTGTGAACAGTAACGACAATTTTCCAACTACCAGCGTGAGCAGGATTCTCTTTTGGGGTGAATCTTGTAGGGAGTGTAGCAACTCTTAGGCCTGCGGAATCTGCGTTATGAAAAAAGAAGGCAACTGTCTGAGCCGCAGGCGAGTTTTGCCTTCTTTTTTCATGCACTTAGCAGATTTTGTAGGCCTTAGAGTTCCTGCTCCCGAAACTGAACCCCCAAAAGAGAATCCTGCTTACGCGTCCCTTAATGAAAAAATTCAACAAAAAACCGAAAAAAGCCTCTTGACAACCCAAATCTCATATGCTATCTTATACCAGAACGCTGCCGAAGACAGTAGGTGCCGCAAGGCATAAGTTGTAAACGCCTACCGAGGACTAAGTATTCTTTATATTTTTCATGTAAGATTACGCAAGCCCTACTGCCAGACAGTAAGGCTTTTTATTTACTCATTTGCAGCGGTATACAAAATCTATAAGGAGGTGTACCATTTCATGGCAAAAGGTAGAACTTAAACAACCAATCGTAGACGAAATTATCAACAACGTGAAAGATGCAGAATCTGTAGTACTTGTTAACTACAGCGGTCTTACAGTTGAACAGGATACTGCTTTACGTAAGGAATTAAGAGAAGCTGGTGTTGTATACAAAGTATACAAAAACACAATGATGCATCGTGCATTCGAAGGTACTCAGTGCGAAGAACTTATCCAGCACTTACATGGAACAAACGCTATAGCAATCTCTGCTACAGACGCAACTGCTCCTGCAAGAATCCTTGATAAATTCGCAAAGAAAGTACCGGCTTTAGAATTAGTTGCAGGTATCGTTGAAGGAAACTACAACGATCAGGCAGGTATTCAGGCACTGGCTGGAATCCCGTCCAGAGAAGAACTTCTTGGCAAACTGCTTGGAAGCATCCAGTCTCCGATTACAAACTTCGCTCGTGTGCTTAATCAGATCGCTGAGAAAAACGGCTCTGAAGCAGCAGCTGAATAATTTTTGATGCCAGAGGCATAAAACGAATCTAGTAACTATTCGAAAATTACCATCCACGAGGATGCTGAAGAGTTACCGAATTAAATAATATTATATGGAGGGAATTTAAAATGGCAAAATTAACAACAGAAGAATTTATTGCAGCAATCAAAGAATTATCTGTATTAGAATTAAACGACTTAGTAAAAGCTTGTGAAGAAGAGTTTGGTGTATCCGCAGCAGCAGGTGTTGTAGTAGCAGCAGCTGGAGCAGCAGAAGCAGCAGAAGAGAAAGATGAGTTCGATGTAGAACTTGCAGAAGTTGGACCAAACAAAGTTAAAGTTATCAAAGTTGTTCGTGAAGTAACTGGCTTAGGTCTTAAAGAAGCTAAAGAAATGGTTGACGGAGCTCCTAAGGTTGTTAAAGAAGGCGCATCCAAAGCAGAAGCTGAAGAAATCAAAACAAAACTTGAAGCTGAAGGCGCTAAGGTTAACCTTAAATAATTATCTTCCTATTATATATAGAAGATTTGCAAGCAGGAATGCCACTGGTATTCCTGCTTTTTTTACAGAGCCGGAGGATTACAGACTATGATGAAAAGAAAAACGGCAGTCATATTTGGTATCATCATTGCAGCCCAGCTTTGCCTGACTCCATATGCAGGTGTAAAAGTACAGGCGGCTGAACTGGAAGAAGGACAGATGTTTGAAGATTCATCAGAAGATTCAGAGACTTTTGGAGATGTGTCAATACCGGATACGCAGTCGGCAGAGAAAACTGAAGAGAATGAATTTGGGGATGACGACGGTTTCAGTGATGGAGACGTTGAAACTTTTTCGGCGGAGGATGCGGATCAGTCCTGCGAAAATATGCAGGAATTTGTGCTGAATGTGCAGGATGGAGAGGATATTACTGTAAAGTTAAATACACTGCTGGCACAGGCCAGGGACAGGGCAACGGATGAAAAGCAGTGCAAAGTTATCGTGCCGCCCGGAAATTATACACTTACGGGAACTTTGCATATGTACAGCAATATCTATCTATATGCAGAGGGTGCCACGATAACAAAGACTTCACCGCGAAAAGAAATCCTGCTCCGTCTTGGCGACACACAGAAATCTGCAGGCGGATACGAGGGATACCGTAATATAACTATCGATGGCGGAACCTGGGATTCAAACTATGAATGTGTGGAAGACAAGGGAGGACCTGGAGGGTTTGTAGGTTTTAGGATCGGTCATGCTACGAATGTTACAGTGAAGAATGTTACATTTCTCAATAACCTTAAATCGCATTTTCTGGAACTTGCAGGAGTGAAGAATGCGGAAATTACAGGATGTACGTTCAGGGGCTACTGGAAAGAGTTTACAGGCGGCGGACAGGAATGTATCCAGCTGGATGCCTGTATGCCGAGAATTTTCCCAGGATATCTTCCATATGACGGAAGTGTCTGTGAGAACATTGTGATAAAGGATAATACCTTTGAAGATGTATTTGCCGGCATTGGAAGCCACAGCATGATGTTTGATAAACCGTATAAAAATATCACGATCAGTAACAACCGGTTTAATAATCTGAAAAAGAGAGCAATATGGTGCCTGAATTATCAGGATACGGTTGTGACGGGAAATACCATGACAAATGTGGGCGGTGGTGTTTATGTGCGTTCTGTTTATACCAGAAATGCACATACTGTCAGCGGTCAGGAAGTATCTCCGGAGGAAAATCAGTACGCAGAGAATATTCTGATCGCTGATAATCAGATTACAGTCCTGGAGCCAACTGTAATAGATGGCAAACAGTGGAATGGATATGGAATCTGGATCACAGGCGAGGTATCTCTGGGCTCAGCAGGAGAAACTATTCCTTCTGAAGACGATGATCCTGAGAATACAGCAAATCCGACGACCAATGGAATTCCGGCGGGAAGATATATTATTCGCGGAGTTACAGCCAGAAATAATACGATCAGCGGAAATTGCGATGGAATTAAATTTTCTCTTGCAGAAGACTGTTCGTGCAGAGGGAACACAGTCAGACTTTCTGATAGTCATACCTACAACAATATGGGGATCAGTGTTGCCAAGGGAAGCAATATCAGAGTTTCTTATAACAATCTTTCCGGCGGAAACGGATATGGGATTTATGCGGCCGGAACAGAGGCTTCACAGAAAATCTGCAGGATTTACGGAAATACAGTCTCCGGATTTATGAAAGATGGGATTCTGGCTTCAGGGCTTGCTGCAGGAAGCCGTATTGAACACAACAGAGTCAGTACCAGCGCGGGAAATGGCATACTTGTAAAATGTATTGATAAGAGTGTGGTTGATGGCAATTACAGTTTCAAAAATAAGGCAAGAGGAATTCTTCTGCAGAGATGTGAGTCGGCAATGGTAGCGGATAATTTTGCTTCTGAAAATGCGATCAATGGAATTGAACTCAATATAAGAAGCAACCATTCTTCTATACAGGGGAATGTCTGTGGTTCCAATAAAAAAATCAGGTCTGCGCATTGCCGGATCAAAGGGGATTTCGGCAGACGGAAATTCCTTCCGCAGCAACAGAGGATATGCGGCAGAATTTATCAGTTCCCATATCAGCAGTTATAAAGGCAATACGTTTTGCAAAAAAATGGATATTCAAATCGTATCCATGTAAGAAATAGTAAAATCCCGAAGAAATAGCGGCTGCTGTAATTATTTGAAAAAATTAAAAAAATATCAAAAAAGTGATTGACAGGCGCAACTTGCTGTGCTATAGTGAAGAATGCTATATTATGGCAAGATGTGCCTTTATGTCTTTTGGCAAAAAGGGTCAAGTTATAATAAATTTAAAGAAAAAACAGGGGTGAAACGTCAATGGAAAAAAACAGAATTCGTTCTGTAAAAACTGGAAAAAGCATGCGTATGAGCTACCAGAGACAAGAAGAAGTCCTGGAAATGCCAAACCTGATCGAAGTCCAGAGGGATTCTTATAAATGGTTTCTTGATGAAGGACTTAGGGAAGTCTTTGATGATATTTCTCCGATCGCGGACTACAGCGGAAAGCTCAGCCTGGAATTCATCGACTTTACATTTGACGAGAAGGATGCGAAATATACTATCGAACAGTGTAAAGAACGTGACGCAACTTACGCCGCACCTTTGAAGGTTCGAGTGAGACTGATTAACAAAGAAACAGAGGAAATCAACGAACACGAGATTTTCATGGGAGATTTACCGATCATGACTGTTACAGGTACCTTTGTCATCAATGGTGCAGAGCGAGTAATTGTCAGCCAGTTAGTACGTTCCCCTGGAATCTATTACGCAATCGCGCATGATAAACTTGGTAAGAGACTGTTCTCCAGTACTGTAATCCCGAACAGAGGTGCATGGCTGGAATATGAGACAGACTCTAATGATGTTTTCTATGTACGTGTTGACAGAACAAGAAAGGTTCCGATCACTGTTCTGATCCGAGCACTTGGTGTAGGAAGCAATGCAGAGATTATTGATCTCTTCGGTGAAGAGCCAAAGATCCTTGCAAGTTTTACAAAGGATACATCCACCAACTATCAGGAAGGTCTTCTTGAATTATACAAGAAAATCCGTCCGGGTGAGCCGCTTGCAGTTGAGAGTGCGGAGAGCCTTATCAATGCAATGTTCTTTGATCCGAGAAGATATGACCTTGCGAAAGTTGGACGTTATAAATTTAACAAGAAGCTCCACCTCAACAGAAGAATCGTTGGTCACAGACTGGCTGAGGATGTTGTTGATGCTTCTACAGGCGAAATCCTGGCAGAAGAAGGAACTGTTGTGACAAAAGAAATGGCAAATACCATCCAGAACAGCGCTGTTCCATATGTATGGATCCTTGGCGAGGAAGACCGCAGAATTAAGGTTCTCTCTAACTTAATGGTTGATATCCGCCACTATCTTCCGGAAATTGAAGATCCTAAGAGCATAGGTATTACAGAATTAGTATACTACCCTGTTCTTGAAAACATTCTGGAAGAAAATGACACATTAGAAGACAGAATCGCAGCGATCCACAGAGATATCCATGATCTGATTCCGAAGCATATCACAAAAGAAGACATCTTTGCTTCTATTAACTACAATATGCATCTGGAATATGGCCTTGGTAATGCCGATGATATCGACCACCTGGGCAACCGTCGTATACGTGCGGTAGGTGAGCTGCTTCAGAACCAGTACAGAATCGGTCTTTCCAGACTGGAACGTGTGGTTCGCGAGAGAATGACAACTCAGGATACAGAGAATATTTCTCCACAGTCCCTGATCAATATTAAACCTGTAACTGCAGCAGTGAAAGAGTTCTTCGGTTCTTCCCAGCTGTCACAGTTTATGGATCAGAACAACCCTCTTGGTGAGCTGACACACAAGAGACGTCTTTCCGCCCTGGGACCTGGCGGTCTGTCACGAGACAGAGCCGGATTCGAGGTTCGAGATGTCCATTACTCCCATTACGGAAGAATGTGCCCTGTCGAGACACCTGAAGGTCCTAACATCGGTCTGATCAACTCTCTTGCATCTTATGCAAGAATCAATCAGTACGGATTTATTGAGGCACCATACCGCAAGATCGACAAAGCAGATCCTAAGAATCCTCGTGTAACAGATGAGGTTGTATATATGACTGCTGATGAAGAGGATAATTACCATGTAGCACAGGCGAATGAGCCTCTGGACGAAGAAGGACATTTCATTCATAAGAATGTATCCGGTCGTTTCCGTGAAGAGACTCAGGAGTATGAGCGTCATATGTTTGATTATATGGACGTATCTCCTCGTATGGTATTCTCCGTCGCTACTGCCCTGATCCCGTTCCTGCAGAACGACGATGCCAACCGTGCGCTGATGGGATCAAACATGCAGCGTCAGGCTGTGCCGCTTCTGACAACAGAGGCTCCGGCAGTTGGTACTGGTATGGAAGTGAAGACAGCAGTTGACTCCGGTGTCTGCGTAGTTGCAAAGAAATCCGGTACTGTACTTCGTTCCACATCTACAGATATCAGCATTAAGAATGATGATGGTACAAAAGATGATTACCATCTGACTAAATATCTGAGAAGTAACCAGAGTAACTGTTATAACCAGAAACCAATCGTATTCCAGGGTGAGCACGTAGAGGCAGGACAGGTTATCGCAGATGGTCCTTCTACAGCAAACGGAGAACTTGCTCTTGGTAAGAACCCGCTGATCGGATTCATGACATGGGAAGGTTATAACTACGAGGATGCGGTACTCCTCAGTGAAAGACTTGTTATGGACGATGTTTATACATCTGTTCATATTGAAGAATATGAATGCGAAGCCCGTGATACCAAACTGGGACCGGAAGAGATCACACGTGATGTTCCTGGCGTGGGCGACGATGCACTGAAAGATCTGGATGAGCGTGGTATTATCCGCATCGGTGCTGAAGTACGTGCCGGCGATATCCTTGTTGGTAAAGTTACTCCTAAGGGAGAGACAGAGCTTACTGCAGAAGAGAGACTTCTTCGTGCGATCTTTGGTGAGAAAGCACGTGAAGTACGTGATACTTCTCTGAAAGTACCTCACGGTGAATACGGTATTATCGTAGATGCCAAGGTATTTACAAGAGAGAACGGCGATGAGATGTCACCTGGTGTTAACCAGTCCGTACGTATCTACATCGCACAGAAGAGAAAGATTTCCGTTGGTGATAAGATGGCCGGACGTCATGGTAACAAGGGTGTTGTTTCCCGTGTACTTCCTGTTGAAGATATGCCATTCCTTCCGAACGGACGTCCTCTTGATATCGTGCTGAATCCTCTGGGTGTGCCTTCCCGAATGAATATCGGACAGGTCCTGGAGATTCACTTAAGCCTTGCTGCGAAAGCACTTGGATTCAACGTTGCAACTCCTATTTTCCAGGGTGCAAACGAGCATGATATCCAGGATACACTGGAACTTGCAAACGACTATGTAAACACAGAAGACTTTGAAGAGTTCCGCGAGAAATACAAAGACATTTTAGCACCGGATGTAATGCAGTATCTGGATGAGAACAAAGCCCACAGAGCACTGTGGAAGGGTGTTCCGATCTCCAGAGACGGTAAAGTGCGTCTGCGTGACGGCCGTACAGGAGAGTATTTCGACAGTCCTGTAACAATTGGTCACATGCACTATCTGAAGCTGCATCATCTGGTTGATGATAAGATCCATGCACGTTCTACAGGTCCTTACTCTCTGGTAACACAGCAGCCACTGGGTGGTAAAGCTCAGTTCGGTGGACAGCGTTTTGGTGAGATGGAGGTTTGGGCACTGGAAGCATACGGTGCATCTTACACACTGCAGGAAATCCTGACAGTAAAATCCGATGATGTTGTTGGTCGTGTTAAGACATACGAAGCAATCATCAAGGGTGACAATATTCCTGAGCCGGGTATTCCGGAATCCTTCAAGGTTCTCTTAAAAGAACTTCAGTCTCTTGGTCTGGATGTGAAGGTACTCAAGGATGACAATACAGAAGTACATCTTCTTGAATCTGTAGATTACGGTGACACAGACCTTCGTTCTGTCATCGAGGGAGATTCCAGAAGACATCACGACAGAGAAGAAGACTACGGCAAACATGGCTATACAAAGCAGGAGTTTGACGGAGAAGAACTCGTTGACATTGACGAGGATGAAGATGAGGATGACTTCATTGAGCTGGATGAGGCTCTTGAAGACAATGACGAAGAGTAAGAAAGGGGAAAGAATACATGGCAGAAACAACTAACGCCAATGAAACATATCAGCCAATGACTTTCGATGCCATCAAAATCGGACTGGCGTCCCCTGAGAAAATCAGAGAGTGGTCAAGAGGCGAGGTTTTAAAACCTGAGACCATCAACTACCGTACCTTAAAGCCGGAGAAAGACGGACTTTTCTGTGAAAGAATCTTTGGACCGAGCAAGGACTGGGAGTGCCACTGTGGAAAGTACAAAAAGATTCGCTATAAAGGCGTTGTCTGCGACAGATGTGGTGTAGAAGTTACCAAATCCTCTGTACGTAGAGAGCGTATGGGACATATCGAGCTGGCTGCTCCGGTATCCCACATCTGGTATTTCAAAGGAATTCCGTCCCGTATGGGACTGATCCTTGACATTTCTCCGAGAACTCTGGAGAAAGTTCTTTACTTTGCTAACTATATCGTACTGGATCCGGCTAATTCCGGACTCCAGTACAAACAGGTACTTACAGAGAGAGAATATCAGGATGCACGTGAGGCTTATGGATATGATTTCCGTGTAGGTATGGGTGCAGAATCCATCAAAGAGCTTCTTGAGGCAATTGATCTTGAGAAAGATTCTGTTGAACTGAAAAAAGAATTAAAAGATGCTACAGGCCAGAAACGTGCCAGAATCATCAAACGTCTGGAAGTTGTAGAATCCTTCCGCGAGTCAGGAAACCGTCCTGAGTGGATGATCATGACAGTGATTCCTGTAATCCCGCCGGATCTTCGTCCTATGGTTCAGCTGGATGGCGGACGTTTTGCTACATCTGACTTAAATGATCTTTACAGAAGAATTATCAACCGTAACAACCGTCTGAAGAGACTTCTGGAATTAGGTGCACCGGATATTATCGTTCGTAACGAGAAACGTATGCTTCAGGAAGCTGTTGATGCCCTGATCGACAACGGTCGTCGCGGACGTCCTGTAACAGGTCCCGGAAACAGAGCCCTGAAATCCCTTTCTGATATGCTGAAAGGTAAATCCGGACGTTTCCGTCAGAACCTTCTCGGTAAACGAGTTGACTATTCCGGACGTTCCGTTATCGTTGTAGGACCGGAACTTAAGATTTATCAGTGTGGTCTTCCGAAAGAGATGGCCATTGAGCTGTTCAAACCTTTCGTTATGAAAGAGCTTGTTGCCAACGGAACTTCACACAACATTAAGAACGCCAAGAAAATGGTTGAGAAGCTGGAGCCTGCTGTATGGGATGTTCTGGAGGATGTTATCAAAGAACATCCGGTTATGCTGAACCGAGCACCTACACTGCATCGTCTTGGTATCCAGGCATTCGAACCGATCCTTGTAGAAGGTAAAGCGATCAAACTGCATCCGCTGGTTTGTACCGCATTCAACGCTGACTTCGATGGTGACCAGATGGCCGTACATCTTCCGCTTTCACAGGAAGCACAGGCAGAGTGCCGTTTCCTTCTGTTATCACCGAACAACCTGCTGAAACCTTCTGATGGTGGTCCTGTAGCCGTTCCTTCACAGGATATGGTACTTGGTATCTACTATCTGACTCAGGAAAGACCTGGAAACAAGGGTGAAGGCAAGTTCTTTAAGAGCGTAAACGAAGCAATCCTTGCTTATGAGAATAAAGTGATCACACTGCAGTCCAGAATCCATGTTCGCTGCAGCAAGACAATGCCGGACGGATCCGTTCTGACCGGTACAGTAGAATCTACACTTGGACGTTTCCTGTTTAACGAAATCCTTCCACAGGATCTTGGTTTCGTAGACAGAAGTGTTCCGGGAAATGAACTTCTTCTTGAGGTTGACTTCCTGGTAGCCAAGAAACAGCTGAAACAGATTCTTGAAAAAGTTATCAATACTCACGGTGCTACAAAGACTGCTGAGGTTCTTGATGCGATCAAAGCTACAGGTTACAAATATTCCACACGTGCAGCCATGACTGTTGCCATTGCCGATATGACAGTTCCGCCTCAGAAACCGGAAATGATCAAACAGGCTCAGGATACTGTAGACCTTATCACAAAGAACTATAAACGTGGTCTTATCACCGAGGAAGAGCGTTACAAAGAAGTTGTTGATACATGGAAGAAGACTGACGATGAGCTTACACATGCTCTGCTGACCGGTCTTGATAAATACAACAACATTTTCATGATGGCTGACTCCGGTGCCCGTGGTTCCGATAAACAGATCAAACAGCTTGCAGGTATGCGAGGACTGATGGCCGATACAACCGGTCACACCATCGAGCTGCCTATCAAGTCAAACTTCCGTGAAGGTCTTGACGTACTGGAATACTTCATGTCTGCACATGGAGCACGTAAAGGTATGTCCGATACAGCTCTTCGTACAGCCGATTCAGGTTACCTGACAAGACGTATGGTTGACGTTTCTCAGGATCTGATCGTACGTGAGACAGACTGCTGTGAAAACAGAGATGAGATCTCAGGTATGTATGTAGAATCTTTTGTAGATGGTAAAGAAGAGATCGAAGGACTTCAGGAGCGTATCACAGGTCGTTTCTCCTGTGAGACAATTAAGAATAAAGATGGCGAAGTTATCGTAAAAGCCAATCATATGATCACACCGAAACGTGCTGCCCGCATCATGAAAGAAGGCGTGGACAACCAGACAGGCGGATCTATCGAGAAAGTTAAGATCCGTACAATCCTTACATGTAAATGTAAAGTTGGTATCTGTGCGAAATGTTACGGTGCGAACCTTGCAACCGGCGAGCCGGTACAGGTTGGTGAATCTGTCGGTATCATCGCTGCTCAGTCTATCGGTGAGCCAGGTACACAGCTTACCATGCGTACTTTCCACAGTGGTGGTGTTGCCGGTGGAGATATCACACAGGGTCTTCCTCGTGTCGAGGAGCTTTTTGAGGCAAGAAAGCCGAAAGGTCTTGCCATCATCACAGAGATTCCTGGTGTTGCTGTTATCAATGACACTAAGAAGAAACGTGAAGTTATCGTTACAGATCAGGAAACAGGTGAATCCAAGACTTACCTTATTCCATACGGATCCCGTATCAAGATCACAGACGGACAGATCCTTGAAGCAGGTGATGAACTTACAGAAGGTAGCGTAAATCCGCATGATATCCTGAGAATTAAGGGTGTACGTGCAGTTCAGGATTATATGATCCGTGAAGTACAGCGTGTATATCGTCTCCAGGGTGTTGAGATCAGCGATAAGCATATCGAAGTTATCGTTCGTCAGATGCTGAAGAAAATCCGTATCGAAGATAACGGAGATACAGAATTCCTTCCTGGAACACTGGTTGACTTCCTTGAATACGAGGACGTTAACGAGCAGATGGAAAAAGAAGGCAAACAGCCTGCAGATGGAAAACAGGTTATGCTTGGTATTACCAAGGCATCTCTTGCTACAAACTCCTTCCTGTCAGCCGCTTCCTTCCAGGAAACAACTAAAGTTCTGACTGAAGCCGCTATCAAGGGTAAAGTTGACCCGCTGATCGGTCTGAAAGAGAACGTAATCATCGGTAAACTGATTCCTGCAGGTACCGGTATGAAACGCTACAGAGATGTAAGACTCAACAGCACAATGCCTGAACCGGAAGTAAAGGTTGAAGATATAGCCGAAGAACTTACGGAAGATGAAGAAATCAAAGATGATGAGATGATCACAATGGATGAAGAACTTCCGGAAGACGAAGAATTCGATGTTGAAGAATCTGCTGAAGAAGAGGCTGCTGAAGACGAAGCTGCTGATCAGGCTTTAGACGATGCAGAAGACAACGAATGATCCAACGGAGTAGATAACTTATCCGGACTAATTTGATATGAATTCACAAGAGAACTATCTGTGCCGACAGATTTTGCCGGCGAGGTAGTTCTCTTTTATTTTCCGGAACATTCCATTGCCGAAAAAAAAGAGGAAAAATACAAAGAAACCGCATTTTTGTGTTATAATACCAGTACATTATGAGCAGGTAATGAACTGTGAAGTATTTTTACAGTTATGATAAATATACATTTTTGTTTTCGGTAACAGCTTGTAAAAAGCATTGACCGGGACAGGGAAGGAAATAGAAATTGAACAGAAATGGAGGTGCAATATGGATAAAGAACTTCCGGTTTCAGCATGGCCGGAATGGAAAATCATAGAGAAAATCGGCGAAGGCTCTTTTGGAAAGGTGTATAAGGCACAGAGAACAGAACGTGGAAAATCTTTCTATTCTGCTATCAAGATCATCAATATACCCGGAAGCCAGAGCGAGTTGAACAGCGTACGTTCTGAAACAGGGGATGAGCAGTCCACAAGACAGTATTTTCAGAATCTGGTTGAGGAATGTATTCAGGAAATCAGTACCATGGAATACTTTCGAGGAAACTCTTACATTGTCTCTGTAGAAGATTTTAAGGTTATGGAATATCTGGATGTCATTGGATGGGAGATTTCCATAAGGATGGAATATCTGACAAGTTTTATGGATTACTGTGCGGAAAAGCAGCTTACTGAGAAAGAGGTAATAAAGCTGGGAATGGATTTGAGTAAGGCACTGGAATATTGCCGGAAACTTAAGATCATTCACAGGGACATCAAGCCGGAGAATATTTTTGTATCCAGATTTGGCGATTTTAAGCTTGGAGATTTCGGAATTGCACGTGAACTTGAACGAACCATGAGCGGATTTTCCAAGAAAGGTACTTACTCTTATATGGCGCCTGAGATGTATAAAGGTGAGAAATATGACAGCAGGGTAGATATTTATTCTCTTGGGATTGTGCTGTACAGGCTGATGAATCATAACAGACTGCCATTTATGAGTCTGGAAAAACAGTTTATCACTTACAGGGATAAGGAAAATGCATTAAATAAGCGTGTTGCAGGAGAGCAGATGAGTGCACCTGTGGATGCAGGAACACAGTTTGCCCGTATTATCATGAAGGCCTGTGCTTATGATCCTGCACAGAGATATCAGACACCGGAGGAGCTTTATAGTGTGCTGGATGATCTGAAAAATGGAAGATCTGGCAGAATCCGGCAGTTACAAAACGGTGTTCAGAAAGCAGGAACGGATAAAACAGAATCATATAGTGCAATTGCACAGAACGGCAGAGTAGCACAGAATGTTACATCAGATGCCGAAAATGTACGAAAAAGTACAGTGCAGAATACCCGGGGAAATAAAAAAATCATCAGATTTTCAGAATGCTGCAAAAAGAAAACGTGCTGTAAACAATGTTTCGGAGAGCAGCTTTACAGATAAAGAAACAATGTCAGTTGTAGCAGAACAGAAAATACAGCCACAGGAAACGCCATCAGAAACAGTTGCGATAAGATCTGCGCGTGCTGTGGAAGCCAGAAAGCGAAGACGCAGGAAGAAACAGCTGCTGCGCAGGGCATTGCTTGCAATTGTGGCAGGTACAGCGATACTTATGATGGCCGCCGTCTATTACAGAGTAAGTACAGATCATGCTCAGGAAGGACAGGAGGATAATCCGATCGCAATTCTGGATGATGAGAAATACAGCTCCACAAAATCCGGATCCAAAGATTTCTCCAAAGCTCTGGATACGATCAAGGAGCAGGCAACAACTATCACAGATAATCTGAACAGTTACGACTGGGTTGGAACAGAAGGAACTGTTCTGCGATATCTGAGAAGGGTAAAGACCACTCAGCGGGCAGATGGAAATCTGGATATTGAGAGTGAATGCATGAAAGCTCTGGTCTATCCGGCAGAATCCGGAGATGGAGTTTATGAAGAATATTTCTACTGGGGAGAGAAGTTATTCTTTGCATATATCTGGTATGATGAAACTTCAGAATATTATTATTATAACGACGGCGAACTGATAAGATGGATCGATTCTAATGGAAAATGTCACGATAACGAAAAAGATAATGAGGAATTCGTGAAACGTGGCGAGAAATACTGGAACAATTCATTGAAAGCATTGAAGGGAGAAGGAACAAAGACAGATAATGGCAATGTATCAGATTGAATGTGCATATACCTGCCATACAGGAAATATCCGGGCAAATAATGAAGATAATTTCTGGTGTTTTGGGGAATCCCTTCCGGTGAACAATGAAGGAACAAAGGGTATCTGCTCAAAGATTATTTCGGGTAACAGAGCACCGGCAATGGCGGTATTTGACGGTATGGGAGGAGAAAGCTGCGGCGAGATTGCAGCCTTTCTTGCATCAGAAGAATTTGGAAAATTTTATAATGCGAATAAAAGAATGCTGAGGGATATGCCGGAAGATTTTATAGACGATGTATGTGAGAAGATGAATCAGGCAGTATGCAGATATGGAACAGAGCATCATATTTGGAGTATGGGAAGCACAATGGCAATGCTCCTCTTTACACCAGAGTCTATGTTTGCCTGCAATCTTGGGGACAGCAGGATTTATTTTATGGATGGCGGTAAGCTTCAGCAGATTTCCACAGACCATGATTTTTGGTGGTACGGCAGTTGGGAAAGCCCCGTTAACCCAGTATCTTGGACTTCCTGAAGAGCTGCAGAGACTGGAACCTTCTGTGACAGAAATCGAGCATAAGGAGGGATACAGATATCTTCTGTGTTCAGATGGAGTAACAGATATGCTTTCGGACAGTGAGATAGAGGCGATTCTGTCACAGGATATGGAAATCCCGGAGATCGTAAATGATCTTCTTAAAAATGCTCTCCAAAAAGGTGGGAGAGATAATGTGACGATCGTGCTCTGTGAAGTACAGAAGCTGGATACAGTCCGCAGAATGAAAGAATGGATGAAAAATCTGAAAGATAAAAAATGAGAGGTGGGGCAGCATGAAGAACCGTATGCAGGATCTGGATTTTGAACAGAATGTTGCGTTTGATAAAGTACAGGAGTATGAATTTACCAGAAGGGCGGCACAGAGATTTCGGCAGGTGGTAAGCCTGGACAGTTTTGAAGACGAAGATGCGGATGTTATTTTCCACTATTTATATAAAGAGATGGAACTGGTGTCCTTTGGCGACCATCTGAAGAGATATATTTATGAAAGGGCAGAGCTGGAAGAACCCTTCTCGGAGGTTCCACAGGAAGTGTATAAGGAGATCGTAGTAGATTCCTTTAAGGAAACCTATACGCCCAAATCCATGAATCCTACATCTACCAAGTTGTCGGCACTGGTGAATAACTGGCTGAATCAGGCATCTGTAAAAAGAGAAACTGTTTTTCTTCTGGGGTTTGGGTTGAAAATGACCACAGAGGATGTGTCGGATTTCCTGACAAGAGTACTGAAAGAACAGGATTTTGATTTTTACAATCCGGACGAGGTGATCTACTGGTATTGTTACAGTACGCAGCAGGGTTATCACAAAGCAGAAGAATTGAAGAAAAAATATGAGATACTCGCTCCTGTGGAAGTGGAAAATACTCAGGTTTTATACGGAAGCAACCTGTGCCTTGATACGGAGGAGAAACTGATCGATTATCTTGCCCGACTGAAATCAAAAAGAGTAGATCCCATATCTGAGAAAAGTCAGGCATTTCAGGAGTTTACAAAGCTTTTATATCATGCGAAGCAGATTATTGCCGGACTGTATCAGCATGATGAAGAGGAAAAAGGTGGGGATAAGGTGTGGACAGCAGAAAGAATTACACCTTCTGATGTGGAAAAAAGTAATCTGCAGCGGAATCCCCATCAACAAAATGGGCAATCTGAAGAAAATGTCTGCCTCCATTCTGGCAAAGCATTTCAGCCAGAAGCGTTTCAGCAGGCAGAGGATTACAAATATTTTAAGCCACAAACTCCCGGTGGAGCGCTTTGACCTGATCACACTGGAATTCTTTATCGTATCCCAGGAAATGGAGGATGATGATCCTTTTAACAGATACAAGCATTTTCTGGATGAGATTCAGGATATTCTGCTTCGATGTGGAATGGGAGAGATATACATAGTAAATCCATACGAATGTTTCCTTCTCATGTGCCTTCTCACAGACTGTCCGCTGGCAGTATTTTCGGAGATATGGGAGAAGTCCTATGAAGAGGGGGAAGCTGAAGAGGCATAATGGTATCAACAATTGTACAGCCGGTGCCGGATATGGCACGAAAGGCTGTGGAACTTTTATTAAAGAAAATAAAAGGGGAAGAGATTGAGACATTGACGATTCTTCCTGTTGAATTTGCAGAAGGAGGCACAACCCGTTAAGGGATGTGCCTCCTTCTTTTAACCGAATCAAGTAAGTCCCCTGCGGAGGTTGCGAATATCTGTCTGATTTATGACAATTATCTGGATAGACTGTAGATTCAGAAGAGTGTGTTTATTCATTATAGTATCCGTAGATAGCACGTGCATCTGCAGCAATGGTGCTTTGGGCTGCACCGGTATCAGTAAGATCCTGTGACATAAAGCATACTACAAGATCAATTCCTTTGGCTGTATCATAGATGATCGCTGCATCATTTTCTACAGTGTCAAGTTCGCCGGTCTTATTGGCAGTACCGACGCCTTCTGGAAGTTGTGCAGGAATCTTGTTTTTACGCTGCTGCATTTTTAAGTGATAATACATTGCATCTGCGTTTGGAAGAGTAGAAGCGGGAAGGGTTCCATTGACAGTCTGGTATATCTGCTTTAAAAAGGTTCCACAGTCTTTGACGGATGTATAGTTGTCGCCGTTTTCTTTACCTGCGAGAAGCAGGCGGTTCATCTGGGTGCTGGTGAAACCATGTTCCTGGCAGAAGCCATTTACTTTTGCCATGCCTGCAGAGTCATCGCCGTTTCCAAGCCAGTTTACCAGAGTGTTGGCAGCATCATTATCACTGACAGTGATCATGGCTGAAATATTACTGTCAATTTCGTCTCCGTTGTGAGACTGGGAGAGGGTATCGTAGTTTTCGTATACAGCTCCCATAATATACAGTTTGATCAGGCTTGCTGCCTGCATGGGAGTATCGTTGATCATGCCTTCAGAATCTTTCGGCAGATTGCAGACATAGACGGACCAGGTTCCGTTATCAGCCGGCAGCAGGGACTGTACCTGTTTCAGGAGATTGTCCATGCTGGAATCAGTGTTGTCGGTAAATGTGTTGTTGGAGGAAGGGGAAAGTGTTCCGTTCTGCTGTTCGGATTCTGAAGAGGGTTCAGCGGATTCTGACTGTGCAGGAGATGTTTCTCCGGTGGCTGCCTTGACAGAACTTTCCTGTTCTCTTAATTCATCTAACTGATCTGCCTGACTGATAAGGGTATTTGCATCAGTGGAAATCTCCTCTACGGTTTTGGAGAGTGTCTGTACTTTTTGCTGTAGTGTGACGAGATGGTTCAGTGATAAAAATGAAACAGCTGCCAGTGCAATCACTGCAACAGTCAGTATGCCGATCACTATATAGAGAAAAATAGGTTTTTCATTTGGCTTTTTATTCATTGCGGTTTTCCTTTCGTAATTATTATTATTGTAATCAGGATTACGGGAACTGCGAAGCTGCGTAGCAATCCGCAGATATCAAGTCAGAGGCAAAATGCTTTTTGACACTTACATCATCATGATGCAAAGTAGCTGTCAATGCCATTTGCGATTCCCTGTACCATTGTTTTCTGGAATTCTGCGTCATTCATTTTCAGATCGTCATTCTGGCTTGTCATAAATCCCATTTCGAGGATCGTAACAGGAACAGTGCTCCAGTTAATTCCTGTCATCGTGTCAGTGTACTGGATTCCAAGGTTCTGAAAACCTGTTGCAGCACAGTAGGAATCGATGATGCACCGGGATAATCGATCAGACTGTTCAAACAGTTGTGGGATATAAGGGTTATTCTGAGAGGGCGACATGGTCAGTGCCCCTGATGCAGTATGGGAATCATCGCCGTTTGCATGGATGCGGACATAGATTTCTGCGCCCTGTGAAGCAGCATATTGTGCGCGTTCCATGTTGCTGATGGCTGTTTCATTGTCTGTTCGTGTCATGACTACCTGATAGCCTCTCTGTTCCAGTTCATCTTTTAGTTGAAGAGAGACTTCCAGATTGAGCTGGTATTCGGGAACACCGCTGTAGGTTCCCTGAGTGCCGCTGGTACATTTTGCTTTCATTTCAGAAGAACCGGGACCGTTGGGCTCCGGGGCACTCATATCCACGGACTCACTCTGATGCCCTGGATCGATTCCTATTATATGTCCGCCTGTTTCGGCATCGGAGGAGAAAACGCTGGCACTGGAATCAGAAGAGGCGCTGGTGCTGTTCTGGCTGAATACAGAAGGCTTTGATGAAGCTTCTTCCGGGATTTCAGCTTTTTCTTTTGTTTTCTTCTGTGTGGCTGTCTGCTGTTTTTGTTTCATGCGATTGATATTTGACTGGACTGTGTCTATGGCGGTAGTGTACTTGTCTACTGCCTGTTTGACTTCGTCGTGTTTTGCAGTGATCTGTTCGGAGATTGTATCGACTTCTTTTTCAGTGGTGAGGATCTGGTGCAGTGTGGTCCTGTTAAAGAAGATCAGGGCTATGATGCACAGGAGTCCTGTCAGAAACAGAAGGATGCTGATCATGCTGGGTTTCTTCATATATTATAGTGTCCTTTCCTGAGTTTATAGAATGTTATAGAATGTTATAGTGTGTCTGCAAGTTGATTTGCCTGCTTTGGTTGTTATTATAATAAAAGGGAGGGGGAAATGCAATTGTTAGTGAAGGGGACGCGCCGGATAATATTTATTTTGTGTGCGGTTTCGGACGCTAAGAGATATTATAGCAATTCTAGTAAATAATGCATCTTAATCCAGCCCATCAGAGTGTGAAATCCTGCGTCAGATATCTTTGCCGTGCGTTAGCACGCCTGCAGATATCTTCCTTGTCTTTCGCACTCTGCTGAACTGTCTTAAATGCATTATTTACTAGGACTGCTATAAATCTGCAGAAATCTGCTAAAAGCATGAGCAGCCCTCTCAAACTCGCTACGTTGCAAACTTCGCTCAAACACGTGAGACGGTCTGCTCATAACGCAGATTTCTGCAGATTAAGTATCTCTAAGCATCCTGCAAATGCACACAAAATAAATATTATCCGGCGCTGGGATTCGCAGTGGGGAAGTGGCAGTAAAGTGGTTGGAGGGGGAGTGTATTGTCAGATAAGTTTAATGTGGTGATGTGGTGTATGAGGAAAGGATTTTTGGTTATGATAAAAATATGAAAAAATACTGTAAATTCAGGAGAAATGCCTTGACAGTGTGAGTTTTACGGGATATAATGAGCAAGCGTGCAAAAGGAACGTTTAATTTTTTTTGTGCGTAATTACACGAATAGCAACCGCAAGGCCCCATAGAAAAATCTATGGAGAAATAAATCGGGAGGTGAAATGGAATGCCAACATTCAACCAGTTAGTAAGAAAAGGACGCCAGACATCTGTAAAGAAATCTACAGCTCCGGCTCTCCAGAAAACATTCAACTCTTTAAGAAAGAAAGCAGTTGAACAGTCTGCACCACAGAAACGTGGCGTTTGTACAGCAGTTAAGACTGCAACTCCTAAGAAGCCTAACTCAGCTCTTAGAAAAATCGCCAGAGTTCGTCTTTCCAACGGAATCGAAGTAACAAGCTACATCCCAGGAGAAGGTCACAACCTTCAGGAGCATAGCGTTGTTCTTATCCGTGGTGGAAGGGTTAAGGACTTACCTGGTACAAGATACCACATCATCAGAGGTACTCTTGATACTGCAGGTGTTGCTAACAGAAAACAGGCCCGTTCTAAATACGGCGCTAAGAGACCGAAAAAGAAATAATTCTAAAAAGGTTTCATAAGAATTTTAAGAGCTGATCCTATTGTTTGGGACAGCAGGAATTAATCAATCGAAAATTCACGGAAGACTAGAACTATGAATTTGTACGGTATTCCATATACCCTGCCGGTTGCGGGTTAAATATAGGACCTTACCAGTGCGAACATGCAATAGTTATCTGCGTGAGTACCGATGATTTAATCACAATGATTAAGGAGGGAAGTAACGTGCCACGTAAAGGACATACTCAGAAAAGAGACGTTCTGGCAGATCCAATGTACAACAATAAAGTGGTTACCAAACTTATCAATAACATCATGTTAGACGGTAAGAAAGGTGTAGCACAGAAAATTGTTTACGGTGCATTCGCCAGAATCGAAGAAAAAGCTGGTAAACCAGCACTTGAAGTTTTCGAAGAGGCTATGAACAACATCATGCCACTTCTTGAAGTAAAAGCTAGACGTATCGGTGGTGCTACTTATCAGGTTCCGATCGAGGTAAGAGCAGACAGACGTCAGGCACTGGCTCTTCGCTGGTTAACAATGTTCTCTCGTAAAAGAGGCGAGAAAACAATGGAAGAAAGACTTGCAAATGAGCTTTTAGATGCAATGAACAACACAGGTGCATCCGTTAAGAGAAAAGAAGACATGCACAAGATGGCTGAGGCAAATAAAGCATTTGCTCACTATCGCTTCTAATATAGGAGGAAAATCCATTGGCTAAAGAGGGAAGAGAATATCCATTAGAGCGTACCAGAAATATTGGTATTATGGCTCATATCGATGCGGGTAAAACAACTCTTACAGAACGTATCCTGTATTATACAGGTGTTAACTATAAGATTGGTGATACTCATGAAGGTACTGCTACCATGGACTGGATGGAACAGGAGCAGGAGAGAGGTATCACAATCACTTCAGCGGCTACAACATGTCACTGGACTCTGGAAGAGAACTGCAAACCGAAGCCAGGTGCTCTGGAACATCGTATCAACATCATTGATACCCCAGGTCACGTTGACTTCACAGTAGAAGTTGAGCGTTCTCTTCGTGTACTTGACGGTGCTGTCGGCGTTTTCTGTGCTAAGGGTGGTGTTGAACCGCAGTCTGAAAACGTATGGCGTCAGGCCGACACTTACAATGTACCACGTATGGCATTCATCAACAAGATGGATATCCTTGGTGCAAACTTCTACGGTGCAGTAGAGCAGATCAAGACTCGTCTTGGTAAAAACGCAATCTGCTTACAGCTGCCAATCGGAAAAGAAGATGATTTCAAAGGAATCATTGACTTATTCGAAATGAAAGCTTACATCTACAACGATGAAAAAGGTGATGACATCTCCATCGTTGATATTCCTGAAGACATGAAGGAAGATGCTGAGCTTTATCATACAGAGCTCATTGAGAAAATCTGTGAGCTTGATGACGACTTAATGATGGAATATCTTGACGGTGAAGAACCAACTGTTGAGAGACTGAAAGCAACATTAAGAAAAGCGACATGCGAGTGTACAGCTGTTCCGGTTTGCTGTGGTTCTGCTTACAGAAACAAAGGTGTTCAGAAGCTTCTTGATGCTATCCTTGAGTATATGCCGGCTCCTACAGACATTCCTCCAATCCAGGGAACTGATCTGGACGGTAACGAAGTAGTGAGACATTCTTCTGATGAAGAACCATTCTCAGCTCTGGCATTTAAGATCATGACAGACCCATTCGTTGGTAAACTTGCATATTTCCGTGTATACTCCGGTACAATGAATTCCGGTTCTTATGTACTTAACGCTACTAAGGACAAGAAAGAACGTGTTGGACGTATCCTTCAGATGCATGCTAACAAACGTATGGAACTTGATAAAGTATATTCCGGTGATATCGCTGCAGCTATCGGATTCAAATTCACAACAACTGGTGATACAATCTGTGACGAGCAGCATCCGGTAATCCTGGAGTCCATGGAATTCCCAGAACCAGTTATCGAGCTGGCTATCGAGCCTAAGACTAAAGCTGGACAGGGTAAACTTGGTGAAGCTCTTGCAAAACTTGCAGAAGAAGACCCGACATTCCGTGCACATACAGATCAGGAAACAGGACAGACCATTATCGCTGGTATGGGTGAGCTTCATCTGGATATCATCGTTGACCGTCTCCTTCGTGAATTCAAGGTAGAGGCTAACGTAGGTGCTCCTCAGGTTGCTTACAAAGAAACAATCACCAAACCTGTTGATGTAGACAGCAAGTATGCAAAACAGTCCGGTGGTCGTGGACAGTATGGTCACTGTAAAGTTAAATTCCAGCCTATGGATGCCAACGGAGAAGAACTGTACAAGTTCGAATCCACAGTTGTTGGTGGTGCTATTCCGAAGGAATACATCCCTGCAGTTGGCGAAGGTATCGAAGAGGCTATGAAAGCCGGTATCCTTGGCGGATTCCCGGTAGTCGGCGTATATGCTAACGTATATGATGGTTCTTACCATGAAGTCGACTCTTCTGAAATGGCATTCCACATTGCAGGTTCTCTTGCATTCAAGGATGCTATGCAGAAAGCAGCTCCTGTACTTCTTGAGCCGATCATGAAGGTAGAGGTTACAACACCTGAAGATTACATGGGTGATGTAATCGGTGATATCAACTCCCGTCGTGGACGTATCGAGGGTATGGAAGATATCGGCGGTGGTAAGATGATCCGCGGATATGTACCGCTTTCCGAAATGTTCGGATATGCTACAGACCTTCGTTCCAGAACACAGGGACGTGGTAACTACTCTATGTTCTTTGAGAAATATGAGCAGGTTCCGAAGTCTGTACAGGAAAAAATCCTTTCTAAGAAAGACTGATAATTATTGATCATCTGCAGTCTGCCGGTGTTTAAAGCCGGCAGGGTGTAGGAGATATAAAGTTACTGTTCACTATGTTCTCAGTAATGTGTGAACTGTAATGATACAACAATTGATAATAATACACTGTTTATAGTGTGAAACTTATCAAATTGTATAAAATGCTTGCAAATATTCCGGTTATGCAATATAATCAAGGATAGCAAGTTTAAAACCGAAAAAGGCGCTCTATAATAATATAAGAGCCAAATGTTTTAAGGAGGACGTTTTAAAATGGCAAAAGCTAAGTTTGAGAGAACAAAACCGCATTGTAACATTGGTACCATCGGACACGTTGACCATGGTAAAACAACTTTAACAGCAGCTATCACAAAAGTTCTGTCTGAAAGAGTTGCTGGTAACACAGCTACAGATTTCGCTAATATCGATAAAGCTCCGGAAGAAAGAGAACGTGGTATCACAATTTCTACAGCACACGTTGAGTATGAAACAGAGCATAGACACTATGCACACGTTGACTGCCCAGGCCATGCTGACTACGTTAAGAACATGATCACAGGTGCAGCTCAGATGGATGGTGCTATCCTCGTTGTTGCTGCTACAGATGGTGTTATGGCTCAGACTAAAGAGCACATCCTTCTTTCCCGTCAGGTAGGTGTTCCTTACATCGTTGTATTCATGAACAAATGTGATATGGTTGATGATGAAGAACTTCTTGAACTGGTAGAAATGGAAATCCGTGAACTCTTAAGCGAGTATGACTTCCCAGGAGATGACATCCCGGTTATCCGTGGATCAGCTCTTAAAGCTCTTGAAGATCCGAGCAGCGAGTGGGGAGACAAGATCATGGAACTTATGGATGCTGTTGACAGCTACATTCCAGACCCACAGCGTGACACAGATAAACCATTCGTAATGCCTGTAGAGGATGTATTCTCTATCACAGGTCGTGGTACAGTTGCTACTGGTAGAGTAGAGGCTGGTGTACTTCATGTATCTGACGAAGTTGAAATCGTTGGTATCAAAGAAGAAACACGTAAAGTTGTTGTAACTGGTATCGAAATGTTCCGTAAACTCCTTGATGAAGCTCAGGCTGGTGATAACATCGGTGCACTTCTTCGTGGTGTTCAGAGAAACGAAATCGAGCGTGGACAGGTTCTTGCTAAACCAGGAACACTTACATGCCATACAAAATTCACAGCTCAGGTTTACGTTCTGACAAAAGATGAAGGTGGACGTCATACTCCATTCTTTAACAACTATCGTCCACAGTTCTACTTCAGAACAACAGACGTAACAGGTGTTTGCAACCTTCCAGAAGGAACAGAAATGTGCATGCCTGGAGATAACATCGAAATGACAATCGAACTGATCCACCCAATCGCTATGGCTCAGGGTCTTACTTTCGCTATCCGTGAAGGTGGACGTACTGTAGGATCAGGACGTGTTGCTACAATCATCGAGTAATACAATCTGAATATAGATTTGTTATCGCAAGATAACGTTGTGTCCAAACGTAAGATACCCCGGAACCGCAAGGTTTCCGGGGATTTTTCTGTACTCTAAGAAAAGAATTATTCGTAAATTTATCAGATTTGCAATAGCGAAACATTTATCAGCAAGATGAAATACAGATAAATTTATAATTGAAAAATAAGACCAGCGGTGCCAAAACGGTGCCAAAAAGAAACTCCTGCGAATGTTTGCTATTCACAGGAGTAATTTTTTACCAGCCTTTGATCTGTTTGATCTGTTCAGCACGTTCTGGATCACGATGATATTGTAGTTTCAGACGGATAGTTTCCACAACTTCCTGTCTGGATTCATCATCAAGCTGATAGAACGATGTAAGCAGATTATCTACATCAGGCATACTGTTCTTGCCGAAAAGGTACATCAGCGGATACATAGAATTTTTTAAGTAAGTCTTTACACGACTTGCGTCTAATGCTCCGTTCAAACCGTCTGGAAGTGTAGGATAAATCTCTTCTTCCTTAATTGTGCCAGAAAATGGACTGGCAGAACATATCTCATTCACATCAATTTGCAATTCATTCGCAAGTCTTAATGCAAAATCAAATCGAATATTGGAATCTTTTTGAATAATTGAATATAAGGTTGTAGCACTGATTCCGGTTGCTTTTGCAATTTTGCGGACATTTGTGCCTTTTTCATCAAGATATTTCTTTAAATTTTTACCGTCACCCATAGAATCCTCCTTTTTCATATATTAGAAAATTACGAAAAACATAAATCTATAAAATATCATAACACAGACGTGGAATAAAATAAAGGAAAAAATAGTGTACGAAGTTCGTAAAAATATGTTTACGAAATATTGACAACGATAGAAATACATGATATTATCAATTTACGAAAATCGTACATATATAGAAATACAGTAAACGTATTCTGTATCTAGAGAGGAAAGGAGGAGGCAATATGGCAAGTTACAATTATATGATGAGTGCTGATGAAGTGGCACAGGAATTAAACTGCTCAAAATCTCATGCCTATAAACTGGTGAAAGCTATGAATAAAGAATTATCTGCACAAGGATATATTACGATGGCTGGAAGAATACCAAAGGCGTTTTGGGCAAAAAAGATGTATGGCTATGAAATAGCAGGAAATTAGGGAGGATCAATATGGCTTACAGAGAAAAAGACACGAAAAAAATGGAACAGCCCAGTGGTTTGAGACAAATGTCATGGGTGAGAAGAAAAAACGCAGAAAGCGTGGATTTGAAACAAAGCGAGAAGCATTGGAGTTTGAACGAAGCAAAAAGTTGAGCAATGAGCGAAGTATGGATATGAAGCTGAGCGATTTTATTGAGATTTATTTTTCAGACAAACAAAATGATCTGAAAGATCGAACAATCAAAAATAAAAGATATATGATGCAACAGCATATAGTTCCATATTTTGGAAATCAGATGATGAGTGAGATCAAGGCTTCGCAGATTATTCAGTGGCAGAATGAAATACAGAAGAAAGGATATTCAGATTCTTATTTGAGAATGATACAGAATCAGTTGACCAGTCTGTTTACACATGCAGCTAAAATCTATGATCTGCCGGTTAATCCATGCAAGAAAGTGAAACGAATGGGAAATTCAGATTCGAGAAGTTTGAACTTCTGGACACTGGACGAGTACAAACAGTTTATACAGACAATGGAGCCGGGAACAAGATATTATCTTATGTTTGAGATGTTGTTCTGGACTGGATGCAGGATCGGGGAGCTGCTTGCGATTACAAAAGCTGATATCAATTTTGAAAAGAATCAGCTTAGTATCAATAAGACTTATTACCGAACAGGAATGCAGGATATTATCACAGAACCGAAAACAAAACAGTCCTTTCGGACAATCGAAATTCCGGAATTTCTGAAAGAGGAAATTAAGGAATTTGTAGATGGTCATTACGGAATGCCGGATACAGAAAGATTATTTCCGGTTGTTCAGGAAGCGGTACAGCATAAGATGAAACGGCAGATTGAGCTGGCAGGAGTGAAGAAAATTCGAGTGCATGATATCAGGCACAGCCATGTGGCTTATCTTATTGAGAAAGGTGTGGAACCGTTATTGATTCGGGACAGATTAGGTCATAAAGATATTCGTATCACATTGAACACTTATGGACATCTTTATCCAAATCAGCAGAGAAAGATTGCAAATCTTCTGGATAATGAAAATGGAAATGCTGTTACCGGATTGGGAGAAGAAAGAGATGAATGTTGAAAAGGCAAAAGAAAAAGCCCAGATAAATAATCTGAGCAAGTTCTCTGATAATCAGATTCACTGATATACCATCTTGGCAGATTCAGTATATCACGAATCGGGAAATACGACAATTCCCGAATATCTGTTCATCAGAGACTTGCCCGGAAGGGCAAGAGGAGATGATGGAATGAATATGAATGAAAAAAATAAAATTGAGAATTGTAGAATAGAACCAAAACTGAAACTGATCAATATGGATTCAGTAGAGGTGGAACAGGTAGAATGGCTGCTTTATCCGTTTATTCCTTATGGAAAAGTGACCATTATACAGGGAGATCCAGGAGAAGGCAAGACAACGATGGTACTTCAGATTATTGCAAAACTGACCAGAGGAGAGCCGATTCTTCCTGTTACTGATACAACGAAAACAAAAGAAAAACGAAGTGATGAAGTCGATAGTGAGAATGAAGATTTAGATGCTGAAGATAATATGCAGGAACAGTCTTCTGTGTCACCTGTAAATGTAATCTATCAGACAGCAGAAGATGGACTTGGAGATACTATCAAACCCAGATTACTTGCTGCAGGTGCAGATTGTTCAAAGGTGCTGGTGATTGATGACAGTGACCAGCCACTGACAATGGCAGATGTCAGATTGGAAGAAGCAATCGTGCAGACAAAAGCAAAAATGGTTGTTCTTGATCCGATACAGGGCTTTCTGGGAGCGGACGTAGATATGCACAGGGCAAATGAGATCAGACCACTGATGAAGCGTATCGCAGTGCTGTCAGAAAAATATCACTGTGCAGTCATTTTAATCGGTCATATGAACAAAAACAGCAACGGCAAATCTTCTTATCGAGGACTTGGCTCCATTGATTTTCAGGCTGCTGCAAGAAGTGTTCTGATTGTCGGGCGAGTGAAAGATGAACCGGAAGTAAGAGTGGTATGTCATACGAAGAGTTCTCTTGCACCGGAAGGAACGTCCATTGCATTCAGACTGGATAAGAATAATGGGTTTGAATGGATTGGAGAATATGATATCAGTGCCGATGAACTTCTTAATGGAGACGGAAGAGGACAGAAAAGTCGGAAAGCAAAAGAATTTCTCCTTGAGATACTGGCAAATGGAGGAATGACTCAGAAGAAAATTGCAGAAGAAGCAGAAGCCAGAGGAATCAAAAGTAAAACGCTATGGAACGCCAAACGGGAACTTGAAATTGATTCCGTAAAACGTGGAAAGCAATGGTATTGGATGTTGCCAGAATAAAAATGGAAGATGGCAAGATTACCATTTCTTAAGAAGAGGGAATCTTGCTACCTTGAAAGGAGAACAGATGCAAAATAAAAGTGTACAGATTCCATACGAGTTATTCTTTCAGCTCTTGCAATATTTTTTGGATGGATAACTACGATGGTGAAGAAATAATCCGGTTGGGATTGGAGGAAAAAACTGGATGCAATGGTGAATCGTGAAGTATACAGCAAATCCAAAACAGCACCAACGGAAGAAGAAAGAGAAAAGTTCCGGCAGGAATATCTGGACAGACGGGGAATACCGGAGAACTTTCGATGGTAAAGGTTCTTTCTGAACACTTTATTACAGGAGCGTGTCACGCACCTGTAGATAGCAGATAAGGAGAATGTTGGTAAGGTGTAGTCGGGAGTTGACTGGCGTAGAAGAGAATTTTCAAAAGGGAGCCCTGATTCAGGGCGCCCCTGCGGAAACGGTAGATGAAAGGAGATTGGCACAATGAGAGAAGGAAGATTAGGATATAACAGTTATAACAAAAGATATGGATTATTATCATCAGATCTATGGATTGATACAGGATTTCACTGTGGAGAATACCTGGAAGTGTTGCTTGATGATGAATGGGTTCAGACCAGAATGGAAATGAATCCTGCAAGAGAATGGTATCTTGTAGGGACACCGTATTGTGGTGATTTGGAATATATTCGGGCAAGGATACCGGAGTAAAGGTCTCTGTACCCCCGGAGGGCGCAAGGGTACTTTTGATGGACGGTACGGCTGTCGAAAGTGCTTTTGCGTTACTTTTGACAAAAGTAACAAAAGAGGGGCTTGTCCCCGATACTTCTCGAACTACTAATGTTCGAGAAGGTTCCTAAATTATCGTATCCGGCGAATATTTCTTTTTATACTATAGCTGGCAAAGATACAAATTTATGTGCCATGTCTGGCACTGGTTTTAGAAAGCGGGGTGAGGAATATGACGATGAAACGAACAATCAGTGGTATGATCGGGACAGGGTCTCTGGCTCATAACAGACGAGATTTTATAGCAGAAAATGTTGATCCAGACAGAGTGCAATTAAATATTTGTTACCGGAATGAGAATCTGAAAGAAGTCTATAAAGAGCTGTTTGATGAAGCTGTAGAACGGTATAATGTCGGGAAAAGAAAAGATCGGCAGATTACAAATTATTATGAAAAGATTCGCCAAGGAAAACAGGAAAAGTTGTTCCATGAAGTGATTTTCCAGATTGGAAACCGAGAAGATATGGCTGTTGGAACAGAAGCAGGAGATCTGGCTGTAAACGTACTGGATGAGTATGTAAAAGATTTCCAGAAGCGGAATCCGACACTTCGGGTATTTAGTTGCTATCTGCATCAGGATGAGGCTACTCCACATCTCCATATTGACTTTATTCCTTATGTGACGGACTGGAAAGGAAAAGGAATGGATACCAGAGTTTCACTGAAACAGGCATTAAAAAGTCTTGGATTTCAAGGTGGAAATAAGCATGATACGGAACTGAATCAGTGGATAAATCATGAAAAAGAAGTTCTGGCAGAGACTGCAAAGCAGTATGGAATTGAATGGGAACAGAAAGGTACTCATGAGGAACATCTGGATGTCTATAACTTCAAGAAAAAAGAACGGAAAAAGGAAGTACAGGAATTGGAGCAGGAGAAAGAGCATCTAACTGCTGAAAAAGAAGAATTAACAGCACAAATTGCAGAATCCAGAGCAGATATCCAGAATTTAAAAGACGATAAGGAACAGGCAATCAAGGCGAAGCAAGAAGCAGAACAAAAGGCAGGGAGCGCAGAAAAAGAACTAAAAAAGCCTGGAAGATCGCAGAGAACAGCTACAACCGATTATGGATAGTGTGAGCAAAGAGATCAAAGAATATGGAACGGTTAAAATGTTACTGCCGGAGGCGGGCACGCTAGAACGGGCAGTAACCATATCGAGATCAAAAAAATTAAACCAACTGTTTCTTCAAATAAAGAATAAGGTTGCTGTAATGGCGGATCAGGTTAAAGAACTCACGAAAGAGGTGGAAGGTTGGAAGAGAAAATATCAAAAGGTGAAACAAAAATATAATGCTATTCAGAGAGAACTGGATGATATACGTAAAGATAATCAGAAATTGTCAGAAGAAAAAGATATATTACAAGGTGTTTCTGATAGGTATGATCGTGTTGTGCGTGTTCTTGGAATAGAAACTGTAGATACAGCAGTACAGCAGGATATTCAAAACGAGAAAGTCCTGGAAGAAAAGCGACGGATGGAACAAATGCCGAAGGGAAATATTCATGAAAGATTGGCATGGGGAATGCAAAAAAAGCGAGATGGAGAATCAGCAGCGTAAGAAAACTAAATCAAAAAACAGAGAAATGGAGAGATAAGATTATGGAAACACACATTTATGATGAAAAGAACGGATTAAGCTATACTTTGCATGGAGATTATTATTTGCCGGATTTGGTATTGAATGAAGAAGAACCGATATATGGGAAATATGGAATGCTGAGGAAACAGTTTCTGAAGGAACACAGATTAGCAAAATATCAATATTTGTTGTTGACTGGAAAGCTGACGGAACACCTGAATCAAATTGATCAGGAGAGCAGAGAGCAGGTGGAAATGCTTATGGAACAGATGGCAGAAAAACAGGGCGTAACTGAAGAATTAAAGGTACAGAATCGGACGAAGTGGGTTAGACTGATGAATAATATAAAAGCTAGTGCAGAAGAAATGGTGTTGAGAGAAATACTTTATATATAAGTATTGTTTGTAAAGGACTGAACAGGAAAAGCATAATACTATCCGGCTTATTAAGATTTATTTCACATCTCTTGATTTTTGATTACGGTTACTGATATAGTTATTACAGTAACCGTAATAAGGAGGGAATGCCATGAGGGATAATGTGAAAAGTGGTGCACTCACAGAAGTGACATTCTATATTTTGCTTTCACTCTATTCACCTAAACACGGATATGCTGTCATGCAGTTCATTGAAGAAAAAACAGGTGGGCGGCTTTCATTGGGAGCAGGCACTTTATATGGTGCATTAAATTCAATGCTGGAAAAGGGATGGATTGAGCTTTTCGGAGATAGTGAAGGTAGAAAAAAAGAGTATCTTATCACTGTAAAAGGAAAGGAGATAGCTGAAAAAGAACTTATCAGACTTCGTGAACTTGTAGGTATTGCAAGCGGAATTGTAGGAGGTACACTATGAGCAAAAAGTGTTATCGTTTTTTTGGTGGGCTATTAACGGTACAGAAAACTGGCTGAATAAGATGGCTGAAAAAGGTTATCGCCTTATTCGAACGGGAAAATTACTCTATGAATTTGAAAAATGTAAGCCAGGTCAAGTTCAATATTGCGTGGAGTTTATAGGACAAAAATCAAAAGCTAATGCTGAAGATTACCATGATTTCTTGGAAGAAATGGGATATTCCGTATTCTATAAAAATATCAATCTTAATTATTCTGTTGGTAAAGTTCGCTGGCGTCCGTGGGCTGAAATTGGCGGTCGTGTTGCAACAAACACTACAACATTTAACAGGGAATTGCTGATTGTAGAAAAAGAAAATGATGGAAAACCTTTTGACCTTCATACGTCCTATGAAGATAGGGCAAATTATTACAGTAATTTGCGAAATCCCTGGCTTTTATTAATGCTTATGCTCGCGGTATTTGCTACTGTAAATCGGTCTGTTATTTTAGGCATAGTTGCTGTGATTTTTCTAATCCCTGTCATTATATACCAGTTGCAAATTATGAAAAATAGGCATGAAGCGAAGATGAAGGAGTGGTGATTCAGGATAACAAGGTTGGTTTAGTTGATGCAATGTAATACACTGTCGTTTGAGGGTTAGTAGCCCGTTCTTAAACTTGTGGGCAGTTTGTTGCTGATGATATAAATATTAGAGAAAATTAATTGAAAGTTAAAAAAAGAAAGTAATAAGTAAACAAAGGCTCAATTGTAAACATGTATTGGGAACGCTATAATGGAAATAAGGACAGGAGGTGTGAACAATGCGTATTGGTGAGCAGATAAAAAATCTATCGAAAAACTGCGGGATTAACACAAGAACAGGTGGCAAATTATCTGGGTGTTTCTACTCCAGCGGTAAATAAATGGGAAAAGGGAGTTTCCCATAGTTAAAGATACCACACCAAATATGATGAACCCACGCTTATACACTACCAGCTATAATAAGCCGTAAGGACAGCAATTTGACACTGCTGTCCTTTCTTTATATAAAATTGCAGTACACAGAAAAAAGCTGTAAAATAATAAATATATTTGTCCTTGTAACAATTCTCGGACATTTGCCTGTTATACTATCTGCAAAAAGAAAAGGAAGTGACAATATGAAGCAGATTTTAATTGTCGAAGACGATAATCTTTTGAATAAAACGCTTACTTATAATTTGGAATTGGACGGTTACACAATAACTTCTGTTCTGAATGCAAGGACAGCCGCTGAATCATTAAAAACAAACATTTTTGATTTGGTATTGCTGGATATAAATTTACCAGACGGAAATGGTTATGACCTATGCCGTCTTATCAAGCCAGAGCATCCTGATACAGTAGTTATATTTCTAACTGCCAACGATCAGGAAAGCGATCAGATACGAGGATATGAAGCTGGTGCAGTGGATTATATCACGAAACCTTTTTCGATTAGTGCTTTGCAGCGAAAGATCAAAGCCATGTTCGCTATGTTGGAACATCACAAACCAGCTAAGGATATTTACGAGGATGGTAGCCTGTTTCTGGATTTTTCGGAACAATTTGCAAGTTTGAACGGGAAACCATTAGCGCTTTCTGCGATGGAATATAAAATGCTGAACCTATTTCTTAAAAATCCGAAGCAGGTACTTACCCGCCAACAACTTTTGGAAAGGCTGTGGGACATTGATGAAAAATATGTAGATGAACATACCCTTACTACTTCTATCAGCCGCATTCGCAGTAAGATTGAAGCGGATGGCGACACATATATCAAAACGGTTTACGGTATGGGGTATCAATGGACAGGAGGCGAAAAGAAATGAAACTGAATAACCTTTCTGCTAAGAAAATTTGTAGACTGATTAGTGCTGGCATGGTTTTCTCTATGCTGGTAATTACCGGTATTCTCGGCGGTATAATGCAGGATATACGAATTTTCATAGCAGGTGGAACATTGACACTCTGTGCATTTTTCTGGATTTGGCTATTGGTGCTGTCTTTTGGAAAACGCCTTTCTCATTTTACTTCTAATTTGTGCCGGACGCTGGACAACATGATTGATGGAAACGAGGAATTACAAAAGTCAAATGATAGTGAAACTCTTTTTGCCCGTATCAACCACCGCTTAATCCGGTTGTATGAGATTATGCAGGAAAATCGGCACAAGGTAGACATGGAACGACAGGAGCTTCAAATGCTGATTTCTGATATTTCGCATCAAGTCAAAACGCCTGTCAGCAATTTGCAAATGGTAACGGACACACTTTTAACAAAGCCTGTTTCAGAAGAAGAACGGATGGACTTTTTGCAAGGCATACGCAGTCAGACTGATAAACTGGATTTTCTGTTCCAAGCACTGGTTAAAACATCCCGGTTAGAAACCGGAGCAATACGATTAGAAAAGAAAGACAGCAGCTTATTCCATACGCTTGCACAAGCTATGAGCAGTATTGTATATGCCGCAGAGAAAAAAGAAATTGCTGTATCCGTGGATTGCCCGGAAAATTTGATAATCTCCCATGACAGCAAGTGGACAAGCGAAGCCCTTTTCAATCTGCTGGACAATGCAGTAAAATACACTCCGTCAGGTGGAAAGATTTCTGTATCAGTGGTTCAGTGGGAAATGTACGTAGAGGTCAAAGTGACCGACACCGGCAGGGGCATTTCAGAAAGCAATCAGGCTGCCATCTTTCGGCGCTTCTATCGTGAGGAAGAAGTACACGATCAACAGGGTGTGGGAATAGGTTTGTATTTGGCTCGTGAGATTGTAACAAGGCAAGGGGGCTATATCAAGGTCGTTTCAGAGCTGGGGCAAGGCTCAGAATTTTCTATTATGCTTCCTGTAAGGTAAGATACAGCCACTTTTTTGAAATGTCCGAGCGTTGTAACATTTCATCTCGATTTTCGATAAAAAATTTTTTCCTACCTCGGACATTTGTGTAACATTTGTGGTTTACAATGACTTCATCAACAGGTAGAAAGCCTTGAAAGGAGCATTTGAATATGAGCATTTTACAAACAATCGACTTAAAGAAGTATTACGGCACAGAACCAAACATCACTCGTGCCCTTGATGGTGTAAATTTTACTGTGGAACAGGGAGAATTTGTTGCCGTAGTTGGAACTTCCGGCAGCGGCAAGTCTACGTTACTCCACATGATGGGAGGACTTGATACCCCCACTTCCGGCAGCGTGATTGTACGGGGGGGAAGAACTTGCGAAAAACGAATGATGATGAATTGACGAATTTTCCGCCGTCGTAACATAGGGTTTATTTTCCAAAACTACAATCTGGTTCCGATTTTGAATGTATATGAAAACATCGCCCTGCCTGTGGAATTGGATGGTGATACCGTAGATAAGAAATTTATGGACGAAGTTGTGTATATGCTGGCTTTAGAAGATAAGCTGGAAAATATGCCAAACAATCTTTCAGGCGGTCAACAGCAGCGTGTAGCGATTGCACGAGCTTTAATTACAAAGCCGGCGATTGTCCTTGCTGACGAACCGACTGGAAATCTCGACAGCAAGACCAGTGCAGATGTGTTAGGGCTTTTGAAACGTACCAGCGGAGAATTTAATCAGACCATTGTAATGATTACTCACAATAACGAGATTGCCCAGCTCGCAGACCGCATTGTGCGGATTGAGGATGGCAAAATTGTAGGTTAAAGGAGGTGGGAATTATGAATTATCCTTTTGAAAATGATACAGAGAGAATAGAGAAAAGGATTGCTGAAAAGAGTGTATTCTCTGAAAAGAATAGGACATTTCTAATCAGAGTTATCATCTTGATTGCGGCATTTCTGTTGAGCTTTTCTGGTATTCTTTTGTGCAATGCAACGCTTAGTACGCAGCAGATCGCCCATGTAAATAATACAACTGAAGCAGTAGGAACTGTTTTAGGAATTGTTATTGTACTTCTTTGTACGGCAGGGCTGGCTGTCAAAAATATTCTTTATGTATCTGTACTGCAACGAGTACATGAATTTGCACAATTACGGGCAATCGGCGCAACATACCAGCAAATTAAATCAGTGGTCAAGAAAGAACGTGACAAAATAGCAAAACCTTGCATTGTGTTGGGAACAGTCATCGGTTTTCTGGTAAACATAGTTTTACCACTTCATTTTTACTGGATACCAAGCATTGTATGTGCGGTAATCTCCGGCATATTTATTTGGATTATCACAGCTTTGGCTTTTCAAGCACCAGCGAAAATGGCTGCATCTACATCACCAATAGAAGCACAACATACACAGGCAACAAACTATTTTAGAAGTGTTGGGGCAAAGCGTAAACTTACGCCTATAAGAATCGGGTGGATGTATTGTAGAGCCAATAGAAAGAAAGCTGCCTATACATTTTTATCTCTCATTATGAGTGGGATTTTAATGTTCGGTGTTTTTCAATATTGAATGCGATAAATCCCGAAAGACTTGCGTCACAACCTTACCAGGGAAATAGTGATGTATTTGTACTACTAAATTCAACGGCTGATGAAGAATCCACCTATGATTTAATGAAATCTACACCATTTACAGAAGAAAAAAAGGCAAAAATTGTATAACATTTCAGGTGTAAAAGATGTTTATGAATTGTATATGCTGGACGGCATTCTGACAAATTCAGAGGGGGAAAAATTTGAACTGTCCATTGAAAATGCTGTAAATCCAGAAACATTTAAAAATGAAATTGTTGAGGGTATGCAACCAAGTCATGAATTACAGAATGGAGCAATTCCTGTTGCTATCAATAGACAGTCTCCTTATTATCAGAAACTGAATATGCAGCTTCAAGTTGGAGATTATCTGCCGTATATCATAGATACAGGATATGGTCAAAAAGAAGTGGAGTTAGTTGTAAGCGGATTTGTAGAAAACAGCGATACTGGGCTTGTTATTTATACAAGTGGTGAAAATATGAAATCACTGTCAGAAATGAATTGTACGCTTGCATGGTATATTTGTTTGGATGATAACGGAAAAGACGTAGCAACAGAGATAATCAAAGAAATTTTTATAGATGACGACAGAGTTGATGTGTCTGTTTTGGCTGATGATGTTATGGCATTGGAAGATTACTTCCATAATGCGAAAGTCATCATTACAGTTTTGGTGGTGCTTATTAGTCTGATTTTCATTTATAAATATGCTGAATACCAGCATTACAAATGCCATTGCCAGAAGACACGACTATGCACTACTGGAAGCTACAGGTATGACAAAATTGCAGTTGCGAAAAGTACAGCAGTCGGAAAGTTTCATCTATCTGGTTGGAAGTTTTATAGGAAGCTGCATTTTAGGCATACCAATCGGATTGCTGCTTTGTACCCAAATATCAAAAATTCCCGGACTTTCATACTTTGAATATCACTTCCCAGTTCTTTTTGTGCTTTTATACTTTGCTGCGGTTGTGATGGTCTATCATGTAGTATCAGTATATCAAAAGAAATCTTTGCAACAGCACTCAATTATAGAGCGCATTAGAACGATAGGCTAAGTTTTAATAATCCGTCAGCTCCACAATTACATTACTCTGCTGATACAGCCAGTCCGTAAATTCTTTCGGGCTGGCTGTTCCTGTTTTTACAGCCTTTTTTCTCTGCAAGGCTTCTTTCTTAAAGTCGGAAAAGGCAGCCTGTAGTTTTTTCCAGACGGTCAGCCGGAAAGCCTGCGGTATTTTTTACCCGGTTTATTTTGTTGCGCCAGTTCTGGCATTCATTTTTATAAAGCAGGTCATAGTTATTTTCTCTTGCCCTTTCGTCAAATTCCCGCTTGTTTTGAAGCGCCTGTGCTTTTCGGCACTTGTCGCTGCACAGTTCATACCGCTGGCTCTTTGCCAGAAAATATTTCCCACAGACCTTGCACTGCCGGAAGCAAAGCCCCCAGTCATTCAGCCGGTTCAGATAATAGGTAATCAACGGGTAGAGGGACGCATAGGCAGACACACATTCTTCTGTGCGCCGGTTGTCCGGAAACCAGAGGTCAAGCCGGGTATCTTCTGATGGTGCGCCTTTGAAATAAAGGCTGCCAGCTTGAAAATGTTTCGGTTTTCCTGTCTCCCTGTCAAAGCTCATGGATTCGTTTTGGAATACCCCGGTCAGTCTGCTCATTTTATCCATGAAGCGGTCACAGGCAGTGTTACGGTCACGGGGTTCTCTGGCAAGCAGATAGCTGTTCCAGATACGGAACGCCACATACATTTTCAGAGGGTCATTGCTAAGATATTTTCCCCAGAGAAATTCGCTTGCCGCCTGTTCCAGCTCCGGCTGTTTCCATCGGTTGGAGTGGAGGGCTTGCCGCAGCGGAGAAAGCCCGTATAAGTTCCAGTCTCTGTCCGTGTCACGCTCAAAGTTTATCAAAAAAGTTCCCAGCGGGCGTGTCATATCACAAAGCACCTCTGCGTTTTGGCTCCCGTTCAGCCGGAAGCGGATCTGCTGTTCTTCCCCAATCAAAATCCGCTCTTTCATTTTCTTCCTGTCCAGCGTCAGGACAAACAAAA
>ENA-OQCV01000031-OQCV01000031.1-human-gut-metagenome-genome-assembly--contig:-NODE-31-length-37963-cov-4.326462_pt1 | contig 37963 bp, 43 predicted proteins | sample MGYA00242766_ERZ504592 | MGnify/ENA primary metagenome ERZ504592 (study PRJEB26092, sample SAMD00036315) | human gut metagenome | host: Homo sapiens | study: EMG produced TPA metagenomics assembly of...
CCTGCTGAAAGAAAAATCACAGAAAAAGATATTTGGGCACAACGCCGTGGACAGGAAAAGCTCGATGAACTGAATCAGAAAATGAAGAAGATGGAATCACACCAAAGGAAACACGTTACCAGACAGAAAAACAATTTCTTCGTGACGCTATTGATGATGCTGCAAGCACCGCCCAATCACCAGAGGAATTTTCAAAAATCCTTGATGAAAAATATCACATCATCTTCAAGATCAGTCGAAACCGATACAGCTATCTTCACCCTGGCAGAAAAAAATATATCACTGAAAGGAATCTTGGAACCAGATACACAGAAGATTTTCTCTTGAAAGCATTTGAGGAAAACACGAAATCCCATAGAGAACAGAAAGAAGAAATTCTGGAACAGCAGTCTCCGAATACTTCCACAGATTTACCAACTGTTCCTTTCTCTGATACTTCTGCTATCTCTACACCATTCATTTTCATAAAATCAGATCTCCGGCTTGTCATAGATCTGCAAACCTGTATTAAAGCACAGCAAAGTGGAGCCTATGCTCAAAAAGTAAAGCTCACCAATTTGAAGCAGATGGCTCAGACTGTTGCCTACATACAGGAACATGGCTATGATTCTCTTGATGATTTCCATGTAGAACTCAATCAGGCATCAGACCAGACCAGTGCTCCCAGAAAATCTTTAAAAGATACTGAACAGCAACTTAAAGATGTGAATGAACAGATTGAAAAAGTAAAAGATTTATAGACTGTTAGTTTTTTATCGGCATTTGTCATTTCAAAATTCAGGTATTGAGGATTACTATTTGCCATGTTAAAATAATGATACAGGAATCCATGTTTACTATGTCCCATTCTAAAGGAAAGCAGGTGGTGTTTTTACAATGGATAATACAGAAGAAACATTAGATTTTGAGCAAAAACATAAAGAAGATCTACAACGCCTCAGGGGGTTCCGTCTTTTAGATGATGATTTTATGAGTAAAGTTTTTGAAGATAAGGCATGTGCGGAATTTCTACTTCAAATTATTTTGCAAAGACATGACCTTAAAGTACAATCTGTGCAGGGACAATACGATATAAAAAATTTACAGGGACGTTCTATTCGCTTGGATATATTAGCTGTTGATTCCAATAACCGCATTTATAATATAGAAATTCAAAGAAGTGATCGTGGTGCTGATGCAAAACGTGCAAGATACAATAGCAGTCTTATAGATGCCAATATGACTGAAGCTGGCGATAAATATGATGCTCTCACTGAAACCTATGTGATTTTTATTACCGAAAATGATGTATTAAAAGCCGGGCTTCCAATTTATCATGTTGACCGCATCATCCAGGAAACCGGTGAACCATTCGGTGATGAAGCTCATATTATTTATATAAATTCCCAAATCAAAGATGAAACAGAACTCGGAAAACTAATGCACGATTTTTCCTGTACCAATCCGAAAGACATGTATTATAAAATCCTTGCTGACAGAGTACGTTATTTTAAAGAAGATGAGGAAGGAGTTTTGACTATGTGCAGAGAAATGGAAAATATGCGAAAAGCTGAACGCATTGAAATTGCTAAACGTATGCTGGCCTCCGGTAAACTCACTTACGAAGATATTGCCGCTTTTACAGACCTGACCTTAGAAGAAATCGAAGCGCTGGCTGTACAAAAAAACCGCATAACAAAAAGAGGAACCATCTCGCTATATACAGATGTGTTCCTCATTTCTTTATAAATAAAAGAAAAAAACTGAATCATATCAAAAAAACGCAGGAGAAATCTAAGATGAAAGCACATAAATATTGGTCACTTGGTGCATTGGCAGCAATGTTTGGAATCTTTTATACTGGCTATAAAAATATGAAATCCGCTCATAAGTATTTTGCTTGTAGCTCTCTGTTCTGCATGATCATAGCTATCTATTCTGGGCATGAAATGATTTCTGGTAAGTCTAAAAAAATGAAAGACTCTGTTTCCGATGGAGAATAGCAAGCCGAACCTGTGAAAAGGAGACTTCGACGGTCTTACAAATGCTATGAAAAGAAGTATTCTATGCTGCTTTTTTCTTCTTTATTCTGTTTTTCTTCCTCCAACTCCCGGAGGACTTCTTCGCCGTACTTATCAATCATCCGTACCAGAAAATCAATGCACCGCTCAAATTCAATATTCTGTTGCATAAGCTCCTCCCGTCATTGTTTTAATCTGAGCTTATTTTACAGAACCTACCGGAAAACCACATTGAATAGAAATTGATTTTAAATTGACACAATCAATTTAAAAATATCCGCATTTTCTTGATCAGGAGTTATATCCACAGATTGGATTTTCCATTGGAAAAACTCTATCCGGTCTTTTAACAAAACAAACATAATTTACGGCGGGCAACTTGCCCGCCGTTATATTCAACTATTCGTCAAATAAATATATGCATCTTCCAAAGTGATATCATTATCCAGGACACACTTCTCATTTGGCTTTCCTTTGCTTAATATTTTCATATGAATTCCATTTTCTACATACTGCTTAGATGAAATAGAATAATTGGCTTCTAACAAACGGGCTTCTTCTGCATTTTGTACCGTACAATTCCAAACACAGCCCTTTGCATTTTCCAGCAATCCACTCACACTTCCGGAATATAAAAAATTCCCCTTTTTTCATAATGGCAAGCTGTGTACAGGTTGCTGCTAAATCTTCTACTACATGAGTGGAAAACAGCACAGTTCTATCCTTTGAAAAATCAACCAGAAGATTGCGGATCCTGATTCTTTCTTCCGGATCTAACCCGGTGGTAGGTTCATCAATAATCAAAAAATCCGGATTATTAAGAAGTGCCTGTATGAGTCCGACACGTCTCTTCATACCACCAGATAATTGCCGCATTTTTTTGATTCTGATGCTCTGTAAGAGAAGTCTTTTCCAGATAATAGGTAATTCTTTGTTCGAGGTCATTTCTGGATACTCCTGACAGTCCCCCCAATATATACAAGACATTCTTTCACCGTAAGATTCGGATATAAGTCGATTTCCTGTGGAAGATAACCAATCTTTTTCTGTATTTTCTCATAATTTCCCTCGTTATACAGAATTCCATCAAGGGAAACCATTCCTTCCGTTTGTTTTAAAACAGTTGTAAGAACCCTCATCAGCGTGGTTTTTTCCCGCACCATTCTCTCCCAAAAGTCCGTAAATTCCCTTAGGTATTTCAAGAGATGCCTTATTTACTGCAACTACACCATTTTTAAATCTAACTGTTAAATCATTTATTCTAATACTCATAATCTATCCCCTTTTCTTTAAAGCCATTGGTAATACTGCAAATAAAAGCAGACCCACTATAAAAGACACAAGCGTTCCATAAATCCAACTCTCGGACATTAATTGATTAAGTTCACAAGAGCTGAAAGAAAACAATCCCAGATTTCCGAAAAATGAACTTCCCGCTTTTGATATAAGTCCAATGACAATTCCAAATAAACATCCAATACCTGCCCACATATTTCGAAGCAATGTACACAAAATCACAGAGCATATACTCCAAAGCCAGATAGTTCCAAACATTGCAATGAAATATAAAAGAAATATCTGAATACCCGAAATGCCTTCGTTTACACTGCCCGGTTTTTGCCAGAAAAACAAAACATATCCAACACAGGAAAGTATTAATAAATATAATATTTGAACGCCCACTCTCTGCGATATTACTTTTAACTGCATTTTTTTGATCATACAAATGAAATACATCGGCACGCTTACTTTTTACTTCCATCAAATATGTGTCACTACAAAAAATAATTGTTAAAAATGCTATTGGAGACTGAATTGCTGAACCGATTTCTTCATAGTATATAATCGGATGAATAACACACAATATCAGTATAAATGCACATGAATAAAAAATCTTATATAACGACAGGCAGTTTTTGAGTTCCGTTTTCAATGAACCCTCCTCCTTTTCCAGATTGTAACAGAAATACATACTAATATAACAGATGAGATCACAAGCATAATCTGATTTATATTTGACAATTTTGGCTGCATGTGTTTCGAAAAAAAACTGCCAGGGAATCGCACCATAATAGAGAACGGTCTCATATAATAAATATCATTCTTCTTGGTCAGCATATTTGAATATATAATGTGTTAAAAACAAAACTGGTGCTGCCGGAAGCGGATTTTTAAATATTAATGCTGTAATTGTATAGACACAACATATCATCAAAAGATTCGGCACAATATAGATCAGAGAATTCACGCAAAAATCAATTGGTGTTACCGGAAAGCCCGATTCTAAAGACGTTTTCAAACACAGCATAAAGAATATAACATTCAAAATCACTAATACGCCCAACATACTAATGAGTCCGCTTATTACTTTCCCGCATATATATTGGATTGCCGTAACAGGCTTTGTATGTAATAATTCATAGGTATTTTTTCGTGTATCCTGAATAAATAAAATGATAGCAATACGGTTGCAAAAAAAGGGCCATATGCAATCCTGCAAAATCCGTGAACTTTTTGGCAAAGTACCAGGAAAAAGAATGTTCGGATAATTTCCGCTCGATATAATGATTGATTTCTTCTGCTGTCCCCTTATGAATTTCAAGGTCCTCATAAGCATATATTGCATTATAATAGCCATATTGGGATTCCAAAAACTCAGAAGCAGTCTTTACATCCATATTCTGAATTTCTTTCATTACATGATCTGCTTCCTGCCTGCTAAATCCAAAACCATTTTTGGAGGTGTCCATTAACGTCTCTTTGATCGTATCTTCCCACTCCCTTCTTCTTTCTTTATCATCAGATGTGGGAATGTACCCATCCATGACATCAGCATCTTCCAATGCTACGTCATTTTGTGTGATCTGTTCATTCTGTTTGATATAATGAATTTGCAAATACGATGACAGACATTGATACATACTGGCAACTATAATAATCAAGCCAATCCACAAAACAGGGTTCTTTAAATAATCAAGTATACTTCTTTTATGATTGTTTTCATTGTATCTCTTCCTTTCTTTATTTCTTTAACAACATCATACAAATCAATTCTCAATAAATTCACAACGAAAAAAGACTAAAACCACTTTATTTGTGATTTCAGCCTTATAAAGTATTTTTATTCAGCTTTGAAAAGAGCTTCTACATGAGCACCGCCTTGTCTGGCATTATATATTTTCAAATTTCCTCCATGCTTTTCACAGAAAATACGAGAAATATACATACCAAGGCCAAAATGCTTTAAATCATCTTGTGGATTCTTATGATAAAATGGTTCTGTTACTTTTTCCTCAGTATCCACAAATCCTATTCCATCATCTTCAACAGAAATTATAAGAAAACCATCCTTTTTCTTTATCTGCAAAGCAATACTTTTTTGTGCATATCGAACCGCATTTTCCAGTAAGTTGTCTGTCACTTCCATGACAAGTTCCTCATCCACTTTCACAATGTTTTGTTCCTGCACTCTTTCTACCTTACATAATTTACTTTCCTTCTTGGACAGCATGGCAGCTTCTGCCTCAATCTTTTTTGCCAGTTCCGATAATTCTATCTCTGAGCATTGCAGTTCCCTCTGTTCTAAATGGGACATTTTTCTCATGTTTTCCGTGAAATGCTCTATACGGTCAATCTGATACATGCCTGTTTGTAAGATATCGATAACATCCTCTGTTTTTATACTCTCAGCAGAAACAAACTCTAAGAGCATTTCCTGATACCCACGCAATATGGAAAGTGGAGAACGTATATCATGTGCAATTGCATTCCGCAAAGCCTTCTCGTCATCAATCATTCGCCACATCTTTCTGTTGTTATCTGCTAAATCACTTCGCATCATTTCAAATTCTTTACACAAAGTTCCCATCTCATCTTTATTTTCATAGGACAAATGAAAATCCAGTTCATTATCTGCAATCATTTGTGAGGCATCTTTTAGTTTCTGTAGAGGTGTCTTTAACTTATTTTTATAAAAAAAGAATACCGCAGCAACACTCCCAAACAATCGAAAAAATCAGTACCGAATATGTTTCCATAAAGTCACACATTTCCGAAAGATGATAGTCCAAACGATTCATCTGCGATTGATTAGGTCTTGATATCTCAATCTCGTATTTCTTTCCATATTGCTGAAACACGTCCGTATAATCTGCATAATCGATATATTTTTCCCATATTTTATTCTGCATATTTCTTGCAAAATGAACTGTAAATCCAGATAACAGAAATGCTGCCGTTAAGCTGATCACAAAATAAAGCAGAATTGTTTTTTTCAGTGACAAGTTTCTTATTTTTTCCCATCGGTATCCAATCCCCCATACAGTTTCTATGTATTCTTTTTCTGAATAATCCGCTAATTTTTTTCCTTATACGCCGTACTAACTCCGTTATCGTTCTACTGTCCCCTTCCGCATCATATCCACAGACTTGTTCATATATACGTTCTTTATCAAACACCTGCCCCGGATGCATGGATAAGAATTCTATAATCTGATATTCAATTTTTGTGAACTCCATCCTGTGTCCGGCTATAGCTACTATTTTTTCAGAATAATCAATCAGCATTTCATCCATGAAGCGGTATTCTGTTTTTTGTTGATGCCTTTCTTCTCTCTTTATGTTTGTAACAATCCTCGCTTCCAACTCCCGAAGACTAAATGGTTTCGTAATATAATCATCCCCACCTGAAAGCAACCCATTAATTTTATCATCTTCGTCAACTCTTGCTGTCAGAAATAAAATTGGACATAACACTTTACTGCGTATCAGACGACATACTTCAATCCCATCCATGCGTGGCATATTGATATCCAATAAAATAATATCCGGTTTCATTTTATTTTATTTAATGCTTCCATTCCATCTGTAGCCGTAATTAGTTTCATATTGTTTCATATTAAAATAACTACAAAGCATTTTCACCAATTCTTTATCATCATCAACAACTAAAATCTTGTATTTCATCCAAACCACCTCCAGTATCCATATTATACGATAAAAAACAATGAAATCACAACAAGAGTACATGAAGAACGTAAGCACAATATATCTTTTTTCTCAATTCCTGCTCAATTTCCCCTCAATGTCTTTTACCTCCGATCTTCGTATGCTTATCTCACAGCAGAGCAGTACCACAACGGTACGACCTGCTGAATCAATCAATACGAAAACGGAGGTATTTTTATGCAAGAACTCAGAAACACAAAAATCATTGCTGTAGATCATGGCTACGGCAATATGAAAACAGCAAACACCGTCACCCCAACCGGCATCAAAGCCTATGAAACTGAACCAATCTTCACCGGGAATATTCTGGAATACAACGGCATTTACTACCGGATCGGCAAAGGACACAAAGAATTTATCCCGGATAAAGCTATGGACGAAGAATATTATCTTCTGACACTAATGGCTATGTAAAAAAAGAGAAAGCCAGTATTTTTAATCCCATCCAGCATATAAAATTGAATCAGCAGCTTACCACTGTTACCGAAGAAATTGAAGAACTGAAATCAAGGAAAGAGCAGCTAATCTTCCAGGCAGAATGCTCTACCGATAAAGATATGACGAATCTATCCAAGAAATACGACCAGATGAATAACAATCTTGATATCCTAGATTCTCAGGACATCTCGCTCAAAAAACAGCTTGAAAAAGATGCTGCCGCTTTCCGGGAAGAAAAATTTCGTCCTGAACCTGAACAGTATACAGAATTGCTGGACACCAGAATCCAGATACGTCCTGATTTTCGGGATAAGCTGATCGAACAGCTCAAAGGTACTTTCGGTAAATATTATGACTATCACCGACGTGATATTGCAGCCAATGAGGTGGATTATCTCAATGCGGAAGATCCTGATGTTTTCTCTCATCGTGCATGGGAACTTGAATATCAGAGAAAACAAGAAATGCGGCGAAATCAGCCTGCTCGAACTAAGAAAAAGTCATATGATATGGAATTGTAACCGTCTTTGAATAGATAATATGTTCTTACAAATCTCTTGTTCAAAAATGAGTTTTTCCCAAAAAAGCGTATGGATTTAAAACTTCCATACGCCTTTTTATATTCTACTCTTCAAATTATCTAAAAGTTGACTAAAAATATATCACCGTTCATACGATGCAATAATTTCTTTGCTATCTGCTGTTTTATAATCAATTGTTCCCAAATTACCAATCAAGTCAAATGTCATATCTGCATTAACCTGCAATTCATCTTCAAGTTTGGCTGCAGACGGCTCATCTTTTAGAAAAACTGTTAATCCATAAGGCTCTGTTTCAGACTGTATCTCTATACTGTCATATGAGTATCCCGCCGGATACTCTTGACCACTTACAATATTTATAACATTTGAAGAATCTCCTACATAATCTGTCTTATACTGCGATAAATCAGGAATTTCGTACAGTTTTTCTTTTTTTCCACACGCCGAAATCAACATTATTGACATGGCGATTAACATAATTGCAAGTACTTTTTTCTTCATAGAAACACCTCCCGAAAGCTTTATTCAACACTTTTTCGATTTGAGTAAAAGGCCAAGGGACTTTAATGTCCCTTATGCTTTTCTCTTTTCTTTCGCTGTTTCAGTTCAAACATTCGCTGCTCTTCTGCCTCTTTTTTCTTGCGTCTTTTCTCTTTGCGTTCCTGCTTGTTCTGTTCCTGTTGTAATTTCAACGCCTGTTGCGATTTTGTACCAATGCCTATTTCCAGCATCTGCTTCTTTGCTTCCCGCTGCATCCGTTTCGGATTTCTTTTGATATCCTTTACAACAGTTTCAACAACCGGACTGAATTTCAAACTGAAATAGCACTTTTGAATATATTCCTGTACTTCATAATCTTTTGGCTCTGCACCAAATGTTACCTTTGCCACAGATAGTTTACCATCTTCGATGCGTTCAAAGATTCCCACCCAAAACGGCTCTTCAAAAAATACTGTCAGCTTTCCATTTACTTTGTCCATAAGAATCCCTCCTAAAAATGATTGAACAAAGAATGGACAACCCGGAGGGGCAGGTTACTTACCCTATTTATATAGGACGGCCGGGCTACCTACCGGCTCTGGTACATCAAAGATGTACGTTGCGTTTTTATCTTTGCTTTTATAATCAAGCCATATGGCACGATTAACTTAATTCTGAAACTTCTAAGTTACTTTTTATGCTAAATAGCGAAACCATCACCTTTTGAGAAAAGGTTTATACTCCACTTAGGGAGATATCATTTAACTCACCATTTAAAAATCAATATCGGTATACTTATTTTTCAACTTGTAAAATGCTATTATTACGCTTGTATAATATTGCATCATCCAATCATACCATATTTCTTTGCTATAATCGTTCTTTTGATCTGCACGATTATGGCGAATATTATAACCATTAACTATACCAAAAATCAACTTATCATGTTCATTTTTAGGAACTTCATACTCAGCATTTAAAGTATCTTTTACTTCTTCACGTTCACTTTCCAAAATATCGGCAAGAATATTAATAGCTTTCTTTTTCTGTTCCAAATTGGCATCAAAACGATAATACATTTCTGTGGCTGTTGCTAATTGCTCATATACTGAATCGGGTAAATCAGAACCGTCATATTCTAACTGTTCACGCAACGCACCGTTAGGTATTTGCATTATAAATCCATTTGTCGGTTCAAGATAATATCCCTCTTTATATGCACGTAAGATATTATTAATTTGTTCAGCAAATTCTTCCTTTTGTGCTTCATTTTCAAACTGATCTATTTCATAGTTATAAACACCAATATGGTCGTATAAAATCTCAATCACTGAAAACAATGTCTGCTCATCATATTCTTCAAGATATTGCCAAATTGGCCAAACCTCTTTATCCTGTAAGCATGTTGCAAAATACACTTCCGGTGATGGCAACAAACTTGGTGGTAAAATCTGCTCCGAATCCTGCGTATAAGGAATTTGCCTCCACACTCCTCTTGTAGCCACTTCAAAATACTCTTTATCACAAAAATATTTATATACCTGTCCGAAATACTGTAATAACTCATCAAAATCTATCTGTAGTTGCTTTGTAAGTAAACCATGTCTTTCTGCGTAATATTTTTTCATATTTTTCTGTTCTCCTTATGTCAACTAAAAAATTGCCTTGTTCATTTTTAATACTATTTTCCATTAATCTAATCAAATCATCAATGAATGCATTACAGATTTCCCCAAAGTCATAAGTCTTATATTCGCAGGCAAATTGATTTGCAATTACATTTCTTAATTCATCAACTTTCCTCATTTCTGTCCGTTCAATCTAATAGTATTATTTTACCATATCACTTGTTTTTTTTTTACCATCTTCAAAAGAGCAATAGCAAAAAAGCTGATCAAGAATCATAACCTTCCAATATTTTCTCTCTCTGCATCTGTTCCATGTAAATAGATTGCTTTCCGGCACGCGAAAAAATTTGTTTGTAGAAACGGTAAAAAGCTCCCGAAGGAGCTTTCCACGCTTTAAATATACACTAATTCTTTTAACACAATCTCTTCTGCTACATTTCGGATATTATTTACAGCCCTGACCCATTCCATCTGGTCACAAGCTTTCATTTCTTCCGTAATGCCTTCCTTTTCCATCATCTGACGCACTAGAATGTCCATTCTCTCCTGTGCTTCATCGTCCACAGCATTCAGATGTTCTGTCAATCTGTCTTCCAACATATACAGTGAATACATTGCCGGACGATACTCTTTCAGATATGTTTTCCGCATCATTCCATATTTCCCATAATGCGGTTCTTCATCTGTACTGACAAGATTCGGATAGTAAATTCCGTCTGCGCCAAGTGTGTAGGTTCCACCCATTTTTCAAATGTACTTTTCATGTGTTATTCCTCCTTGAAATCAGCGATGTCCTTAGATCATCGCATAATATTTCAGGGCAGCCTTGATAGCATCTTCTTTCTCTTTCGGGCATTGTGGAACTCTTGCATTTTCTGATTTTGGAAGATTATAGTTTTCTCCCACTTCAATTCCACATTTGCGTTTTACCTGAGAAATATATAAACTTGAAACCTTCAAGCCAGATTCTTTCAGCACATAATCCTTGATTTCCTGATAGGTTGCTTTCAACTCGGCACTGGTGGCATCCAGCTCATCCAGGTCTAAGTCGATCTCTATCGTGTCATCTGGCTTCTGTTGGGACAAAAGAACAACCGTCTCCACATGAACAGTCATCCCAAATTGATCAACCGGGCATACTTTTCTAAGCTCATATCCCCTCTCACACAGATACTTCAGATCCCTTGCCAACGTCGCACTGTCGCAACTTACATACACAATCCTATCCGGGTTCATCTCGACCATGGTCTCCAGCAGGGTTTCATCACAGCCTTTTCTTGGCGGATCTACGACGATGACATCTGCATAAACGCCATTTTTCTTATACTCTCTTGGCAGCACTTCTTCTGCTTTTCCCACAAAGAACTCTGTATTCTCCAGGCCATTAAGTTTCGCATTTTCTTTCGCATTCTCTATAGCTGCCGGAACAATTTCCACACCGCGGACAAATTTTGCTTTCTGTGCCAAGAACAGGGAAATTGTTCCGATCCCACAGTAGAGATCCCATACTGTCTCTTCCCCATGAAGATCTGCGTATTCCAGTGCCTTTGCATAAAGCTTCTGGGTCTGCATAGGATTTACCTGATAGAAAGACAGAGGAGAAATCTGATAGGAAATATCTCCGATCCTGTCTGTGATATATTCCTGACCCCAGAGCAGACGGATTTCCTCACCAAGGATTACATTACTGTGTTTCTTATTTACATTGATGGTGATGCTTGTCATTCCCGGAATCTCACACAGAGATTTTACAAGCTGTTCCTCTTTCGGAATCTTATTTCCGTTCAGAATCAGACAGACCATCACTTCTTTTGTGAAGTATCCGTAACGGATCAGGACATGGCGCACCAGCCCTTTGCCTGTTGCTTCATTATATGGTTCAATCCCGTATTTCTCCATATGTGCGATCACACGGTCCAGAACCTCTTTATTCTCAGCTACACCAAGTGCACAGTCACGGTTTTCGATAATATTGTGGGTTCTTCCCGCATAGAAACCTGTAACGATTTTTCCCTCTTTATTTCTGCCTACAGGAAACTGTGCCTTATTTCTGTAATGAAAAAGTTCATCCATGCCAATGATCGGCTCCATGGGGATATCTGTAAAGCCACCGATACGTTCCAGATGTCCCTTCACCTTATTTGTCTTAAATACAAGCTGCTGGTCATAGGAAAGTGCCTGAAGCTGGCATCCGCCACACTGACGGGCAAATTCGCACTTGGGCTCAACTCTGTACGGAGATGGCTTCAGCACCTCCATAAGACGGCCGTAACCATAATTTTTCTTTGCCTTGATAATTTTGGCTGTTACTGTATCACCGATCACTGCGTCCTTGACAAAAACGGTGAAGCCATCGGCTTTTCCGATACCTTCACCGTCAATTCCGCAATCTTCTATCTCTAACGTAACAAGATCGTTCTTACGAAATTCCATAAAGATTACACCTCATCTGTTCTTCTTAAGTTGGATTCAAACAATTTATTATATCCAAGCCACTCTTTTTTACTCTTGTTTGCTGCAAAAATCTCTGTGATGGTTTCCATTCTTGCATCTGTATTATCTGCAAGATTGAGGGCTACGGCCTCCACCAATGCAGGATTTTTTCGGGGAACCATATTCCAGTTCTCCATGGTGGGACAGGATACAATGGATCAGTTCATTCTTAAGCACCTCCGGAAATTCCGGTATCTGGCGCGCAAGATCATTGATCATCTGCGCTCCCATATAAATATGTCCCAGAAGCTGGCCTTCATCTGTATAATCATTTAACGGAAATGCAGATAATTCTTTTGTCTTTCCGATATCATGAAGAAGTGATGCTGTGATCAGTAAATCCCTGTTGATGACCGGGTATGCCTTTGACATATAATCGCAGAGTCTGGTCACTCCCAGAGTATGCTCCATCAGACCGCCGATAAATCCGTGATGTACTGTCTTCGCTGCAGAATGTCCTTCAAACGCTTTCACAAAAGCTTCATCTTCCACAAATAATTTCTTCAGAAGTGCAGACAGATAAGTATTCTCCACACTGTCAATAAATGCTCTCAGCTGGCTGTACATATCATCTGTGCTGTTCTCACTTACAGGAAGATAATCTGCAGGATCATATTCATCTTCAGCAGCCTTGCGCACACGCTTGATATTCAGCTGCATAGCCCCTGCAAAACTGGTCACATCTCCCACAACATCTATATAATCCAGTGCATCAAAATCATCAATTCCAAGAGAATTCGGATCCCAGATCTTTCCATCCATGATTCCGGTTTTATCCTGTAGGATAATATTCTCATAGGGTTTTCCATTCTTCGTTACCGCAGACTGTTTCTGCTTGCACAGATAAATCCCATTAATTCTGTCTCCCTCATGTAACTCATTTAAAAAACGCATAAAGCCTGCCTCTCTATCCTTTATTTTTAGTATTATAACAATTCCACAAGAAAGAATCCCGCTTGTAGGATTCTCCGCCTGTCACTATCTCTCTCCAACTGTTACCTTATAATCTTTCTCCGCATACTCACCATCGGAATTTTTGCGAAGAACCGTTATGGTAAGATTTTCTCCCTGCATTTTTTGTCTGAAGATATGTATAGTAAGACTGCATACTCTCTGTGGGAGTTCCATCAATCTTACTTATAATATCTCCACACTGTATCCCTGCCTTCATCGCAGGAGATTCTTCTTGTGTACGCTCCACGTAAAGTCCCTGATCAATTCCCAGTTTTCTACATTGTGCCTGAGTTATCTCTGTTCCATAAATACCTGTATATCTGATTGTCTCTTTGTTAGCCAGATGTTCTATCAACGGAAGAATCTGCGAAATGGAAACTGCATGAATATTATCTCCGTCGTTTTCATTCTTCTTCAGTATCATACCTGCCACATTTCCGTCAGAATCAAGCAGCACACCACTTCCATCTTCATTCCCCTGCACATCTGTAGCCAACACATTATACTCCGTATCCGCTACCGATAGTTTTTCAGAAACAGAAGTGATCATTCCATAAACCACCGCATCACTGTCACCGGCAGGACTTCCGATAGCAATTACTATATCGCTCTGCCCCAGTTTCTTTGTGTCTGTCAGATCAGATACCACGATACCTTCTCTTGTACTGTCATTGAGAAGATTTTTTCTCACAGTTGCAACTGCAAATCCGGAATCTGCATCTCCCCTGCATATCTCTCCCTGCACTGTCGAACCATCTGCAAAAGTCACCTGCAGTTCCTGCAGATTTTCCAGTTCTTCCTCATAGGTCAGGATATAAAATTGCGTCTCTGTTTCAAGAAAGACAAGACCTTCCGTATCTTCCTGCTGAAAATAAGAATTATTCAGCAAATCCTCATCCTTTGAAATTCCTCTCACGTTTACAAGAGATTTTCGGGATTTTTGGGAAACCTTCAGCACTTCCCTATACATCTCCTGACGCATTGCCAGAAGACTCTTCTCCTCTTGTTCAGAAACTGAAGCGACAGATTTCCTCTCTGTTGCCTGTTCTTCAGATATCGTCTCCGCTACATCCGATCCTGTCAGTTCGATTTTCTGCTGTGTATTCTCTTCTCTGTCCGCCATAACCGGAAACACACTGGCAAAGGTTACGGCTGCGCAGCCTCCAAACAAAACGCCACATCCTGCTATCATAAGCAGCCTGCGCAACAGACTGCCATTCTCTTTTGGCTGCTTTTTTTACCGTTTCTTTTATAAACTGATATTCCTGTGTGTCCATTTTGCTTTTTTTTCATACCTGATTCTCCTGCCGCACTCCATTCAGGATAACTGCCCAGTGTCATACAAAACAGCAATCTGCCAAACAGTTACCATTCAGGTTCAATATCGCTTGTATTCAAACAAATTATATCGTAACAATCTACACATTATTTTAACAAAAAGATATGAATTTTTTATGAATATACTATAAGTAATTTCCCACAGTACAAAAAAGAAGCTCCTACTGAAACACTTATCGTATCAGCGAAACACTGCAGCTCAGGTTATTATGATGACACAAAAAAACGGCTTAAATGCACATATAATAGCATTCAAACCGTTTCCTATGCGGAAGATGGGACTTGAACCCACACGAGCGCAATGCTCACAAGATCCTTAGTCTTGCTCGTCTGCCAGTTCCGACACTTCCGCATATCGCATTTCTGTTATAAGTTTTACTTATTGTTGCGACAATTGGTACTATACCAAAAACTATATAAACTGTCAATAGCATTTTTTTAAGTTTTTTTAGTTTTTTTGTATTTCTATCCTTTTTGCTTTCCATAGATTCCAAAATCATATATAATAGGGAAAGTATTTGTAACTGCTTATTTCACAGTAAGTTACTGTTCACTCCGTTCACAGTAACGTAGCCAAAAATTTCATTCCAGATTGCCTGCGGCAATGGAATTTTGGCTTGTATGTCTCGGGATTTTGGCATATTCATGCCAAAACACCTCGCGGGATAGTGATGTGTGAACAGTAACCACCGTTACACAGTTACAATTATTTTTTAGAATTGCTATAATCCCGGAGTACATTTCCATAACAAAAAATGCTATAATATCAGGGACAGCAAATTATAAAGATATCTATCAGGAGATTTAAACAGACAATGAATCAGAAAGCATATAAAGCACTTGAATATTATAAAATCATCAATATGCTGACAGACAAGGCTTCCTCTTCCATGGGAAAAGAAATCTGCCGGAAGCTGGAGCCATCCACAGATATTGATGAAATCCGACATATGCAGACTCAGACCAGAGATGCCCTTACCCGTCTTTTCCAGAAAGGAAATATTTCCTTTGGCAGCGTCAAAGATGTGCGTGGTTCTCTGAAACGTCTGGAAATCGGAAGTTCTCTGGGGATTGGTGAACTTCTTGCCATCTGCAGCCTTCTTGAGAACACCAATCGTGTCAAAGCTTATTCCAGAAGTGAGCGCGGTGATTCTCTCCCGGACTCTCTGGACGGGATGTTCGAGGCACTGGAACCACTGACTCCTCTTACAACAGAGATCCGCAGATGCATCCTCTCAGAAGATGAAATCAGTGATGATGCAAGCAGCAACCTCCGCCAGATTCGAAGAAACATGAAGATTACCGGAGACAGAATCCATACACAGCTCTCCTCTCTTGTAAACGGAAGTGCCCGCAATTATCTGCAGGATTCCGTTATTACCATGAGAAACGGACGCTACTGCATTCCGGTCAAGGCAGAATACAAAGGACAGGTTCCGGGTATGGTACACGATCAGTCCTCCACAGGTTCTACTTTATTTATCGAACCTATGGCAATCGTAAAACTAAATAATGACATCCGCGAGCTGGAACTGGAAGAACAAAAAGAGATTGAAGTGATCCTTTCCACCCTGAGCCAGCAAACTGCAGAACAGACCGACTCTATCCGCGCAGATCTTAATATCATGGTACAGCTTGACGTCATTTTTGCCAGAGCATCCCTTGCCATGGATATGAATGCAACAGAACCAATCTTCAATGATGAAGGACGCATCCGTCTGAAACAGGCACGCCACCCTCTCATTGATAAGAAGAAAGCTGTTCCCATTGATATCCGTCTCGGCGATGATTTCGACTTGCTTGTTATCACCGGTCCGAACACCGGTGGTAAAACTGTATCTTTAAAGACTGTCGGACTTCTCACTCTCATGGGCCAGTCCGGTCTTCATATTCCCACACTGGACCGCTCAGAGCTTGCACTGTTTGAAGAAGTTTATGCTGATATCGGTGATGAACAGAGTATTGAACAGTCATTAAGTACATTCTCCTCACATATGACCAACGTGGTTTCTTTCCTGAAAAAAGCCAACCGTCACTCTCTTGTCCTTTTCGATGAGCTTGGTGCAGGTACAGATCCGACAGAGGGTGCTGCCCTTGCCATTGCGATCCTTTCCCATCTTCATGAACAGGGAATCCGCACTATGGCAACCACCCATTACAGTGAGCTGAAGGTATATGCACTCTCCACCTCAGGTGTAGAAAATGCCTGCTGCGAATTTGATGTGGAAACGCTCCGCCCGACCTACCGCCTGCTGATCGGTGTTCCCGGGAAAAGTAATGCATTCGCCATTTCTTCCAAGCTTGGACTTCCGGACTATATCATCGATAAGGCCAAAGAACAGATCAGTGAACAGGATGAATCTTTCGAAGATGTTCTCAGTTCCCTGGAAAGCAGCCGTATAACTATTGAAAATGAACGCCGCGAGATTGAACAGTATAAACAGGAAATTGCCTCTCTGAAATCCGAAATGGAATCCAAGCAGGAGAAGTTGAACGAGCAGCGAGACCGCATCATCCGTCAGGCCAATGAGGAAGCTCATGCAGTTCTCCGCGAAGCCAAGGAATATGCAGACCAGACTATGAAGATGTTCCATAAATTCCAGAAAGACCATGTGGATCTCTCTGCTGTGGAAAAAGAACGCCAGAATCTGCGCAAACACATGAATAAAGCAGAGAAAGGCATGACTCAGAAAACTGCTGCAAAGAAACCGAAGAAAGAACTCACAGCCAAAGATATCTCCCTCGGCGATGCAGTTAAGGTTCTCAGCATGAATCTGAAAGGGACTGTCAGCAGTCGTCCGGACAACAAAGGTTTCCTCTTCGTGCAGATGGGTATCATCCGTTCCAAGGTTCACATCTCTGATCTGGAACTGATCGATGAAGCAGAGATCACCACACCAACCATGCAGCGTACAGGTGCAGGTAAAATCCGCATGTCAAAAGCAGCCCATGTATCCACAGAAATCAACCTGCTTGGCAAAACGGTAGATGAAGCAGTTGCAGAGCTTGACAAATATCTGGATGATGCTTATATCGCTCATCTGAAATCTGTCCGTATTGTTCATGGTAAAGGAACCGGTGCTCTGAGAAAAGGTGTACACAATTATCTGAAGCGCCAGAAGCATGTGGAATCTTTCCGCCTTGGAGAATTCGGCGAAGGAGATGCAGGTGTTACTATTGTAGAATTTAAGAAATAGGAGGGACCGCCATGGTTTCCAAACAGAAAATCCTTATTGTTGATGATGATAACAATATCGCAGAGCTTATTGCCCTGTATCTTACCAAAGAATGCTTCGAGACAAAAATCGTAAATGACGGAGAAGAAGCGTTAAGGGAATTTGCCTCCTTCCGCCCGGATCTGATCATTCTGGATCTGATGCTTCCGGGAATTGACGGTTATCAGGTATGTCGTGAAATCCGACATACCTCTGATGTTCCCATCATTATGCTTTCCGCAAAAGGCGAAACCTTTGACAAGGTTCTCGGACTTGAACTGGGTGCAGATGACTATATGATCAAACCCTTTGATTCCAAGGAACTGGTTGCCCGTGTACGTGCTGTCCTGCGCCGTTTCCAGGTTAAGCAGCCATCGCCTTCTTCCAGTGAAAAATGTGTTACTTACCCGGATCTGACCGTTAATCTGACAAACTATTCAGTCACATACATGGGTCGTCAGGTTGATATGCCGCCAAAGGAACTGGAACTTCTCTATTTCCTTGCAGCATCACCAAACCAGGTATTTACCCGCGAGCAGCTTCTGGATCATATCTGGGGTTACGAATACATCGGTGATACCCGTACTGTAGACGTTCATATCAAACGTCTTCGTGAAAAGATCAAAGACAATCCTCACTGGTCCATTGCCACCGTATGGGGAATCGGATACAAATTTGAGGTAAAAAATCCATGAAACAGCATCATCTTTCCACAAAATTCCTGAGATTTTATATTCTCATCGGGATTTTAGGAATTTTTCCTCATAACCCTCGGCGGTTCTTATATGGTGGAAAAGCATCTGGAACACTCTTTAAGTGCCGCACTTTATACAGAAGCGCACAATATTGCATCTAACGAAGCAGTTAAAAGCAATATCTCTTCCAGTACAGTAGATACTCTTCAGGAACACTTATGTGCAATTTCCGATTTTCAGGATGCTGTATTGTGGATCATCAACAGTAACGGCGAAATCATTGTAAGTACACAGAAAAATATTGACGTCCGGGAGCCAATCCCACTGGAAGAATTCGATGCTTCCAAATGGGGAAGCAACTATTATCAGATTGGAAAGTTTTATGGTTTCTTTAAAACAGATCATTTGAGTGTTATTGCCCCGATCACCTTTGATATGGAAACCAAAGGTTACGTGGCAATCCATTATTCGATGACAAACCTTTATCAGAGCCGAAGCAGTATTCTTTTTATCATGCAGGTAATCTTTCTCCTGTGCTATGCAGCCACCAGTCTTCTGCTCTGGGCTTACAGCCACTACATACGTAAGCCCCTGGCCAGGATCATGAAAGGTGCCAGTGAATATGCAGGAGGTAATCTTGCATATAAAATAGACGTTACTTCTGATGATGAAATGGGATATCTTGCCAAAACTCTGAATTATATGTCCGATGAACTGAACAAAAACGGAGAATATCAGCGTAAATTCATTGCAAATGTCTCTCATGATTTCCGTTCTCCCCTTACCTCCATCAAGGGATATGTCAATGCCATACTGGACGGTACCATCCCCTATGAGATGCAGGAACGGTATCTGAAGATCATCGCTTTTGAATCTGAACGTCTTGAAAAACTCACCCGCAGTCTTCTGACTCTGAATGAACTGGATATGAAAAAAACGGATGATGCACATTCAGCGTTTTGATATCAATGATACCATCAAAAACACAGCAGCTACATTTGAAGGCATCTGCACCAGCCGCCAGATCCGTCTGGAGCTGCTTCTCTCCGGACATGAACTTTATGTCAGAGCTGATATGGAACAGATTCAGCAGGTTCTTTACAACCTTCTTGATAATGCCATTAAATTCAGCAATGATAATTCCTCTGTTCAGATTGAAACAACTGTAAAAAGCGGTAAGGTCTTCGTTTCTGTAAAAGATTACGGAACCGGCATTCCCAAAGAAAGCCTGGGCAAAATCTGGGATCGTTTCTACAAAATTGATGCATCCCGCGGAAAAGACCGTAAAGGCACCGGACTCGGACTCTCTATAGTCAAAGAGATCATCAATGCACATAACCAGAATATTGATGTGATCAGTACAGAAGGTGTGGGAACCGAATTTATCTTTACTCTGGAGAAAACGAAATAAATTTCTTTCACTTGAAGAATATTGTCTTAAATATACCTGTAACAACCCTCTTACCTGGAGCGTGTCTGAGAGGACTGCTATAAAAAATACCGTAACAAAAGTATATAGTATTTACTTTTATTACGGTATTTTTTTATTCTATGGCAATCCTCGTAAATAATGCATTTAAGACATTTCACCCACCTTAACTAAACGGTGTTCTCAGCATTCTGTCTTCATTTACGAGATAGATTCCTCTCGGTGTGATCCTGATTTCAGGAATCACAGGAAGTGCCATAAATGACAGGGTAATAAACGGATCAAATCCTTCTTTCACTCCCATCTCATGGGCCTTCGGAATCATTTTTGCAAGTGCTTCGTTTACACTCTCGTAGCCGGCATCGCTCATCAGTCCCATGACAGGAAGTGGTAAGGTTCCATAAATCTCTCCATTGCATACCAGAGTATAACCACCTTGCATCCGCATCATTTCTTTTACAGCAATAGCCATATCACGATCATTATCTCCTACTACAATAATATTGTGGGAATCATGAGAAACACTGGAAGCAATGGCTCCGCCGCGGATTCCATAGCCTTTTACAATGCCCACTCCCATCTTGCCCGTATTCTTATGACGCTCGATCACTGCAATCTTCTGATATTCCCCGTCCGGAGCAAAATATTTCTCACCATCCGATTCTATCCATGGAACCTCTTCCAGAACATCCTTTGTCACAATCTGTTTTTCAAGCATCTGAATCACTCTTGCCTTTGTTCCCGGATGTTTCAGTTTCAGACGTTCCTCACTGAACCCAGATACATGAACTGTATTTTTCAGATATGGAGGACATGGTTTCAATTCTGCTTTCTCATCTTTAATGATCTTCTTACCACAATGATATACATCTACAACATTCAGATCTGTCACATTATCCAGAATAACAAAATCTGCCTGTCTTCCGGGTGCAATCATTCCAAGTCTGTATAAACCATAGCATCTTGCAGGCTGGATCGTCGCCATCTGCAGTGCTTTCTCAACAGGAAGTCCAAGCTGTACAGCCCGCTTTACATTATAATTGATATGTCCCTCTTTACGGATTTCTTCAATATGCTTATCATCAGTACAAAAGCAGAAACCTGACGTATCTGTATGGTGTTCCACAATCCCCTTCACAATAGCATCCAGATTTCTCGCTGCACTTCCCTCACGTATCAGTACCTGCATTCCATTTCTTGCCTCAGCCATTGCATACTCATAATCCACACACTCATGATCTGTATCAATTCCGCCAAGTACATATGCAGCCAGATCCCCAGGTGCCAGAAACGGTGCATGGCCATCCTTCACTCTGTCCTGAAACAGCTGGAGCTTTTCATGCATGGCAACACTTCCGTTAATCACAGAAGGCGCATCCATCACTTCACCAAGTCCCAGAATCCTCGGATGTTCCAGATATCCCTTCATCTTTCCTGCTGTAAGAATACACCCGTTATCATCCACATGAGTCGCCGGAACACAGGAAGGCATCATTACATATACATTCGCCGGTACATCTTCTGTCTGATCCAGGATATAATCAATTCCATCCGTACCGGATACATTTGCAGACTCATGAGGATCTACAATAAATGTTGTAGTTCCACACTGTGCGGCCTGCCGGACCAGCTCCCCCGGCGTCACCAGAGTAGATTCCAGATGCAGATGACTGTCGATAAACCCCGGACAGATCACTTTTCCTTCCAGATCAATCTCTGTCTCTCCTTCGTATGTACCGACTCCGATCACAATTCCATCTGCAACAGCCACATCACCATCAATAAATTCTCCCGTACCAGAGCTGAACACACGCCCATTTTTAAACACCACAGCTCAGCCTTCTCAATAACCTCTTGCCATCTGCGAATACCTGCGATACATCTCAAGTTCCATGAAAAAAAACCTCCCTTCACTCCCTTGAAAGCCCTCCTGCGCTACATATTCATTATTACAGCAAAGCTTCCAATATATTATCATATTTACTTGTTTTTTCAGACTTTTTTATTGTCCAAATCAATTTTTCTATATATTTCATTATATATTATCATCTGTCTTTTAATTTGCAACCTGTTTTTTCTTTACCAAAGCAACTTTCCATCAACTTTTAACGGCTTTACAAAAAAGGCTGCCGGATATCTCCTGCAGCCTTTTCATATCACTTACATCTCTATATTTACATCATATAATCTTTGATCACATCATGATCTCTGAGTACTTTCTCGATCACAGTTCCCTTAACAGCTTTCAGAAGCGGTTTCTTCAGCATATCCAGTGGTCCCGGAAGTTCGATCTCCAGTGGAGATTTTCCATCCATCAGCTTCACACTGCTATCCAGTAATTCTCTGATATCGTAAACACTGCCCCATACTTCCGGCACACCTCTGTCAACACCCAGAAGTCCATACACAGCCTCCATAGCAGTTCTTACGGAATATTCAGTAGTAAATACAGTATCTCTTGGTGTATCGGCAAACTGTCCGAGGAATGCGAAGTTTACACAGCCATCCGGAATAACATCAGGTCTGTCACCCTTTGTTCTCGGCATAAAGAATGCTGTAATATAAGGCATCATGGTCGGTACACAAACTGCACTGTTCTCAGCCATGTCTTCAATCTGGTCAACCGGAACGCCAAGATGATAGAGCCACTCTTCTGTGATTTCCTTACCTGTACACTCCTTCATAGGCTTCTTGATATAATCACCAGGTACATCTGTAAACAGACCATATACCCATACACAAACCTTGTCTTTGTCCTGATCCTTGAACTGTCCCTGTCTGTTGATCGTCCAGCTTAATAACCAGCTGGAATCCTGACAGCTTACAATACCGCCTGTAACAACCTTGCCTGTTCTCGGATCACGTTTGCAGATATCTGTAATATAAGGAATGATCTTATCATCCAGAGTAGTCACTGTTGCTGACTCCCAATTTGTCTTAGCAATATCAGAACAGAATTTCTCAGGATGTCCGAAGGACGGATCCTGTTTTGCGATATTTTTCCAGAGACTCCAGCATCCACTTGTACGAACTTCTGCATCTCCGTTCGGTGCATGATTCTGATCGCCATAGATGGTTCCCTCTGTACAGCTTCCGTTTGTCACAAATACAAGATCATTCTCTGTAAGAACAATTCCCTTTTCTACGCCATTCACCTTACACTCGATTGCTTTTGCAATCTTCTTATTGCCTTCAAACTCAAAGAGTACGTTTGTAACCTCTGTATTGAACTGGAATTCAACGCCTGCTTCTTCCAGATATTTCTGCATTGGCAGAATCAGGGATTCATACTGATTGTATTTAGTAAATTTCAGGGCGCTGAAATCCGGAAGTCCGGAAATGTGATGGATAAATCTCTGGAAGTACAGTTTCATTCCAGTGCACTGTGCCAGTTCTCAAATGCGAACATGGTTCTCCAGTATAACCAGAATGTGGAATCAAATACTTCATCGTCAAATACATCTTCAATTGTCTTGTCATAAAGATCTTCATCCTTTGTCATGAACAGCTTCATGATCTCCATGCAGCCCTTCTGGCTCAGATTGAATTTACCGTCTGTATGAGCATCCTTGCCTCTCTCTTTTGTTGCACGACAGAGAGAATAGTTGGGGTCTTCCTTATTCAGCCAGTAATATTCATCAAGTACAGATACACCAGGTGTTTCAATGGATGGAATACTTCTGAAAAGATCCCATAAGCACTCGAAATGGTTTTCCATCTCACGTCCCCCACGCATCACATATCCGCGGCTCGGATCAAAGATACCGTCACATGCACCGCCTGCAATATCCATTGCTTCCAGAATGTGGATATTCTTTCCGGGCATCTGTCCGTCACGTACAAGGAAACAGGCTGCTGCAAGAGAAGCCAGTCCGCTTCCTACGATATAAGCATGTTTATCATCTACGCCTTCCGGCTTTCTTGGACGTGCAAATGCTTCATAGTTACCGTTTGTATAATAAATTCCCTTACTGTTTTTCTCATATTTTCCACGTTCTGTATTGCGATATTCACTTGTATTATGAAGTGCGTCATAATCTTCTTTTTTCTTTGTCTCAACTGTTTTATACTTCTTTCCTGCTGCCACTGCTGCCACGCCTGCTCCAACTGCCAATGCGGATATAAGTCCTAAACCTTTATTTTTACTCATAATACACATCCACCTTTCTTGAATTCTTCTTTAGAAGTTCTTTCAGATTCGTTATCTTAAATGCTTTTTACTCTCTGCTTTACCCATTTCCCGGAAACTCTTTTCGCCTGCCGGAAATCTCTTGATCTCCCGGCAAGACATCTTCATGACTTTTACATTCTTATCTGTATGTTTCCCACATCATAAGCATTTCATCCGTCTGAATTATCTGTTTGTTGCTATGGCTGTATATTAACAGTTAAAATATGATTCTACAATTTACAAAAGCCGCCGAATGATAAGCTTTTTTATCACCCTGCGGCTTTTGTAAAGAATTTTTATATGATTACTTTTTCCATATTAGTTTTTCTGAAAGTTATGAATAGATGTAGTCACTGTATCGCGAAGTGTCAAATCCATCATTCTTACCAGATCTTCAATATTTTCTTTCATCCCTTCCCTGATCCACTCAAGTATGATTCCCACAAAACCATATTTATAGAAGTCTGCAATAAATTTTTTATCCTCTTCTGTGATATTCAGACCCTTGCTTTTTTCTTCCACCACACCCACGATCAGATCATAGGTTAATTTAAAAAGATAATTTTCTATCCGCTCCCTGTCCACATTTCTGTAAACATTCATAATAAACGGTTTGTTTTCCAGCACTGCCTCAAATATCTGGGTCAGCCCTTCTGTCCAGGATTCAGAAGTCTTTTTGCCCTGAAGGGCTTTTGTCCCATCTTCCACGCAGGACCATTCAACCAGATCATAAATATCCTTGAAATGATAGTAGAAAGCCATGCGGCTTATCCCGCAGTCCGTGGTAATATCTGTTATCGTGATCTTGTCCAGAGGTTTCTTCAGAAGAAGCCGTTTCAGGGATTCTTCCAGAGCTGCTTTTGTGGTATTTGGCATATAACTCCTCCTGTCTGCTTACTGTGATTATTTCCAGTCGTAGTTTCTCAGGTGTCCTTCCAGATTCATGTGGTCAAAATTATTCTGGCGCAGTGCTTCGTACAGAACGATTGCTACGGAATTGCTCAGATTCAGAGAACGGATATCTCCGATCATAGGGATTCTTACGCAGGTTTCCTGATTATTGACCAGAATATCCTCCGGGATCCCTGCACTCTCTTTTCCAAACATGATGTAGCAGTCTTCTTCATAATGAACGTCTGTATAAGTCTGAGGCGCTTTTGTTGTTGCATAGTAAATTTTTGCCCCGGGATTCTTCTCCAGAAAGTCCTCAAAGTCCAGATATGTAGTTACATCCAGATCTTTCCAGTAATCCATTCCTGCTCTCTTTAAGGCTTTCTCACTTAAGGAAAATCCCAGAGGCTCGATAAGATGGAGTCTGGTTCCTGTTGCCACACAGGTACGGCCGATATTTCCTGTGTTTGCAGGAATCTCCGGCTCGTGAAGTACAATATTTAATTTTGCCATTTTCTTTTTATTCCTCTTGTTATTAATCGTCTGTCTCTTCTTAGAAAATTGTCTCTTAAGTTTCCTGCAGTTACTCTTTGAGAAGTTGCTGCAGTTCATCCTCTGCCGGACGTTCCAGATAGCGGGCACTGCCGCCACTGTAGAGAAGCCGGTCATTACCGCTGTTTGTCTGTCCGATGATCTCTGCCATAAATCCTTCATTGCGAAGCCTCTGTACCAGTGCTTCACCTCCGCGGATTCCAATCAATACTGCTCCATCTGCCTGAAGCTTATATGGATTCAGGTCAAAAATCTCGCACACTTCTATGGTCTCCTGACGAATCGGTACCTTACGGAAGTCTGCTTCCAGTCCTACTTCTGAAGCTTCTGCCATCTTCCAGAGCGCACTTAAAAAGCCGCCCTCACCCATAGCATATAATGCGCTGGCATCTGCCTCCTGCGCAATTTTCCAGACAATACTGCCAGCTCCATAATCGTCCCGAAGTGAAACGCAATTCTGAATAAAACCGGCAGAGAATCTCTCTGCCAGTTTGTCCTTTTTATTTTTGCTATTACAGAGGTTCCTTTCAGAGCCACCGGACATGCCACCACCAGTTCATCTCCCGGTTTCAGGCATCCGGTTATTTCTGCCCTCAGAGCCTCTATTGCCGCCTGTCCCAGTCTCATTTGTTTTCTCCTGAAAAATTTATTATACAAGCAGAGACAGAACTGTCGGCACTACCATTGCCAGTACCAGAATGATTGCAATAATTGCTGTGATCACTTTACGATTCTTTGGATTAAACATTCCCATTTCTCTTCACCTCTTTAATCTCTGTTCAGGTTCTCAAACACATCTTTCGTCACATCTGTCACATGAGCGTTGTTAGTCAGCGGATCACGGTCTGCATAGTCAAACAGCAGTACTTTTCCATCTGCAAATACTTCCACATGTGCATTCTTTGCCACCTTTTCCCGTTTTCTGAAGTCCCATATCTGTCTCTCAAAAGGGCTTCTGGTCTCTGGCAAAGCCGGGACGGCTTTTCAGGTTCTCTCTCAGATAGAGATCATATACCATCTGGTCTTTTACCTGATCCACGGAAATCTCCGGCATATCCTCCAGAAATTCCAGCAGAATCTCATATCTTCGCATTCTTGTATGAGAAACATCACCATAGCCTTTTTCCATGTAAAAACTGCCCAGTCTCTCGTAAATTGAGAAAGCATCCGGGAAAAAATTTTCCAGATATTCAAGTGTATTCTGGAATTGTCCACTATTATAATACACTTCCACCATATTTTCCACAGTTTTCAGCTTCAAAACGTGGTCATAATCCAGCCACTTCGTGGAAAGTACCTCATAAGGCTCCTGTGTTTGTATACAATACCATATTCCCTGCACATCTCCATCATATGGGAACCCTTTAACACCTTCAAAAAGCCCAGCTGAAGCTGCTGTGGTTTCAGCGCATAGACATCATTAAAGGAATTCCGGAAGCTGTCGTAATCTTCATAGGGAAGTCCTGCGATCAGGTCCAGATGCTGATGGATATTTCCAAAGCTGTGGATTCTGTCAACAATTCCTTTCAGTTTTTCAAAATCCATAGTTCTGTGAATTGCCTTAATCGTATCCGGATTTGTTGACTGTACTCCGATCTCCAACTGAATCAGGCCCGGACGCATAGTGGACATTTCCTGCAGTTCCTCTTCTCTTAACAGATCTGCCGAAATCTCGAAATGAAAGTTTGTTACACCGTTATCGTGTTCATTAATATACTTCCAGATTGCCATTGCATGGTCATGTTTACAGTTAAAGGTACGGTCTACAAACTTTACCTGCGGAACCTTATTGTCTATAAAAAATCTGCAGCTCTTTCTTTACGGTCTCTGTATCTCTGAAACGCAGTTTCTTATCAATGGAAGAAAGACAGTAACTGCAGGAGAAAGGACATCCTCTGCTGCTTTCATAATAAATGATCCTGTTCTTAAACTCAGACAGATCTTTGTAAATGAACGGAATACTGCTTAAGTCCATGATCTGGCGCCATCCATTATGTATGATCTGATCTCCGTCTCTGTAACAGATTCCTGTCATATCTTTCAGGTTCTGCGGATTTTTTTTCCACATAATATCCGGCAAGTTCTTTAAATGTTTCTTCACCTTCCCCGACCATAACACCTTTAAATTCTGAGTTTTCTGTCAGGAATTTCTCCGCATCATAAGAAACTTCCGGACCGCCGGCCCAGAAGTCGGCGCCCGGAAGAATCTTTATCAGATCTGCCATCAGTTCTTTTACAAAAGAAAGGTTCCAGATATAACAGGACACACATACCACATCAGGATGCTCCAGATAAATATCACGCATGATATCATCTTTCTGCTGGTTGATGGTATATTCCTTTAATACAATATGATCTGCGTAATCGGATGCATATGCCTGCAGATCATAAACAGCAAGATTGGAATGAATATATTTTGCATTGCATGCCGCTAATAAAATCTTCATAAATCTTTAGCCTTCCAGTGCACTCTTCAGCTCTTCTTTGGAAGTAAGACCTACGAAGCGTTTCACTTCCGCACCGTCTTTAAACAGGATCAGTGTCGGAATGCTGACTACACGAAACTGCTGTGCAAGTGCCATATTCTGATCTACGTCTACTTTTCCTACTGCGTATCCCTCTTCTGCCAGTTCTTCTACAACCGGACCCTGACGCATACATGGTCCACACCATGTTGCCCAGAAATCTATAAGAACCGGTTTCTCAGATTTTAATACTTCTGTTTCAAAATTTGCTGTTGTAATCTCTTTTGCCATAATTCATATCTCCTTTGCTTATTCTTTATAAAAATTTGCAATGTAAGTTCTCTGGTTTTATAATATCAACACTATAACCCTGTTAAATTTTCAGTTTTTATTTTAGATTTTTTATTTTAAAGATCTTACATACTTCCCTGCATTAATACCTGCCTTTGCTCCCTCATACACAGCTTTCGCCACTTGAAGAAGTCCGCCTGTACAGTCACCTGCCGCATAGAGTCCCGGGATGGTTGTTTCCATATTTTCGTTAACTTTAATGTTGCCTTTTTCAGTAAGTTCAGCTCCCATCTGGCGGGCAATCTCAGTACTGCCTGCAGTTCCCATTGCAATAAATACACCATCTGCAGGACAGAAATCATTAGGCTGCTGACCTGCTCCTGCCTTTATTTCCTCTGCCTGCACATCAGGTTCAAGACGGATTCCGGATACCAGATCATCGCCCTCTACAGACTGGATCTTCATTGTGTTTACACTGATATTTTCATCAGGTGTAAATTCCGGTTCTTCACCGTTTGTATAAATGGTTACTGTAGAAGCAGTATTGGACAATTCCTTTGCTTCATGCATGGCGAAATCACCGTTTCCCAGAACTGCTACATCCTTGCCTCTGTAAAAGAAAGCATCGCAGATTGCACAGTAGCTGACACCTTTTCCCTCAAATTCTTTAACACCCGGGATCTTCGGTGCAGCGCGCTTACTTCCTGTTGCAAGAATCAGACTCTGAGTCTCGAATTCACCTTCTGTAGTTTTTACCACAAAAGTATCAAACCCGCCGACTCCCAGAACCTGTGCATCCAATATTCGTACGCCCAGTGCTTTCGCCTGAGCGATTCCTGTATCATATAATTCCTGACCGGACAGCGGATGTTCCAGTCCGTAATAGTTTTCTATTTTCTCAGCTTTTTCCAAAGCACCGATCCCATTATTGATCACCAGGGGATCCAGATTTCCACGAACTGCATAAAGCGCAGCGGAAATTCCTGCAGGTCCGGCACCTATGATTATCACTTTCTCCAATTTATGTCACCTGCTCTCTGTTATTGTTTTCAATATACTGTGATATATCATCGTTACTGTTCACTCTGTTCTCAGTAACTTATTATCAGCTATTGTTACTATACTACGTTTTCTGAAAAAAATTCCATGATTTTATTTGGATAATTTTGGTATAATTTGGTTAAATAAGTTTCTCGATTCAGCGACATAATAAATAAAAGCGAAGTGCTGTTCACTCATGAACCATGCATTTCGCTTTTATACATTATTTTGTATGATTTATTTATCCAACCAGAGGATATTTGTCTGTAAGTTCTTTGACGATTGCCTTTGCCTTTTCCTGGCTGCCTTCTTCTTTTAAGGTCATAGCAATTGCTTCTGCAATCTTATCCATATCTTCCGGTTTCATGCCTCGTGAAGTAACTGCTGCTGTTCCGAGACGTACACCGCTTGTAACAAATGGAGACTGGGGATCATTTGGAATTGCATTCTTATTGCAGGTAATGTTTACGTCATCAAGAAGATTCTCCATCTGCTTGCCTGTAACGCCCAAACTTCTGAGATCTACAAGCATCAGATGATTGTCTGTGCCACCGGAAACAATATCAATTCCTCTCTTCTGAAGCCCTTTGCAAAGTGCCTGCGCATTCTCAACGATCATCTTTGCATAATCCTTAAATTCCGGCTGAAGCGCTTCTTTGAAACATACTGCCTTGGCAGCGATCACGTGCATCAGAGGACCACCCTGGATTCCTGGAAATACTGCTTTATTAAAGTTAAATTTCTTTGCATTCTCTGCGCTGCTTAAGATCAGGCCGCCTCTTGGTCCACGCAGAGTTTTGTGTGTGGTTGTAGTCACAACGTCTGCATAAGGAATCGGGCTTGGATGCTGTCCTCCTGCTACCAGACCGGCGATATGCGCCATATCCACCATCAGATAAGCCCCAACTTCATCTGCGATCTCACGGAATTTCTTAAAATCAATAACTCTGGCATAGGCACTTGCACCTGCTACGATCAGCTTTGGTTTATTCTCAATGGCGATTCTTCTGACTTCTTCATAATCGATCACACCGTCATCATTGACTCCATAATATACCGGCTTAAAGTAGGTTCCGGACATATTTGCAGGACTTCCATGTGTCAGATGTCCACCATGATCCAGATTCATACCCATTACAGTATCTCCCGGCTGCAGCATTGCAAAAAAGACTGCCATGTTTGCCTGTGCTCCGGAGTGCGGCTGTACATTTGCATATTCACATCCGAATAATTCTTTCGCACGTTCGATTGCAAGAGCTTCCACCTCATCCACGCAGGAACATCCGCCGTAAAATCTCTTCCCCGGATATCCTTCCGCATATTTATTAGTAAGAGGGCTTCCCATTGCTGCCATAACTGCTTTACTTACCCAGTTCTCTGAAGCGATCAGCTCAATATGGGAATTCTGGCGTGCAAGCTCCGCCTCGATCAGATCTGCGATATCCTTGTCTGTCTTTGCTACGTCGTCGATTGAATACATCTTCGTGCTCCTCCTTTGTTATACGCTCAGTAATTATTCCGATTATAACCAATTCTATCCATCATGTCAATCACCAAAAGACATTTGTCCGTGTACCAAAATATTTTATGATATAAATTAGGATACCACATATTATGTTTCTCTGCTGAGCTCTGTAGCAAATAACAGATTCGATTCGATTAAAACGCTTTTTTAATCTGTTTTACCAGTGCATCCACATCTTCCGCTTTCACAAGAAATCTCTCGGTTCCATTGATTTCCAGACTATCATAAGTATCATCATATGCAAAATATTTCAGAGTTACTTCCGGAGCTTCTTCTGTGTTTCTGTGGAATGTTACAGTCAGCACTTCTTCCTTATCTGCTGCATCTTTTGTTTCTTCAACTTCCGAATCAAGCATTATACTTTGAAGCGCCTGATACAATTCAGTAAATTTCTCCTTCTTTACAGTTTTCTTTCCGAATTTATAATCGCTGCCATCCAGCTTCATGGTATAGGTTTTCTTTCCAATGCTTATATCCACACTGTCAAGTGTATCAATATTTACCAATGCCGGAATCTTCAGGATCAAATTAAACGGTTTCAGCTCCAGAAGACTGTTCACCGACTCTTTTGAAAGCAGATAAACAGCCTCTTCGTATCCTTTTACGCATGCATAATAGTCACCATTCTCATCTGTATTTCCAATAAGGATCGTTGCTGTTGCATCTGCATCCTGCGTTTCTTTTGCTGTGTCATCGTTAACTGTATTTACAAAATCTACTGTAAAATATGTCTTTGTATTATCCAGTCCGGTATCTGTATTTGCTGCATCGACGCCGTTGCTGAGATCAAAAGCAGCCAGCACTCCAAACATTTCATACATATTCTCTGTGTTTACTGTTGCAATCTCATCATACGGATTGGTAATTTCCCAGTAGTCGAAATCCATCTTATAATCTGCCGGTTCCTGTTTGATCTGAAATACTTCTTCGCCATCCTTTACAATGGAGAATCTGCGGATGGAATAGACAGACATTCTTGGATGTTCTACAGTTTTTAAATCTGTATTTTCTGTTTTATCATCTGTCTGATCAGCAATTTCTTCTTCCACAGCTACATCTTCTGCTTTTGGCTCTTCTGCAGTCTCAGAGTTTTGTTCTGCTTCATCTGCCCATACAGGACAGGATATAACTGCTGTGCCTGCTGCACCGGCAGTAAACATGGCTGTCATTCCAAGAAGTAATATTTTTTTGAATTTTGTTTTTCATGTCTGTGTTCCTCCTGTCCATATATAATATGGTTTTTATTTTATGTTACTTTTCGCAATTGAAATAGAATACTTACTCCGTTCGGTTAAAGTGCAATTTCTACCTCAGCAGGCTTATGTCCTGTCAGTTCTGCACTTCTTGTATCCGGCTGGGATACTCCTGCAAATAAACGGAAATGTTTTCCTGCGATGTAACGATTTCCATCTTCATCAACTATATTCATTGCTTTATTAGATATTGTAAATTCTACAGATTTCTCTTCTCCCGCTTTCAGAGATACTCTCTTAAATCCGCAGAGACTGTAGTTACGAACTGCAAGCGGAGAATCAAGGTCTTTGATATACACCTGAACAACTTCATCTGTATCTACTGTTCCATTGTTCTTAACAGTTGCTTTTAACATGATATCGGACTCTGCTGATACTTCACCGACAACCTCTGCTTCTGTTACGCAGGTATCACTGTATGTAAGTCCGTATCCAAATGGATAAAGTGCCTCTTTTTCCATATAACGGTAAGTTCTGTTTTTCATAGAGTAATCTGTGAATTCCGGCATTCCTTCCAGGTCTTTATAAAAAGTAACCGGAAGTTTTCCTGACGGAGATTCTTTTCCGAAAAGAAGGTCTGCCACTGCACGTCCGCCTCTTGCTCCCGGATACCATGCAAGAAGGATTCCATTGCAGTTATCCTGTGCATAATTCAGATCAATCGCACTTCCTGCCATCAGAACTACAATGGTAGGTTTTCCTACTGCTGTTACTTTCTCGATCAGTTCTTCCTGTACTTTCGGAAGATGAAGATCAACTTTGTCCCCGGATGCATCACTGTTTCCGGTATCTCCTTCTTCTCCCTCCAGAGTCTCATCAAGACCTACGCAGAGTATGACTACATCGCTGTTTTCCGCTGTAATTACTGCCTCAGAAATTCTGTCCTGATCCCATGCCAGATTTTCAACTTTGTCTTTATATAAATCACATCCCTGAGAGTAAAGGATCCTTACATCGTCACCAGCTTCTTCACGGATTCCTTCAAGAACAGTAATATATTCTGAAGATGTTCCATGATAATTTCCAATAAGAGCTGCACGGCTGTCTGCATTCGGGCCAATGACACCAATAGTATTTACTTTTGTTTTATCAATCGGAAGAACTCCATCATTCTTCAGAAGTACGCAGCTCTTTCTTGCCATCTTAAGAGCTTCATCAATGTGCTCTTTGCACTCTACCACACTATACGGTATCTTATCATATTCACTTCCGTCAAACAGGCCCAGCAGATATCTGGTTGTCAGCAGTCTGACTGCAGATTCTGTAATTTTCTCTTCTGTTACCAGTCCATCCTGATAAGCTCCCATCATATGAAGATATGTATTACCGCAATTCAAGTCACATCCTGCATTTAATGCCATAGCAGCGGACTGTCTTGGTGTGGAAGTTACCATGTGATGTTCATGAAAGTCACGGATTGCCCAGCAGTCAGAAGTATAATGACCTTCGAATTTCCATTTTCCTCTCAGGACATCTTCCATAAGATATTTATGTGCACAGCAAGGTTCTCCGTTTGTCCTGTTATAAGCACCCATTACAGCCTCAACATCCGCTTCTGTTACAAGCGCTTCAAAAGCCGGAAGATATGTTTCCCACATATCCTTCATGCTTGCCTGTGCATCAAATTCATGTCTGAGCGATTCCGGACCGCTGTGCACTGCATAATGCTTTGCACATGCTGCCGCTTTCATTACAGGTCCGTCACCCTGGATTCCTTCTACGAATTTCACGCCAAGTCTGGACGTCAGATATGGATCCTCACCATAGGTTTCATGCCCTCTGCCCCATCTCGGATCTCTGAAAATGTTTACATTGGGGGACCAGAAAGTAAGGCCCTTGTAAATATCTCTGTCTTCTTTTGCAGAATATGCATTGTATTTTGCTCTTCCCTCAGTTGCAATGATATCGCCAACTTTTTTCATCTCTTCATCGTCAAATACTGCAGCCATCGCAATTGCCTGTGGGAACATGGTTGCCACACCTGCTCTGGCCACTCCATGCAGTGCTTCATTCCAGTAATTGTATGCCGGAACACCCAGTCTTTTCACGGGAGCAGCATCGTATTTTAACTGGGAAGCCTTCTCCAGAAGCGTCATCTGTGATACCAGTTTTTCTGCTTTTTTGCTTGCTTCTGCTCTTTCTTTTCTGTGATCTTTCATTTCAGATCCTCCTGTTTATATAATTTGATAATTATTCAGCAGGTATTAACAAAGCCTCAGCGCAGCCCGCTACTCCTGCATTATGTATTCTGCATTTCTTCTCTGTATTTCGTCGGAGATTTTCCTGTATGTTTCTTAAATGCCAGTGAGAAATAATTCGTATCTCTGTATCCTACCATCATAGCAATCTTTCCAGTCTTGATGCTGGTAGTTTCCAGAAGGCTCTTCGCCTTCTCAATCCTCTTTCTGACAATGTATTCATTACATCCTTCACCTGTAATCCGCTTAAATAATCTGGAAAAATAATTCGGTGTGATATAGAGACTTTCCGCAATGCTGGAAACCGAAATATCCTCTGCAAGATGCTCATCTATATAGTGTCTGGCATTGGAAATGGTATAATGTACATCCTCTTCATCATTTTCAATAAGCTGCTCAATAAACATTCTCGTAATCTCACAGGCCTCTTCTTTTCCTGCTGATGACAGACTCTTGGAGAGTGCATCCAACTTTCCTTCTTCCACCTCACACGATTCTTCCATGTAGGAAAAAATCAAAGAGGAGGCAATCTCGAAACAACATCTGCGCACAGCAGAAGGAGAAAGATTATAGGATTCCGTTGCCTTAGTAAAGGTATTAAATGCCTTTAGTACATAATCTGGAGTTCCTATATTGGAAATCATGATATTTCGCAGTTCTGCATAGATTTCCCAGAAGATTTTCTTCTTGTTCTGAGCCCCCATCGTCTGTATAATGTCCTGAATATTCTTTTTTTCATGTTCCAGAAGATATCTGGCATCATTGTAGGAAATTGCCAGATTTTCAAATCCTTGCACAGCACTTCCAACCGTAATCTTTGGTTTATATTCAAATTCATCCTTCAGTACATCCGACAATTCTTCAATCTGTTCCAGAACGCTGTCGTCATCATCCTTTTCAAAACAGACAATCGCAATCGTACCGTCATCATCTACAAATGTGATTCCTCTGTTTTGGGAATCCACCATGCTCATGCAGACATTTTTAACAGTCATTGCACGGAATTTTCCGTCATTCTGCTGTTCTGTATACATTCCCTGTTCCAGAAGAATCAAGCTCATTTTCTGCTTAATATCAAACTGAAAATCTTTCTGGAGAATATACAACTGCATCTCTTTATCTGCTTTTGTATGCACCAAATTCCTCATGCACTGCTCCAGTCTCATCTGCACTACAGAGCCTTGAGAGCGCCACACTCTGGCCTGATTCTGCTCTTTGTTTTCCTGCTCTTTCAGTTCTTTTATCTGCTTTTCTATCGCATTGAAAAGATCATCTTCATCAATCGGTTTCAGGAAGAAATCCTGCACCTGAAGCCGCAGGCTCTCTCTTGCATACTCAAAATTATCAAAGCCTGTAAGCACGATCACACGCAGTTCAGGTACTGATTCTCTGGCCGCTTTAATCAGTTCCAGTCCTGTCATTTCTGTCATCTGGATATCTGTAACCATAATTTCAGGACCTTCTTCTTTAAGAATCTTCAAAGCCTCGTTTCCTGATGCAGCAGTAAATACGTCATCTACTTCCAGTTTCTTCCAGTCTATGGCATTTTTCATACCCATACGTATCATCTTTTCGTCATCAACAATCAGTACTCTATACACACGTCCACTCACCTCCTGCTGTATTCTTTTTGATTTCTGTCTGATATGGCAGATGGATCACGACAGTTACCCCACCCAAATCATTCTTCTGATAATTAAGACCATATCCCTCTCCAAAAGAAGTTCATCCTCTGTTTACGTTTCGCACTCCATATCCAAGGAATCCTCGTATCTGGAGAGCTGTCATTCATTTCATCTATCTGTTCCTGACTCATTCCTGTGCCTGTATCTGATACCTTATGATACTTCATCCTCATTTTATATGCTGTAAGATAAGTGTACCTGTTTTTCCCTCTTTACTTTCATTCCATGATAAATAGAATTCTCCACCAGTGGCTGCAGAGTCAGCTTCGGTATCAGGCTTTCTTCCACCTGAGATTCTACAACAATCTCACTTCCGATAATGTTGTCGTATCTCATGTTCTGGATAATCATATAATTCCTGATATGCTCTACTTCTTCTCTGATCGTGATCACGTCATGTCCTTTGCTGAGACAGATCCTGTAATATTTCGCCAGCGCCTTTACCATTGTGGAAATCTCTTTATTTCCTTCGGCAATCGCCTGCCAGTGGATACATTCCAGTGTATTATAAAGAAAATGCGGCTGAATCTGCGACTGAAGGGCATTAAAACGAATCTGCTCCAGCTGATGCTGTTCCAGTTTTACCTGTTCCATCAACACCTCGATTTCATCCATCATAGAGTTAAAACCAATTGCAAGCTTTGTGAAATCTTCACCCATATTGTCAACATTGATCCTTGTTCTCAGGGAACCTGTTGCAACATGATCCATCTTAGATACTACCTTATTAAGGGGCTGATACATTTTCCTGACCAGTGCTCTTATAATAATGCTTACTATGATCAGCACTATGATCAGAACCAGAATCACAACAACCATTATATGGAATCCTGATTCCATCAGTTTATAAAAATGAAATCGAACTGACTACATAATAATTCCAATTCTTAATCTTCTGGCATACATACATATTCCCATTCTTTGTAAATATCTGTATCCCTTTTTCCATCTCATCTATATAATTTACGTAACGGCCTGTCTCCTCTTTATCATTCGAAAGCAGTATCATTCCACCTGTGTCAACTACTCTTGTTTCTGCTGAAGAATCTCCTACAGCCAGCATCTTCTGTACTGCCGGATCATCGAAATTCATGCACAGAAGCCCTCTTGCATCAGATACTTTTCTGGTATCATATAATGGATAATACAGACTCAATGTATATCTGTTCCCTTTATAATAATCGTTATTATAGGCAACTTTCAGCGTTCCTTTCTTCGCATATTTGCTTCTCTCATATGCCTGGGGATACACTTCTTCAAACTGCGTAACTGATAAAGAACCCTTTCCTCTGTAGTAGTAACTCTTATAATCCGAACTGACAATGGCAGCAAAGTTCAGACTCTCATACATATTATTCAGATTCTCCAGCTTGCTGTAAACTGCATCAATGTCTGCTGTCTTCAGCTCATTTCTCTGCACCTGCCTGCAGTAATTCTGCACAGAATCATCCATGATCGTACCCAATACGATTTCTTTATATGAATCCATTGATCCCTTAAAATGATTCCGCAACTGTATTATTCTGCATCTGCAGAAGTTCTACAGACTGCTCTTTCATCGATGCTATAGAAAAAATGTCAGAGAAACACCTGCAACCGTCAGCGTACAATAAGAATACTAGACGGTTCACAAGTAAAAGTAATTTTTTTGATTCAAATTCCAGTGGCTGAA
>ENA-OQCV01000032-OQCV01000032.1-human-gut-metagenome-genome-assembly--contig:-NODE-32-length-37944-cov-5.012931_pt1 | contig 37944 bp, 37 predicted proteins | sample MGYA00242766_ERZ504592 | MGnify/ENA primary metagenome ERZ504592 (study PRJEB26092, sample SAMD00036315) | human gut metagenome | host: Homo sapiens | study: EMG produced TPA metagenomics assembly of...
CTTTTGGAAAAGTCAATGGGATGTAAAAGCAGGGTAAATTTTCTACAGTAAATTTGTTACTGTTCACACACCACTGTCCCGCGAGGTGTTTTGGCATGAATATGCCAAAATCCCGAGACATACAAGCCAAAATTCCATTGCCGCAGGCAATCTGGAATGAACTTTTGGCTACGTTACTGTGAACGGAGTGAACAGTAACGAACAAAGTTTATCTCTACAAATACGGGATCCCCGGTATCTCCGGATAACTGCCCATTCCGATCAGAAGCTCCAGACCTGTCTGTCTGGCATTTAATACCGCTGTCTTAGCAGCACTGGCATCTCCGGAAACTGCCAGGATCACTTCATTGGAATGGCTGGTTCCCTTATTCGGCGTCATATATTTCGCAATGGAAAGAGGCGCTGATTTCATCGCAGTATCTGCCATCACAAGCCCTATTGCAGCCGGAGAACCCGCCATAAATCCAAAGGCTTCTCCAACCGGTACTCCGAATGCTTTATTCAGAGCCTGTCCTGCACTGGCTGAATAGGCAAATTCCAGATGTCCACTCTCGCTGATATAGAGTTCACCTGCATATTTATTCGTAAGTTCCAAAGCCATAGATACGGCATGGCGAACATCCGAGACATCAGTTCCTCCAAGAACAATATAGTTTCCATGACCACCCCATCCCTTGGTATCCCTCGGCAATTCTATGGAAAGAACCTCTGTGTTGGTTGCTTTCACCGCATCATCGATAGCAGTGATCTGCCCTGCAGCACCTGTACGGGAGCTGAACAATCCCAGACAGCGATACTTCATTCCTACGTTCATAGTCTCCAGCAAAGTATCATCAATCCCTGAAATCACAAGCCCAATCGTATCCAGAACTGCGGTCCCTACAAATTCACTGCGCGTACAGTGTGTACTGATACTTTTTTTATATCTATCATTTATTACGCCCTCCTGTATATATTACCCCATAATACCAGATTTTATATGTTTAGCTTATCATGCCCTGACAGGATAGGCAACAGAAATATACTATGGTGATCAATGTGACGAGAACACAAAAACGACAAAAATCCCCAACTCCCGCAGATTAATTCTGCGGGAGTCGGGGATTTTATGTAGGTATGAACATAATACACGAATACGCCAGTTATATAATCGATATTATACAATTAATTACTTCACGATCATACCAGTCTTCCTGTCACTGAAGATTGCTACCTCGATCAGGAAGATGATACCAAGGATCAGCTGCTGTAACTGTGTCGGCATCATCAGCATTACCAGACCACTGGAAAGTACTTTATATGTCATAACACCAAGAATGATGTTATAGAATCTTACTTTAGCACCGCCGTTTACAGGCATTCCGCCAAGTACCAGGGCGATCATAATCTGTGTTTCCAGCTGGTTACCTGCTGTAGATGTAACGGAACCTACTTTGATAGCATTTACAAATGCTGCAAGTCCTGTGATACATCCTGCTGCCACGAATACGAGAATCTTTGTAGTCTCTACACGGATACCTGCGAATCTTGCTGCTGTTTCACCTGCACCGATTGCTTTCAGTCTGGAGCCCAGACCTGTGTAAGTGAATACAAGATATGCCACTACGAAGATGATCACTGTGAAAGTAAGCATAAATGGCAGTGTGTTGTATTTGGAAATATCACTTACTGCGTAAACAGGTGAGTTAGTTGTTGCATATGCACAAACTCCACGGAACAGATACATGGTACAGATTGTAACAATAAAGCTTGTGATTTTTCTCTTAACATTGAAGTAACCATTGATCAGTCCGATCAGTCCGCCTGTTACCACACCACCCAGCGCTGCCAGAACCATGTTGTAATGGGAAAGGTAGCAGACTACGATGGAAGCAACACCAAGCATGGAGCCCTGGGAGAAATCCAGACCGCCCATTGTCATTACCATGAACACGCCGATGGATGAGATCAGCAGCATGTATGACTGGCTCAGAAGCAGTGATATATTTTTCGGCTGAAACAGTCTGCCGTCTGTGAGGATTGCAAATAATACACAGATGATCACGAATCCTGCGATAGGAAGGATCGTACGCACAATGGGACGTTCCAGAAATGGTACTTGCTCAGTTGATTTTTTTGGTTGTACTCACTTTTTTTACCCCCTTAAATCATATTGTCAATCAGATCTGTGTCTTTCAGATCCGGAGAGCGAAGGAATTCACCATTGATCTTACCGTCCTTCATGATCAGGATACGGTCTGCCATACCCAGAAGCTCCATGATTTCCTCAGAGATCATAATAATGGATTTTCCTCTTTTTCTCATATCGTCCATCATGGCGTAGATATCAGCTTTAACTTTGACATCAATACCACGTGTAGGGGAGTCAAGGATGATCAGGTCGGAGTCCTTACCAACCCAGCGTGCAAGAACGACTTTCTGTTTGTTACCGCCGGAAAGAGCGGATACAAACTGGTCAACGCCTGTCATTTTTGTACTCATCTGTTTTGCAAATTTATTGGCAAATTCATTCATTGTCTTTGCACGAAGGAATCCATGAGTCTTCAGATCCTCCAGAGATGGAAGACAGATGTTATCGCCAATTGTATCATTGATGACCAGAGATTCATTGTCTCTGTCTTTGGAAGCATAGGCAATACTGTGTTTGATGGCATCCGGAATGGAATTGATCGGTGTGCCGTCTCCCAGAGTTACACTTCCCTGGCGGAAATAGGAAGCTCCGAAGAGTGCCTTTCCAACCTCATGCATACCGCATTCGGAAAGTCCTCCGATACCAAGGATCTCACCTTTGTGAAGATCAAGGTTCAGGTTCTCGATCTGCCCTTTTACTGTCACGTTCTTTGCAGAAAGAACAACTTCGTCAGATACTTTCTCGCCGTAGTCAGTACGATAGTAGCTGTCACCGATCTCACGGCCTACCATTAAGGCTTTCAGTCTGTCAGGTGTAGCTTCTTCCTTTGTGATGGAACCGATCTTCACACCATCTCGAAGTACACTGATATTATCAGACTGCTCGATAACCTCCTCAAGGTCATGGGAAATAAAGATTACGCAGTTTCCTGTGTCACGAACCTTGTGCATTACCTTGAAAAGCTCTTCACGGCCTTTCTGTCCAAGTGCTGTTGTTGTCTCGTCTACAACCAGAACCTTCGGATTAAAGTAGGTAGATTTTACGATCTCTACCAGCTTACGATCCTCGAAGTTGTAATCATCGATCACCTTAGTTGCATCAATATAGTTGAATCCGTAACTGTCCAGATATTCCTGGGCTTTCTTGTTCATTGCTGCGGTATTTTTGATACCACATTTAGTAAACTGATCCTCGTTTCCAAGGAAAATATTCTCTGCTACAGTCAGTCCGGAAAGTGTTCCGATCTCCTGTACGATAATGGCTACACCCTGATGGTTGGCTTCAACCTGGTTGGTTGCGGTGATCTCTTTTCCTTCAAGGATAAACTTGCCGGAATCTTTCTGGTAAATACCTGTCAGGCAGGATGTTAATGTAGATTTACCGGAACCGTTTTCACCGATCAGTGCGTGGATCTCACCTTTATTAAAGGTAAAGGAAACGTTGTCCAGGGCGTGTGTGATGCCAAAATGTTTATCAATATTTTCTGCTCTTAATAATATTTCACCCATAATCGTTCTCCTTATTTTACTACAAGACCTTTAACCGGTTTAGTTGTCAGTGCAACGATAACCAGCAGAGCAACACCTGTTACTACGTTCTGGATCGTAGTCGGAGCTCCCAGTGCAACGAAACCGTTGAACATAAGCTGAATGATCATTTCACCGATTACAATAGCGATAACCGGATGGCCATATTTCTTAAATGCCAGTCCAAAGAATGTTCCCATCAGAGGAGTAAAGTTACGGCTCATAGAGGAAAGGTTGGAAGCTGATGTCATGGAAGTACCAAAACTGATTGTCAGGATTGCCTGAAGTCCGAAGAAAAATCCTGCAAGAGTAAATGCTACGATCTTATATTTCGGAACATTTACACCCATGTTCTTGGCTACAACTTCGTTACTTCCGATGGCGTAAGTATAAGTACCGATTTTTGTATATTTCAAAATGAATGCGCAAAGCAGATATGCGATCAGTGCCAGGATCAGATTGACCGGATAATCACCAAATGCTCTGTAGTCTGCTGAAAGTATTACGTTCTTTCCGTTTGTGGCGTATACACTGAAGGCCTCATAGATCAGGGACAGCGCACATGTAACGATCAGGGAAGAGATATGTAATTTAATATAAACAATACCATTGATGAGACCAATGATCGTACCACAGATCAGCGGTGCAATGATAAGACCGGCATAACCGAATTTTTCACTTGCATTGCAGGCGATAATGGATGAAAGTACGATATTGGCACCAACGCTCATATCGAAAGGTCCCATTACGCAGATAAAGTAGAGGCCACATCCGCCAACTGCGTAAATTAATGCTGATTTCATGTAAGTGGCCAGTTTCTCCGGGGAACCGAAAGTAGTCGGTGCAAGTACTTTAAATACTGCCCAGAAAACTACAAGCATAAGAACCAGAAGGCCGATTCCATAATACTGGCTTTGTTTGAGTTTTTTCATAACCATTCTCCTTATCCAATTCATCGCCCGCCAAAAGCAGGAGGTCACACGCTTCATCAGGGTTTGGCCTTTTGCTTCGAGCGGGCACTGACAATTACCTCTTAAAAGTTTCTCCACTGCCCTTTGGAGAAAAGGCAGTGGAGCACAAGTTCATCATATTAGTTGCTGTGACGGGAAATAACATCATCAATAGAAAGTGATGTAGCTGCTTTGTTCAGATCATCAAAGCTGTATCCTGCTAATTCCACAAGCTCTTCATCTGTGTATGGATCGTCATCTACAAAGTATTTCTTGTAGTTTTCATAGTCTTCGGAAGAAGATACATACAGGTATGGGAACTGGATTTCGTATCCGAAGGATCCTTCATCTTTTACATAGTTGCCTTTGATTGCGTTATATGTGATAAGGAATGCATATAACGGGTCGCAGAAGTGTCCGCCTGATTCAGCAAACATTCCGCCTGATTCAAGCTGCTCGCCAAGGTCATCAAGGAAGTCTGTGGAAACAACGTCGATCTTTCCTGTAAGTCCTTCGTTTGCCAGAGCACCGATGGAACCAACAAGCGGGTCACCGCCACCACCTGCAACGATCAGAGCGTCCATATCAGGGTTGGAATTGTAAAGGGAAAGAGCTGCTGCTGCACCTTCTTCAGAAGATGTGTTAGCATATACAGGCTCTGTGATTGTTGCCTGATCATCAGGATTAGCTTCGTTCCATTCGTCAACTGCCTGTTTGTAACCTGTCCATCTCTGCTGGAATGTAGCATCACCAACTGTCCATGCCTCAAGGCCGATGTTTCTGTCACCGTTCTCAAGAAGCAGGTTAACCAGTGTATATCCGTTTGTTACTTCGTCTTCATGAACTGCACCAAGATAATACTGTGAGTTGCATGCTGTCTGATATACTTCAGGGCTGTTCTCTTCGGAGATGATACGATAGAACTGTGTAAGGTAAACCTGATTTGCATCACATGTCTGGATGGCAGATGTCATTTCAGAGTCTGCAGAGTTACAGATTACGATACCGTTACATCCTGCTGCGCAAAGCTGTTCAACAGAAGCTGTAACCTGCTCAGATACGTGGCCCTGGTCAACATACATTACATTAACACCAAGAGCATCTGCTGCTTTGTCAATGATTTTTTTACTCTGGCTTCCAAGTACGTCTGTGGAGCTCCAGATTGATACGCCGATTGTGATGTCGTCATCGGCTGCCTGTGCTGTAACTGCACCAGCCGGTAAAGAACCAACCATTGCTGCTGTTGCTGCGATAGCGACTGCTTTTCTCATTCTTTTTTTACATGTTGTAAACCCTCCTTGAAAAATTTTGGTTTCTTATTTTTTTCGAACGGAAGTTTTTCCGGGCTTTCCGTTCCTCTGTGATTATATTAAACCATACTTTGCCTTTTGGTCAGTTAGGACATATTTGGAAAATTTTGTTGCACATTTTTGACCAGTTTATATATAAAGCTTGGACAAAATATGAACAAGTCAAGCAAAATGCCAGTAACTTGTATGTTTCTCTATTGTTTATAGCAATTCCATAAAATAATGCAATCAAGACAGTTCAGCAGAGTGCGAAGGACAAGGAAGATACCTGCAGGCGTGCTGACGCACGGCAAAGATGTCTTCCAAAAAAGTCCTCTGTATCCATTCGATTCGATAAGAACCACCATACAGAGGACTTCCGCTTTCGTTACTGTCCACTCAATTCTACCTGAGTTTCTTCCATATTAATTATATTATTATAATTGCGTAAACTTATTCCGATACTCCCTCGGGCTGCATCCCATCTTCTTTCGGAACACCCTGCTGAAGTAGTTATAATCATCATATCCCACCAGAAACGAAATCGTCTCCAGCTTCTTGTCCTGATCTTTCATAAGCTCTGCCGCTTTCTCCATCCGGATTCTGGTAAGAAATGCAATGATCGTCTCACCGTATTTCTGACTGAAAGTCCTGGAAAGATAGCTTGCATCCATATGATACTGTTCTGCCAGAGCAGTGAGTGTAATATTCTCATGATAGGAACGCTCAATATATTTATGGATCTGCTCTACCTGCTGCATAATAGAACCTGCATCAGAGCTTTTATCTTCTCCGTTCTCCCATAAGCTGTCCAGCAGGATTTTCAGGGATACAAGCAGAGAGTGTGCATTGAGACATTTCATATAATAATCAATGTTATCCATGGCTTCCTCTGCCTGTGCGGTAAGCTCCGGGCATTTCTCCTGAACATAACGGTAAAGGATTCCTGTAATCCTGCCCGCATACTGTTTCACATCCAGGTAAGTCCAGTTTCCATCATCACACTGTCTGAAATTACAGGTCTTAAAGATCAGCTTCTCTGCCTCTGCCTTCTGTCCCGTTGTCAACAGATGGTACAACTCCGTCTCCATATGTGCAGGTGCTGATTTCCCAACCATCTGCGTTTCACTGTTTCTTGGCAGCTCTCCGGTTTTCTCTTCCGGACAGGAAAGGATACTGTGTTCCCTGTTAAACGGACGGGTAATCAGTGTTGAGATCAGTTCTCTGTAAACTGTACCGATATCATCCAGTGAACTTGTCTGCTCATGGAGCACAACAGAAACAGGGCCGTATTCTTCCAGCGGAAACTCCTTCAGAATATTTTCCGCCAGTGCTCTGAATTCCTTTGCATCAGCAGTCTTTACAATAAGAAATTCACTCATCTTATTGCTGTTGTTAAAAATAATCGCATTCTCCTCCAGACCGGTCAATTCTCTCAATCTGGACTTGATATTCCAGGACATCTGCAGATTATCATGTTCAAACTGCTCCGCAATCTCTGTAATATTGTAAAATTTAACCATCAGTGTGGCTACTTCCGAAAATGTATTCGTGCTAGATACATGAGTCTGGGATGCTGACTGCCCGTACAGTTTTCCGGAAAGCAGTGCCGAGTATTCACTGTCTTCCAGAAATGATGACAGCTTATGTTTCTGAAGCTTGCTGGTCTCATCCTGCTTTTTTGTATTCTCCCGCTCTTCCAGAAGTCCCAGTGCCTTGGTAAGCACCTTTACCATCTCTTCTTTTCCCACAGGCTTCAGAAGATAATCCAGACCGCCGGAAACAAATACACCCTTTACCTTATCAAAGTCATCATAGCCACTGATGGCAATGGTAATGATTTCAGGGTATTCATTCTGCAAACGCTGCAGTAATTCCAGACCGCTCAGAAATGGCATATTAATATCTGTGAGAATAATATCCGGTTTTTCTTCGGCAATCCTCTCTATAACCTCTTCCCCGTCACATGCAGGCTCCAGAAATTCCAGGGAATACTCCTCCCATGGTATCAGGTTCCGGATATTTTCCCTGCTCCAGAATTCATCATCTGCAGCAAGAACCTTATATTTCATATTTTTCATTGTCTCTCTCCTTGCTCATTTTTGAACATTTTCGTAACTATTCAGTAGTCTACTATCCCGCGAGGTGTTTTGGCACGTAAGTACCAAAATTCCCGAGACATACAAGCCAAAAATGCCATCACCGCAGGTGATTTTTAATGCATTTTGGCTCGTAACTGTGAAGGTACTGAACAGTTACACATTTTCCATATCACCGGAATTCTCCGTAGAAACAGCCGGGACTGTGATCGTCACAGTTGTCCCCTCGCCCGCTGTACTTTCAATATGCAGTCCGTATTTCTCTCCGAAAAGCCTCTTCAGACGCGCATTAACATTCAGGATTCCAATGGAGATGCCGGATTCCACACGTTTCATATCATTCTGATCCAGCAGACGGTTCATAGATTCCGCATCCATTCCCGCACCATTATCCTGAACTGTGATCACCAGATTCTCATTCACATGTTCTGAACGGATCAGAAGCTTTTTGTCCTTACGGCGGACGTTTCTGAGACCATGTGTAAGTGCATTCTCCACAACCGGCTGGATGCAGATACGCGGCATCTGATCTGCCAGTGTATCGCTGTCAATCTGATAATCGTAAGCTATCGTTGAGCCATTTCTCACATCCATAACATAGAGATAATTTCTCACATGCGCCATTTCATTCTGCACAGTGGAAAGCTCATCTGTCATATTCAGACTGTAGCGGAAAATTGCAGACAGTGAATGACACATACCGCTTACCATCGGACAGTTCTGAGCATTGGCAATCCCGCTCATGGTATCCAGTGTATTATAGAGGAAATGGGGATTGATCTGCGCCTGCAGCATTTTGTATTCCGTACGCTCTACCAGCATTTTATGCTGCAGTTCTTCCTGCGCCATGACCTGCATACGGTCAAGCATTTCATTAAATTCCGTACCCAGCGTAGTCAGCTCCTGGGACCATCCTACGGGCTGCACCCGAAGCTGGGTTTCTCCGTCCTTGATCCGCGTGATAGTGCTGCTCATCTCTTCTACAGGCTTTGTCATCCACTGAGACACAAACAATACGATCACCATAATTGCAAGGATCATGGCTCCCATTATAATAAGAAGTGTTCGAATCAGTGTCTTCTGCGTTGCAGTGAGAAGAGACTGTGAGACAAGCACAAATGCCTCCAGATTATAATTCTCCTGAGACACCTGGATCAGATAATTCCCATCATACTCCTGTTCCAGTTCACCGGATTTATAATGACTTTGTACAACCTTTGCAAGCTGTTTCTGGATTCTGCACTGACTCTCTGAAGCCTCCCCGGTCATTGCGATCACCCGGTCATTTAATGGCTGCAGCCACAGACATACCTGCTCTACATCTACATATTTAGCCATGATAGAAGTAAGTGCCGCACTGTTAATATCACAGACCAGATACCCCAGGGCATTCCTGTCTGCATCATAATTATGCAGTTTCAGCACAAATCGCACAATATCTTTCTTTGCGGCAGAATTGTGATATCCGGAAATCATCAGATCTGTACGTTTTCCATGCACATAATCATAAACCCGTTCTGAATTATCATCATACTCTGCCTTGTAAATATCTTTGGGATATGTAACTGAATTGTAGCGGTAGCTGCTGATCAGATGATCCTTTGTATCATAAAGATACATGGCAAGAAGCTGATCCTCCTTTGTAAAACGTTTCCTTGCAAAATACCAGCTTCTCCAGTAATAATCCTTCATGTCTGTATCTTTTTCCGCAGCTTCACGCATAGCTGCGATAAGATCCTGCTCACTGTAGATCGTAAGCATTTCCCCTCGTATTGTGTGGATAAAATTAGACAGATCTGTCTGCATTTTATTCAGAGAAATCTCATGATCTGAAATGCTCTCTGCACGAATCTGTCTGCGCAGAGACTGATGAAACAGAAATGTCTGCAGAAGAAGTGCGAACACTACACTTGCAATGCACAGAACAAGCAGTGCCCTCCGCATTGTCCACCTTTTTTTCATTATTCCTTCCCCCTCATGTCAAGCGGATAAAAATCATCCGCTTTGTTATGCGGCTCTACATCGAATAACTGCTCCGCAGTTTATTCGGTTAGATACCTGATAATTCTGTAGCAATTCCTGTAAATTTCACATTCTGATAAACAGATACAAATTGCATTATCTACAAAAAATCACCATATATCCTTATCATAATTATACATTATCACAATTATAATACAGTAATTTTGCATTGAAAAGCAAAACAGGAAACTTCCATCTAAAAAAACAGCAGTAAAGTGTATGTCAATCCAATCCACCTTACTGCTGCCTGTTTTTCCTGATAACATCTAACTCAATATTTGTCAAACAGATATTCACAATCCGCTTCGCTGGCTGCTCATAATTTTATGTTCAGTAACACCCTTTGCGGCATATTTACTTTTCAATATGTACTGCACCTACTGCGCGGATATTCATTGGATATACGTTCTCTTTTCCGGCAAATTCAGAAATATAGGAAACATAGTTCTCTGTTTCTTCTTCCGGCACTACGCACATGATAACACCGGCAAATCCGCCTCCATGGATACGGCAGATACCTTTGCCCAGTTTCTCAAGGAAGAGATCTGTAAGAGCAAGCGCAACAGAAATCTTCTGCTCTGTATATGCTTTGATCGGATAGCAGTTCTGAAGTAATTCCCAGGAAGATTTTCCTGATTCACTGAGTAGCTTCAGTACAGTCTCACCATCTTTCTCTTCAACTGCTTTTGCAGCTCTCTCTACACGTTCGTTCTCTTTGAAGAAATGAATCGCTCTTAAGATTGCTCTGTCATTATCGATCTTATCCATATTTGCAAGCACTTTGTCAAGAGTTGTCTCACAGAGAAGCTCTGCTCCTGCTGCCTTGGCTGCTTCTTTCATTTCCATAGGGATCTCAGAGTATTCTTCACTTAAATCAGCATGACCTTTTCCTGTATTAACGATTACAAGATGATGATCATAATCATGGAAAGAGAAGTTTACTTTCTCATATTTTGGATTCTCTCTGTCTGAGAAGTCCAGAAGGATCGGTCCGCCAACTGCACATGCAAGCTGATCCATTAATCCGGAAGCCTTCAGCCAGTAAACATTCTCAGCATACTGTCCTGCTTTTGCATAGTTGATGTATGTCATTGCACCATCATTAAAGAAATAATTAATGATGGAACATACCAGCATTTCGAAAGATGCAGAAGAGCTTACACCTGCTGCGCGGATTATATTTGTAGTCACATAAGCATCAAAACCAGCTACTTTAAAACCGAATTTCTGAATAGCTTCCACCATACCTGCTACCAGAGATACGGTTCCCTGAGCCTTCGGTACGCTGGCAAGATCATTGATGTCTACGACAACTTCCTTGTCATATCCTTCACTGGTGATACGGATAACACTGCTGTTGTTCGGGTAAGCTGCACCGATGGTATCCATATCAATGCTGCCTGCGATTACGCGACCGCCATTATGATCTGTATGGTTTCCGATGATCTCTGTTCTTCCCGGTGCTGTAAAAAATTCTGCTATATCATGATGGTAAATTTCTGCGAAATGATCAGCTACAGCCTGAAAACGTGCTGCTGATTTCTCTGCTTCGCCGTAAATACGTGTCAATTCATTTTTATTTGGAATATTCATTGTAAAAATCCTCCGTTCATTTTTCCGGTCTGACCGCTGATACATAGTTTTATGAGTACTATGTACTGACAATTTTCACGGTTTACAGTGGCAGTGCAGGTGTGAAAACCAGCGGCAGACGGGAATATGTGTATGAAAGTTTGGGAGCAGCCTTATCAGCTACACTCTTGAATTAAAGTATACCCTGCTGTGTCATAAAATTCCTTGATAATCTAAGGGGAAAATAGTAAAATCTTGCGTTTATATCTATATAAGTGTACAATATATTATATAAGTCATCAACAGCAATTTCGCATAATGGTCTTTCTCTGATGCAGCAGGTTGTCTGCAATATTTTCCGGAATTGCTATAAGATAGGATAATTAAAGATCATCATATATTCTCAATGGAGGACGCATATATAATGGCAGAGATCATAACCGACGGCTCACAGAAAGAACTGAAGAAACATGGCAGTGATGAATTTCCTTTGCTGGTAAGCTACGAGAAACTTTCCGGCTACAAATCCGGCTCCTTTCTCTGGCACTGGCATCCTGAGATAGAAATCACCCTTGTCCTGGATGGACAGATTCTCTATAAAGTAAACCAGTGTACCTACCACATGAAAGCAGGAGATATCCTTCTGGGAAATGCCAATGTACTCCACGCAGGCTTCATGGAAGATATGAAAGACGGCAAATATGTCTCCATCACTTTTCTGCCAAAGATTATCTATGGTTCCTACGGAAGTATCCTGCGCAGGAAATATGTGGAGCCATTTTTACACAATTTCTCCATTCCTGCAGTCTACATTGACTATTCGCAGCCCTGGCATGAAATTTTTTCCGAATATGTGAGAGAAATCATAACTCTGTATGAAGAGAAAAAGGAATTTTACGAACTGGATATCACCGGAACTCTGCAAAAGCTGTGGCGCTGTATGCTGCAGAATCTTCCGGAGAACCTCCCCTATACGGAACACAGCAAACTGGAACGAAACCGTATGCGTGAGATCATGGATTATCTGGAACACAATTACATGAATAAAATCCAGATGAAAGATATCGCAGAGGAAATCCACCTCTGCGAGAGCGAATGCAGCCGGTTATTCAAGAGATACATGAACGTATCCCTGTTTACATTTCTGCAGGAATACCGGGTGGAACGGAGCCTTGAATTTCTCCTCAGCTCCGACGACAGCATCATGGAAGTCGCCCAGAAATCCGGCTTCACAGACTCCAACTACTATGCCAAGGTATTCTCCAGAGTGAAAGGCTGCAGTCCGCAGAAGTACAGGAAACAAAACACCAAAAAAGAATAATACAACATACGAAAGGAATTAAATAAATTTCTTCCGGCCGTTCAGCATCAGGCACGTTATGTGAAATTACTTGAGGAATAATCTATCAAAAAAACTGCCTGATAAAAATTACCAAGATTATCCTTCCTGTCATATACACAGACAAATAAAAACTGCTATATCAAACATTTCCTGATATATGTTTCTTTGAATAACAAGCCAAATATATCATTCTTGTTTCTATAGCAGTTTTTAGTCAGTCCCCGTCTTTATATTCTTTCGGTAACTCTCGAAATACTTTTTATTCTATTACTTTATACACAGCAGTTCCAAATGCAGGAAGTGTACATCTTCCTGTTGCTTCTGTTTTATCATAAAGTGCGATCATTGGTTTCTGAAGTGTATATTCAATCTTTTCAGCCTGATAGTTTAATACAAAAATGTATTTCTCTCCATCCTTCTCACGCATAATCACTTCCGCTGTTTCCGGAGCTTCAATATATTCTTTAAATGGCTCTTTAATCTTCAGATAATCAAACAATGCTTCAGTATTTTCCTTATTGAAAGTTGCCCCCAGATGTAATACCTGTCCTTTGCCAACTGCATGGCAGGTAAGCGCAGGATTTCCTTCATAATAACTGTTTCCATAGATGGCCAGTGTTTTTGTGCCTTCCAGCGGTGTAATAATATCATTAAATACTGGCATTGGAATTTTCTTATCGCTAAACTCTGCAAATACCTCGTCTTCTGCAGGACTTGTAAATGTAAAATCACGTACATCTGTACCGGTAAGTTCTGCCAGCAGCCCCGGCTGTGGAAGCATCACACATTTACCATTCATATCTTTATAACCTGAACGGCATCCGATAACCAATGTTCCGCCCTGCTCAATATATTCTTTCAAAAGTTTCACGCGTTCTTCACTGATCAGAACCGGATGTGCATAAAACAGTACCGGATATTTCGTCAGATCTGTAAGTTCACTGTCCTCCTGCAGATATACAATGTCATATGGTGTATGTGTCAACTGAGCAGCTTTAAAGATTCCCTGTTCGCTTGCTCCTGCTACTCTGTTATGCCATACATCTACAGAAGTATCCCATTCATTATCATAATCCTTAACGATTGCAAATGCTGCTTTATATTCTGAATTGCATACACCGTCAATTGCTTTTAACTTCTTATAGAAATCCTGAACCTCTCTGTATTTACGATTCTCGCGATTATCATAATCCAAAATTCCATGCCAGTAGATTTCTGTACCAAATGTACAGGTTCTCCAGCGGAAGAAAGAAATATAATCAGCACCATGAGCTACACTCTGCATTGCCCAGAGAGTTAACTGTCCCGGACGCGGAGACGGTGCTTCCATTCTGGTTGTCCAGCCATTTCCACCGGACTGCTGTTCCATAATTCCAAAATGAGGGCAAATAGAACGTATCTCTGCGAGATTATGAGACCATTTACGATCATTCAGATCATCACTGTGCAGCGGATCACGATCCAGACCAAATGCAAAATCCGGATAAGAATCATAACAATAAACATCAAGAGACTCTTTCTCCATTTTATGATTGTCGAGATTCCAGAATTTACCATTTGTTGTGATATAGTCTCCCGGTTTTACATAATTTTTTGATAATCTCTGCCTGCATTTTACAGAAATGACGGGCACTCTCTGAAATAAATCTGATATAATCCAGATGCTGATGAGGATTAATTCCCCGAGTTAAAACCGGGCGCAGAACATAAATCTGATCCCATGCTGTATAAGTCTGATTCCAGAAGGTAGTTCCCCATGCTTCATTTAATTTCTCCAGAGTTCCATACTGTTTTCTGAGAAATTCACGAAACGCAACAGAATCTGCCTCTGAATAAAACTCATCCACTTCACAGTTGATTTCATTATCAATCTGCCATCCCACGATTGCCGGATGTTTCGCATAATGAGCAGCTTCTCTCTCCACAACCCTTGCACAAAGTCTCTGATAAACCGGTGAGTTATAATTATAATGTCTTCTTCCTCCATGTCTGAGAAGCACACCATCTTTCCGTGCATTTAAGACTTCCGGATATTTCTCTGTCAGCCATGCAGGAGGAGTTGCTGTAGGTGTTCCGAAGATAACTTTCATCTGCTTTTCACTGCATAGGTCCAGAAATTCATCAAAGAAATCATAGGTAAAAACACCTTCCTCCGGCTCTACTTTGCTCCATGCAAACTCTGCAATACGGATCACAGAAATTCCGGCCTTCTTCATTCTGTCAAGATCATCTGCCCAGAGTTTCTTATCCCAGTGTTCCGGATAATAACAGGTTCCCATTGTCAGTTCGTTCCATTTGTAGTTCTGTTTTGCATTCATTGTCATGTCCTCCACCAAACATTTATATTTCATTCTGAGTATGATTGCCAGGTACCTGCATTACAGGAATCCTGAAAGTCACCTCTGTTCCTTCTCCCGCTACACTTGTCACATGAAATTCACATGCTTCTCCATATAACAAATTCAGCCTTCGATATACATTACTCAATCCAATACCGCTTTTTTTATTTTTATCACTATAATTCTGAATGACCTGTTTTAACTGCTCTTCATCCATGCCTTTTCCATTATCCGTCAGATTAAACTGAAGATATTTGTTATCACATAGCTGAATATTGATCCACAGGATTCCTTTTTCAATCTGTTCTTCCAGACCATGTACAATACTGTTTTCTATAACCGGCTGAATGATAAAGCTTGGTATATAGAAATTCAGCACTTCATCAGGAATATTATGTCTGATCTCTATTTTGTCTCCAAACCTGTATTTCTGGATAAATAAATAGTTATCTACAACCTCCATTTCCTGTTTTATCGTATAATAGTCTTCCCTTTTAATACTTGCCCGGAGAAATTTTCCCAGAGTAACTGCCAGATCCGTTATTTCACTGTTTCCATTTGAAAAATCCAAGCCAGCTTATCGTATCCAGGCAGTTATACAGAAAATGAGGGTTGATCTGCATTTTCAGAAATTCAATCTCAGCCTCTCTGTTTGCAATTTCCAGCGTATAATTCTTCTCTATCAGATTCTGTACCTTATCCGCCATCTGGTTATAAACCATACCAATCTGGCTGATCTCATCCTGACTTTCCACCTTGAATCGGGAATCAAAGTTTCCTTCCTGATATGCAGTCATACTATCTACCAGTTTCTTTGTCGGTTTTACCATAACTCTGGCAGCATATCTCATTATTATCAGAGAAACCAAAAGCACGATTCCAAACGTAATAAGTACACTCACCAGTGCAATTCCTATATTCTTCCACAACTGCCCCACATTGATAGTGGAAACCAGAAGCCATCCATTATTCACATACTGATATGTAAAATAGCTATTCTCTCCTGTACTGGGATCCTTGACAATTTTTACATTCTTAAAGTCTCTCGTTTCCAGTGGAAAAGAATTTCCATACATATTTTTCTCACTGGATACGATAATGTCCATATCATTATTCAAAAGGTAAAAACGATTTTTCATACGTGCTGGGAACAGATTGAAGTTTTTCGCTGAAATATGAATTTTTACACTCAATAATCATATATCCGATAGGTTTAAAATCATCAACACTTAGAATGGCACGATATAACCCAATCATTCCATTTTCTTCATCGTCTGCCCACAGTGTCCCTCCATTTTGGTCATAGATTTTTTCTTTTGTAATATCATCTGCTTTGATTCTTTTACCAGAGGTTCCTATTACAATTTCCACATTATCCAGAGAAAAAATCCTGGCCGAAACAATTCCCGGGACATTAAAAACACTTCCTCGGATTTCGCTGGAAATCGCTGCTTTTTCAGTTTGAAAGGATGTATTTTCCGGATTCACCAGTGTCTGATAATTGATTTCTTTTAAGTTCTTTTGCACACTGTTATTGATCAGAATCGACACAGAAAGCTGATCAATCTGGCTGATTCTTTCTTCCAATCCTGTTTCTGCTGCTACAGTAACATCGTTCATATGTGATCTTGCCTGTGAGTTATAAACACTGGAAAAACGAATTCCGAAAACAACCATCAGAACAACACATGAGACAAACATTAACAGCATATAGACTTTAAAAATCTTATTCATCAAACTTCCATTTGTTTTTAAAACACCAGTTTGTTTTAATTTATCGCGCCTTCTCATATCACTTTCCATTTCCTGATTTACTATTCAGTATTTCATAAAGTCCCGGGAAATTTTCACCATTTTCATTTCTATAATTTGACGGCGTACATCCAAATGTTTTCTTAAACAGCTGTGAAAAATAATGCTGGTCATTAAACCCTGTTTTTTCACACACATCACTTATCTTTTCACCTGTTTTGATAAGACTGGCTGCACACATCAGGCGGATTCCGTTTAAAATATCTACAAAAGTGTAACCTGTTTCATTTTTTTATCTTACGTGAAATGTAACTCTCTGAAAAAATGATATTTCTCAGCAAGGTCTGATAAAGAAATATTCTGTTCATAGTTCTGTGCAATATCTGTCAAAATAGATTTAATCGTATTGGACGACTGTACAAAAAAGACTGTTTACCTGCGATACCGCATCATGCTTTTCCCCAAATTCATCCTTCTGGCTTAATAACTTCTGTTCAAATCTTTTCTGTTCCAGACGGTGCATAACGTTATGCATTGTTTCCATCAGTTCATTTGGAGAAATCCGGTTTAAGCAGATATTCATATACACCATATCGCATTGCCGATCTTGCATATTCAAATTCTGAAAATCCAGATAAAAGTACAACGGCCACATCCATAGACCGTTCTTTCACCATCTGCGCCAGTTCCAGTCCACTGAAACCGGGCATTCTGATATCAAAAATAACCAGATCGATCGATGTGCTCAATAAAAGTTCTTTCGCTTCTACTCCATTTGCAACCGAATACACATCTGTAATTCCTATTGATTTCCAGTCAAGACTCAGCAGTCCCCTGCGAATTACAGCCTCATCATCTGCAATCAACAAATTCATAACATTACCACCTTTTCCTGATTCAAAGAATCACTGCCCCATATAAGAAGCAGTGATTTCTTTTTTCTGAATCATATCATCCTTTTACGGCGCCTGCAACCATACCTTCCATAATCTGTTTATGTAATAAGATATAAACTACAACGCTGGGAATAATTGTAATAATAACCGCCGCGATCATACCTACATAGTCTGTAGAATACATCGCCTGGAAGTTGGTAAGTCCTACCGGCAGCGTCAATTTTTGAACTGTCCGTGAGAAAAATTCTCGGCAACAGAAGATCATTCCACACATTGATAAACTGAACGACTGCAACTGTTACAACTGAAGATTTTGCTATTGGCAGGATAATCTTAAAGAAGCACTGAAATACCGTACATCCGTCAATAATTGCTGCCTCTTCAAGTTCTGTAGGAATACTTCTCATAAATCCGCAGATAATGAAAATGGCCATCGGAAATCCTACAGCAATCTGCGGAATAATAACAGCAAGATGTGTATCCAGAAGCCCCATCCCCTTAAAAATAGAGAACAGAGGAATTACCAGAGCATAAATAGGAATCATCATTCCTAAAAGGAAAATACTATGTGTAAGGTTTGCAAGCTTCCAATGCATTCTGGCAATTGCATAAGATGCCATTGTTGCAAGGATTACAGTAACCAGAACCGCAGAAACAGTAATAATAACTGAGTTTCCAAAGTATCTGAATACACCACCTTTTACAACTGCATTTACATAGTTTGTCATTGACCACTGTTCCGGTAATCCCCATGTATTCGTATACAATTCAGCATTCGTTTTAAATGATGACAAAAACAGCCATACAAGAGGGTAGATACAAAGAATCGTAAACCCGATCAGCGATACATATTTAATAACGAGCCATATATTTTCTGAGGTACTTCTCTTCATTTCCCAACACCTCCTACACTGTTTCGTCTGTCTTGAATACTCTGTTGGAAATTCCTACAGATAACATACACAGTAACATTAAAACAACACCGATTGCACTGGCATATCCATAATTCAGAATATTAAATGACTGATAATACATATATGTAGACATAACCTCTGTTGCATGGTTTGGTCCACCTGAAGTCATAACAGCAACCAGATCGTAATATTTCAGAGAACCTGTAATAATCAGAACCGCGTCAATTTTCAGGATTGGTTTGATAAGCGGAAATGTGATGTACTTAAACTGCTGCCAGCCTGTAGCACCATCAATCTCAGCAGCCTCATAGAAAGAAGAATCAATATTTCTCATTGCAGCTAGCTGAATTACCATATGATAACCAACATACTGCCACATGATAACAATAATGATACAAAGCATTGCTGTCTCTTTGTTAGCCAGCCACATCTGCTGCAGACCGCCAAGTCCGATTGCCTTTAAGAATCCATTCAAAAGACCATAGTTACCATTGTAAATGAATGTCCATGTAAGACCAACTGCTACACCACAGATTACGCATGGAAGGAAAAATACAGTCTGGAAAAATGATGCACCTTTGACTTTTTTTGAAGATTGCATTACCAAAGAACATTGCTAATGGCATATGTGCCACCAAAGATCCGACAACCATCAGAATATTATTTCCAAATGCATGTTTAAATGTTTTATCACTGAAAAGACTCAGATAATTTTTGATTCCTACAAAGTTCATCTTTGACATCAGGTCTGTATCAAATAATGAAAGATACACATTATAAAAGATAGGAGCTAATGCAAAGATTGCATAAATAATAAATGCAGGCAATACAAAAAGTGCTATGGTTTTCTTATTACCCATTACTTTATTCATAGACAACTCTCCCTTTTAACAAGCGAAACCCGATGTAAAATCTCAGGTTCCGCCAGTTTATTTAACAATCTGTTTATTTACTCTTGCTTTCTGCATAAGACTGCAGGGTATCAAATGCTTCCTGCACATCATCACCGTTTGCAATTCCAATTGTTGTATTGTTAAATTCATTTCCAAGATCAGTATCTACACGGTCAAACCATGGTGTCTGTACCTTTACATCTCCCAGAAGATTTATGAAATCTGCACACAGCGGTGTTAATTTTGAATTGTCGATATCAAAGTTTGTACTTGGGGTACGTCCATAATCATAAAGTAATAAAGAAGTTGATTCTTCGTTTGTCATATATTTTAACAGCGCTACTGCAGCATCTACATTCTTGCAGTTCTTAGTAATCGCATAAGAAGTATCAACAGAACCAACTTCTACACCTGCATATTCTTCATTTACTGCCGGCATTAAGAAGCAACTAATATTTTCTGCTTCTGCAGCATTCTCTTTCTTATCCAGATTGGAGATTTCCCAACATCCGTTGAAGTACATCGCTGTCTGTCCATTTGCAAATTGTAACTGTGCCTCTTCTCTTGATACTCCGGTAAATCCATCTTCGAAATATCCTTTATTAACTTCTTCCTGGAACAGTTTACCAGCTTCAACCATACCTTCATCGTTCCATTTTCCTGTGCCGTCTTTTAGAGAGTTGAATAGATCCTCGCCTTTAATTCCATCACTCAGCTGCTGGATATACTGAGATACAAGCCATGCATCATCCGCTGTAGAAGCTAATGCAACAGGTGTAACTCCATTTTCTTTTAATGTGTCGCATACCTGAACATACTCATCATATGTAGTCGGAACTTCAAGACCATATTTATCAAAAATTGCTTTGTTATAATACATGATAGCTGTACTCTGCTGAGTTGGGATTGCATATACTTCGCCATCATATGTTAAAGGATCTAAAATACCTCCATTGAAACTATTTTCCAGTCCTCGTCTTCATCCAGATATTTCTGAATGCTGACGACCTTATCACCATTTACAAAGTTTTCAAGATATCCAAGTGGCCATGTAAAGATAATATCTGGTTCAGAGTCAGAAGCCATCATTGTTGTCAGTTTTGTCTTATAGTCAGCGTTGGTTATGTTCTGAATTTCTACCTTTACTCCATACTCGTTGGACTCATTAAATCCATCAACGATCTTACGGTATCCTTCCATAAATGCATCTGAATCAGAACCGTTCATCATAATAGTCATTGTTTCTGAACTGCTGTCTGCTTTTGAGTCTGAAGAATCAGAACTTCCACCATTGCTTCCACAGCCGGTAAGCATACTTGCAGCCATTGCACCGATCAGTAAACACACTGTAAAGTTTTTTCATCTTATTTCTTTCCTCCTTGATTGTGATATTTGTATATATCTCTGTGATTTTTCTATAAGAATATTTTATCAAATTTTCACCTTCATTTAAAGAAAGAATTATGTCCTTTTGTTTGTTATTTTGTCATTCATTTGTTAACTTTTTTTCTTTTATAGTTTTTGCACAATATAATATCAATATTTAAAGGCAATATAAAACACAGGAATATCTATAAGAAAAATCTCCCTGTGTTTTACATTACCTATATCTTATGCTTTCTTTCAACAATTTTTTATATTTCCCATGGTGAAAACCGTGATGCTTTCTCCATCCTGTACAGATTCTCCTGATAACAACTCTGTACCATTTTTTGCCATAATAAGAAACTTTCTGTTCTTCTGCGGAATAGTTCAGGATATATCTGACACATTTTCCCAGATCGTTGGTTCCTTTTCTTACGATCACCGGCCATCTGTATTCCGGAAGCTCTACCTCAACGCTCCTAAGTGCTTCTGTGATCACTGCTTTTAAAGTGTTGTCATCTGTCATGCAACCAATGTAGATGGCAGTTCCTTTTTCATAATGATTCTTAGTGATTGCTGCATATTCTTTCCAATTATAATGATCATAAGATGCCAGAACTTCTGCTTCCTGTGGCATTAATAATTCCATGAATACTTTAGCTGTTGCAGGCACATCTGTATTTTCTTCAGTCTCAATATTTTCTTTTGTTTCATTTTTCTTATCTGCTTCATCTGCACCACTTTCTCGGATAATACTTCCAGTCAGTCCGACATTCTTCGGGAAGGTAAACTGCTGATAGTTGATTCCGAAGCAGTTACTTAAAATATGCGGCTGAATTTCATGACTTACCTTAATATTCTCATTCGCAAATGCAGTCTTAAATGTTGCCACCAGCGTACCACCATCTGCCACATACTGTTTCAGTCTTTCCAGAAGTTCATCTGGTGCTGCATAGAGTGCCGGGACAAAGATTGCTTTATACTGTTCCAGATTATCAGATTCCGGCCATACGAAGTCACACTCAATATTCATCTGATACAGTGCATCATAAATCCAGCGAACAACATCATTGTATCCAATGCCATTATTTCCTGCCGCAGTTGCTTCGATTCCGAACCACTTGAGAGCCGTTAATGCCTCATTACTTACAAGGATAGCGACATCATTTTTCTTCTTCAGATTCACCAGATGACTTCCGATTTCTGAGAATTCCTTACCCATAATACATGCTTCGCGATATGGCGCATTCTCCTGCATGTCATGACTGAGAAGTCCCTTCCAGTATGTCTCAAAAGAATTATGAATAGAATGCCAATGCCAGTACATTACGCTGTTAGAACCACTTGCAAGGTGACTATAACCCTGAAGTCTGAGCTGTCCCTTGTACGGAGTCCATCCCGGATAACCCTGAGCTTCTGTTTCCAGAACAAGATAGTTATCTCTCTTTAAAGAACGTGTCATATCACCGCCAAATGCAATCTCTGCCCCTGTCAGATCATCCTGTGTTGGATGATAAATATCTGCGCCTGCAATCGTCAGTGCCTTCGCTGCATGGTAATGGTTTACATCAGGCTGTACTCCATAGGAATATCCCCGCCATTCAAAGTCAAAATTATGAGTGATAAACTGATCTTCTCTGCGGTATTCATTTACGATATCTGCCTGCCAGCTTAAGAATTCGTCCACCAGCGTTCTCTGGAACTTCTCAAATTCAGCTCCGAGGCTTCCATTGATCGTTCCTCTCACATCAGGGAAATCTTCCCACGCATTGATGCGGTTGCTCCAATAATCCAGGCCAAATTCATGGTTCATGGCATCCAGGTCATTATTGAATTTCTTGCGGAGGTATTTCACAAATTTCTCCTGCACATTCTTTCCGGCTGTTCCGTAGTATTTGGTTTCATTGTCTACCTGAAAACCAATAACGCATTTTCTGTGTGCGGTACACTCCATTAATTTACGGATCACACGCTCTGCATAGAAACGATACACCGGATGAGTGATGTCCATAATCTGACGGGCTCCGTAAATACCTCTGCCATTTACAGTCTCTGCCATTACATCCGGATGAGACTTCACCATCCATGTAGGAATCGCATAAGTAGGAGTTCCAATGATGACATTGATTCCTGCCTCTTCCATTGCGTCCATTACACGTTCTACATGAGAAAAATCAAACACACCCTCCTGCGGCTCACAGGTACTCCATGTAGACTCTGCAATCCTTACTGTATTGATTCCTGCCTTTTTTCATCATTGCAACATCCTGCTGCAGACGGTCATATGGCATATATTCATCATAATATGCCGCTCCGAAAAGAAGTTCCTTCATTATAATAATATCCTCCTGTTAATATTTGGTTAACTGTTGATTTCTAAAAAATCTCTTATAAATTCATCACTGCTATAATATATTTACGGGTATTTTTTAATCCAGTAATGATTTATCTATTTCATTACTTACAATGATATCTCTTATGAACCTTATATTAACCAAGCCGTGCGGATTATTCTATCATCTATTTTAGGTGAATATCATTTATTTTGTTCTTTCCATTTTCCATATTTCTTTCTGTATCTGGCAGGTGTCATTCCTGTCTGCTGACGGAAAATATTCCCGAAATAACTTTGAGAACAAAAAGACAGATAACTGGCAATTTCTTTTACTTCATAATCAGAATAACGAAGCATATTTTCCGCAAGGCGTATTTTCTCTTTACGGATATACTGCTGTATAGTAGTCCCCTCAACCTTATGAAAAAAGACCCGATAAATAGCTTGTATTTACCCCTATTTTCTGTCCGATCTCTCCTATAACGATATCACTGTGGAGATTCTGATAAATATAATTCTTTGTCCGCTCAACCAGCTCATTTTTCTGCTGATTCTTATGAATTTCCGCCACATATTCTGCAAATTCATATTCTGCCTGACGCATCATGGAATCGATTTTTACTGCATTATTCATATCCTCGATCTTCATAATGTAACCATCCACCATGGAAAAAGCCTCTTCCGGAATCATTCCCCCGCTGATGGCTGCACGGGATGCAAGTGCGATAACACAAATGGCAATATTCTTCGCCTGGCGGACTTGATTTTTGGCAAGCTGTCCTACTTCTCCACGATAAGTTTCAGCCAGACTACGGTTAAGCATTTCCACATCTCCATGACGGATACTATCCAATTCACGCACTTCCTGATCATAAGGATTATGCGGAAGCTCCTGCTCCTGATGCTTGAAAATAACACTGGAAATCTGCCCTTTCACCTCTATAATATCTGTTTCCCGGATTCCATTCTTCTGCCAGAGATCATTAATCGTCAGTTCTTTTCCTGTTATCATGTGATAGAGCATCAGAATTCCTGAGCCAAACACTTTAAGCTCACAAAACGACAGACGAAAGCCCGTCTCATCACTGATATGGTGATGCTGCATCAGATAATGTTCTGAATCTTTTGTATACTTTTCAGTGCTGACAGGACCAACCACAATTTTTGCAAAATGCTTTTTTTGCATCTAAACGGCTTCCACTTTTCGATTCATTATTTGTCTCGTTTTGAATCTCACCACTTTCTAATGGAATAACAGCATAAAGAATCGTATCCTTCTCATAGAAAAGATCTGGGTAATCTTTTTTTTTACACGATTATGAACAGCAGATAGAAATTCCGAATTTGTAAATAAAGGATTGTACTGCGCCGCCATGTCCCCATAACAGGCTTCTATTGCACCTGATTTACTGATACAGGTAATATTGCCATGCAGAATACGCACCATCTGTTCGCAAATATATTCAAGATTCATGTTTTTCTCCCTAAAGCGTGCAAATTGCAGAAATGTTTTGTCTAACACGCCCTAAACTATAATCGCTTTAGTCTACTAACTTTTTATCTTTTCTGTTGGATATTATAGCATGTATAATCATCTTGAATAAAGACTTATCCTGCTTTTTGTAAAAACCTTCGAAAACACTTATCTTCTTGGTGATATATTCCGTAATACACAAAAGAAACCACAAGCAATCAGTGCTCATGGTTTCTTAAATTTATCTGTATTATTTTAATTTTCTTCCATTTCGCGTAAATACCGGAATCTGTGAAAGAGGAGCATCAACTTCTATTACCTGTCCACCTTCATAAATTTCTTCTGTATCAAAATTTGTCCACAGAGAGCCCTCTGGAAGATATATGGTACGTTTTCTCATATCAGCATAAGTAACCGGTGCTACCAGAACATCTGGGCCAAACATATACTGATCTTCTATCTCCCAGCATTTTGAATCTTTTGGAAAATCATAGAACAAAGGTCTCATAACCGGAGTGCCTTTCTCATGCGCTGCCTCCATTAATTCTGTAATATATGGTTTCATACTTTCACGTAATGCCAGATACTTCTTACAGATTTCATATGCCTCTTCACCAAAAGACCATACCTCATTATCAGCTCCAGAAACACAGGCTGCCCCACCTTCCTTTCCCATAGGCTCCTTTAGAGGTTCACGATAGCCATGAAGTCTCATAACCGGACAGAAAGTTCCATATTCAAACCACCTTACCAGAAGTTCCTGAAATTTTGGATCTTTTGGATCACCACCATGGAATCCGCCAATATCTGTAGTCCACCACGGAATTCCGGCAAGACCCATATTTAGTCCTGCTGCTAACTGATTTCTCAGACTTGAAAAACTAGAATGAATGTCTCCGGACCATACCAGTGCTCCATACTTTTGAGAACCAGCCCACGCACATCTCAACAGGTTAATAATATTTTCCTGTCCCTCTGCTTTCATTCCGTCAAAAAATTGTTTTTGCATATAATGCCGGATAAATATTTCCAACCTGTACATTTGGTCCCATATGATAACGATAATTATCAAAATCATATACACTATATTCTGGTTCTGCTTCATCAAGCCAGAATACTTTTATCCCTTTATCATAATAATTCTTTTTCGCTTTCTGCCATACATATTCTCTTGCGGCCGGATTGGTAGCATCATAATGTACCGTATTTCCCTGGAAATCCATAACAATACGAAAACCTCTATCTGTACGAATCAGATATCCTTTTTCTTTCATCTCCTGGAAATTCTCGCTTCTATAATCTACTGTCGGCCAGATAGATACCATAAGCTCAATTCCCATTTCTTTTAATTCCTGAATCATCGCATCCGGATCTGGCCAATATTTTTCATCAAATTTCCAGTCGCCCTGTAATGGCCAATGAAAATAGTCAATAACAATAACAGAGATAGGAAGGCCTCTTTTCTTGTACTCTCTTGCTACATTAAGAAGTTCATCCTGAGTCTGATAACGAAGTTTGCACTGCCAGAATCCCATAGCATAATCTGGCATCATAGGTACAGTTCCTGTTACCGATGCATATGCCTCTTCAATTTCTGCCGGTGAATCACCTGCTGTAATCCAGTAATCCAGAACTTTTGTAGAATATGCCTCCCAAGTTGTAATATTCTTTCCAAACATTACTCGTCCTACACCAGGATTATTCCATAGAAATCCATATCCCAGAGAAGAAACAGCAAATGGAACACTTGCCTGAGAATTTCTCTGTGCCAATTCCAGATCTGTTCCTTTCAGATTCAGATATGGCTGCTGATATTGACCCATTCCATAAATTTTCTCTTTCGGATTAGATACAAATCTCATAGAAAGATGATAATCTCCACCAAGAATTGGCTTAAACTCTCTTGCTTCAATATCCAAAGCGCTACAATAATCAGCAAACACATCAAGACGATTTCTAAGATATTCATCTAAAAGAATTTCATCTTTTGAATTGTAAATAGTCAATTTTCCATAAGAAGAAATCACGGCTTTTATTTTTCCATTAATAATAGAAGCTCTTTTTTCTTCAATCTGAATCTTCGGAACAATATCCTCTACCGGCATTTCTAATGCCCAGTTTTCCTTTGGCATTTCTGCCAGTTTAGTTGCCCGGATACGGAAGCTGTTCGCTCCCCATGGCTGAATCCAAAGTTCCTCTGCATCATAATGAAATTTCAGGCAATTATTTTCAGTTCTAAACACGTCCATTATTTGTCCTCCTAGATTAATTTATCAACCCTTTACGGATCCGCTTGTCATACCTTCTACAATATGTTTCTGCATAGTCAGGAATATAATACAGCATGGCAGAATCAAGAGTACGCCATAAGCCATAATACTGTTCCATTTAGTTCCATACTGGTTCATGTATGTATAAATTGCTGATGTCATAGGTCTCATTGTATCTTTTGTATTAAATGTCATTGAGTAAACCAAATCATTCCATCCAAATACAAAGCTGAAACATGCTGCCGTAATAACTGTAGGTTTGCTAATCGGAATACATATTCTGAAAAATACTCCAAGAGAGGTACAACCATCAATTTTAGCTGCATCCTCCAGTTCCTTAGGCATACTCAGGAAACCTGGCCTTAACATCAAAACTACAAACGGAATAGAAATAGTAGCTGTAGATAAAATTGGAGCTAAATAAGAATTCAGCAGTCCCAGTTTTGAAAAATCAAAAACAGTGGTGTCAATACAAGTGATGCAGGAAGCATCTGTGTTACCAGAAAAACAAGTACGAAAAGTTTCATTCCTTTTACTTTATATCTTGCCAGCCCATAAGCTGCAGGTACTGATAATACTAAAGACAGAATCATAGAGCCTAATGCAATGATGACAGAGTTTTTTAATGTAACACTAAGATTTCCAATCAGGTCTTTATATGCCGTAATTGTAAATTTCTTCGGCCAAAGTGTAGGTACACTTGAAAAGATCTCACTGTCAATCTTAAAAGAATTGACTATGATCCAATATAATGGAAACAAAAATATGCATGCAATAATTACAGCCAGAATACTCAGAAGAATATTTTTCTGCTTATCTCTTAAATGTATTTTTCTCATAATGAGCTCCTTTCTTCTGTTTATATAGTTTCGTCTTTTGAAATAGTTTTTGAAATATATCAATGCAACAATAAACAGGCAGATAAACAATACATTTGCTGCAGCTGCACCTTCTCCGAAATGGAATGTCTGGAAAGACAGTTTGTAGGAATATGTGGATAATACTTCTGTCGCATCTACCGGTCCGCCTCCAGTCATAACATATACCAAGTCAAATACTTTGAAGGTAAGTACGAATCCCAGAATCAGTACTGACATAATTGTTGGTTTTAAAAGAGGAATCGTGATTTTAAAGAATTTCTGTACTGATGTTGCTCCATCAATTGATGCAGCCTCATAAACATCGCCTGGAATATTATTTAATCCAGTTGTAAGGAGCAGCATATTAAACGGAATACCAACCCATGAATTGGCAATGATCAGAACCACCATTGCTGTATTACCTTTTAACAGCCATCCTATCGGACTTTTAATAAGGTGAAGGTTCATTAAAATAGTGTTAATAATTCCACTGTTTTCTCCAAACATGAATTTAAACACAAGTGCAGTAACCGTAACCGGAAGCATCCAACTGATAACGATAAACCCTCTTATTGGTTTTGCTAATGTGAATTTTTTTACAAAAAACATTGCCAGCAGGAATCCCAGTGAAAACTGGATTACCAGACATCCGATTGTATATACAAATGTATGAAGCACTGATTTACGGAATGTTACATCCGAAAAAATCGCCTTAAAATTATCAAGCCCTACAAAAATCTCTTGCCGCACTTGCCAGTGTCGTCGCCGTTACATCCTGTAAACTGATAATCCAGTTATATACAATAGGATATCCTATAAAGATCAGCATATAAATAACTGCAGGAAGAATAAAAAAATTAACCTATCCGTACTCTCCCTTTTTTCCGCTCTTACTGTTCATCTGGCTCCTCCTTTTTACAATTTTCGAGCATAAAAATCCCATCACATCACAATTAATATTGTATATGCGATGGGATTTCTCTGAATTTTTTATTAATTTATTGTTTATTTATCAAGAGCATCAATTTTTGCCTGAGCATCGCTCATAGCTGTATCTACATCTTTCTGACCAGAAAGTACTTCCTGTTCTGCTGAATAGATAGCTTCAGAGATTTCTGGCCATACAGGTGAAGGACCTCTGGATTCTGCAGTAGGAAGAATCTCAGCAAAAGTAGCATTTAATGGATCATCTTTGTACATTTCCTGTACATCTACATCTGCTCTTGGTGAATAACGTCCAATCGCTTCACAGATTTTTGCCGACTCTTCTTTACTGGTAATCCATGTAAGGAATTTCCAGCTTGCTTCTACATTAGCGCCTTTACAGATAGCTACGTTCTCTCCACCAAGTACAGAAGCATAATCTCCATCATCTGCTTTCGGAACTTTAGCCACTCCATATTCCAGATCCGGAGCATCATCAGAAAGTCCTGAGAACTGCCACGGTCCGTTAATCATCATAGCTGCCTGTCCTGATGCAAACTGTTTCTCTGCATCTGCCTGTGTCCAGTTAATACATTCTTTGCTGATATATCCTTTATCCATTAAGTCTTTCAGGTAAGTCATAGATTCTTTGGACTCATCACTTGTAAGATTATCCACGCTTCCACCTGCTGAAAGAAGCCATGGCATATACTGGAAAGTTCCCTCTTCATTTCCAATTGCAGAAATTGCAAGACCTTTACAAGTATCTGTTGTCAGTTTTTCACATGCTGCCTCTAACTCTGACCATGTTGTAGGTACTTCTACTCCTGCCTCTTCCAACATAGATTTATTGTAGAAAAGTCCCAGACAGTTATTTCCCCAAGGTAATCCATAAAGTTTATCGTCATAATAACAGGAGTTAATGGATCCTTCCATAAAATCTGCTTCATCCCATGAATTGTACAGATCCGTAATATCCTCAAATACTCCCATGGATGCATAAGAAGCATGATCCGGGTTATCTACCATTCCACAATCTGGAAGTTCTCCGGAAACTACACCTATGGTGTACTGTTTCATCAGTTCTTCTCTTGGAAGATACTGTGCCGTTACATGAACTTCATCCTGAGAATTATTAAATTCCTCAATTGCTTCATTTACGAACTTACCTTCTTTGTCTTCTGACATATAATGCCAGAAAGTAATCTCTGTAGGCTCTGCTGCCGATACCGTTCCTACATTTGTCAGACAACCTGCCATAAGCGCTGCGATTGCAACTACTGCAATTCTTTTTTTCCATTTGTTACCCTCCTTAAATAATGTTCTGTTCTCTTTGTTTGTAATTGTAGTATAGCAGTCAGAAGCACTAAAAAAAATTCTATTTTTCTAAAAAAAGTGTAATTATTTTACAGTTTTCAAAGCAAACTGTTTGGCAGATACCCCCACATATTCTTTGAATACTTTAGAGAAGTATTTTTGATCCGGGTATCCCACAGCACAGGCAACTTCATATATCTTCATATCGGTACCAGTCAAAAGTTCTTTTGCTTTCTCCATTCTTACCTGTCGCAGATAATTTGAAAAAGTAATTCCGGTTTCTTTTGCAAAAAGATTTCCAAGGTACTCCGGAGTCATATGAAACTTTTCAGCTATAGCATCTAACTGCAGTTTCATTCCATACGACTCTTCTATCACATTAATCATTTCTCTAACAATATCCGAACAGTTTTCTCTGTTCAGTCCCTGTGTTATTTCTTTTTCCTCATTTAATTTGTTCAGCAATTCTTTCACGTCTGAAACAGATGTCGGTTTCAGCAGATAATCCATTACTCCTAATTGGATTCCCTGCTGTGCATACTCAAATTCTGCATAACCACTTAATATTACAAAATCACAGGATGCTCCCATTTCTTTTGCCTGACGTATCATAGATAATCCATCCATTTTCGGCATTTTTATATCTGTAATGACCACCTCAGGCTCCATATCACTGATCATTTTTAATCCTTCAAAACCATTTTCTGCTTCTCCTATGACTTTACATCCCATATCCAGTTTATTAATCAGAGTGGATAAGCCGTTTCTGATACGAAATTCATCTTCTACAATAATTATTTTCTTCATAATTTGCTCTTCTCCTATGCTACAATAATCCCCGGATCTTTTCTTGGAATAACAAGAATAAATTCTGTTCCACTTCCAAGTTTACTTTTGACCATAATATCAGCTTCTTCCTGATAGTAAATACGAAGTCTGTGAATTACATTACTAATACCAATACTTTCACTATTAAGTGCTCCATTTTCCCTAATTTCTTTTCGAATCCGTTCTAATGTTAATGTGTCCATCCCGCATCCATTATCTCTGATGTGAATCTCGAGCTTTCCATCCTTTCTGACGCAGGCTTCTATATTAATCATTCCACCTTCTTTTACATTTTCAAATGCGTGAAGAATCGTATTTTCAATTATAGGTTGCAAAAGCATTTTATATACAGGAAACCCCATTGCATCTTCCGTTACATCATAAACACAATCAAAAGAATTCTGAAAACGATCTCTTTGAAGAAATACATATTTTTTAATCCAACTTATTTCTGCCTCCAGACAAACCATACTTTCAATGTTTGACACACTGTATCTTAAAAGGCTCCCTAATGTTGCCAGCATATCACTAATTTCTTCTTCATCATTTTCAATGGCACGCCAATTAATAGAATCCAACGTATTAAAAAGAAAATGCGGATTAATCTGTGCTTCTAATGCTTTAATTTCTGCATGTTTTTGACTGATTGCCGCTTCCTGAATCTCTATGTTTTTCTTTTCAAGCGTCTCTACCAGATGGTTAATACGTACTGTCATTTTGTTAAACTGACGTACAATCGTATACAACTCATCTTCTTTATTAACATCTACTTTAAGTTCTTCCGTTTGTTTTCCCTCATAATTTCGCAATCCCTGTGAAATTTTCTGGATATTTCCAATGTACCTTCCAAAAATTTCCCCATACGAGTGCACAAACTATTACTACTACGATTACAACAATTATTATTACTGCCCATAAAGTATGATAAATATCTTCCCTGTAAATTGCTCTGTCAATAATATGTACAATTGACCACTGAGTAGACTGAATCGGATATTTCCGTATTTCCAATGTAGAAACATTTTTATAAATCTCCCCCAGATAAGAATCCAGACTTATATTAATAAATTTGTCCTTTGTTCCGGCAATAATTTTATTATAATCATCTATAATAACCGTTTCTACCCCTTTTACAGAACTCTCACTTTCACTATTGAACAACAGACAATTATCATCCAGTGCAATAATCAGAACTCCGCTCTGTTCCTGTGTTCTAAGATCACGTACAGGAAATCCCATAAGAATCGCCTGGTCATCTCTCACTTCTTCAATACCTATATTTACAGTAGCAATAAATGTTAATGCCTGATTGTTATTCACATCATCATAGATTTCCGTCCTTTTCTTAGGTTCTGACCAGATACTGTCATACTGACTTCCATACCATCGAGAATAACTCACATATTTCCCACTGTCAGAAAGAAATACAGCTGCCCTGATCTGGTCATACGTATTAATACCATTACTTAAGATTTTCTTGATTTTCAGCTCATCAACAGAATCACTGATATTATACATTTTAGCAAGATTAATAAATTCTGAATCTGCAACCAGTTCATACATTACATTTTCATAATTCTCCATTCTTTCCTGCACAATGATTTCATGCTGTTGTGCAATTTTCATTCAATATATTATATGCACTGTCCAAAATCCTCTGATAATATACTCCGGTAATTATCAATGCAATCAAAAGCATAGGTATTATTGTCAGTACCAGATAAATTGTTATAATTTTCCTTTGAAAGCTATGAGGATTACCAACAAAACGTTCCAGATAATTTTTTCATTATTTGTATCATTCCTTTTAAATATTGTATAACATTCTGTAGATTATAGGTTGTCTATACATCAACTTTTATTTATATCAATTTTATAAAATTGTCTCTTTCCAAAAGACTAATAAATTATAACATAATTTATACCGAAATAAATATATATAGTTTCATCATAGCACAAAGAAACTTATAGTGTTACTGAGAGCATAGTAAACAGTAACGTTATAGTTTAAATTCCCACAGAAATTTGCCCACAACAAAAAAACTGCTAGTAGACTATGTACTAACAGTTTTTTCAGTTACATTACCCATAGGAAAAATCTCATATCCTGAACTATATTCTTTTTATATTCTCTTTCAGTTAAAGCGAATCTCATCCGCTAATTCCTTTGCTTCTTTTACCATAACCTGAATCTTATCAAATTCACCGTTTCTGATCATATCTCCCTTTACCATCCAGCTTCCGCCACAGCACAGAATCTTATCACAGGATAAATAGTCTTTCAAATTTCCGGTATTTATTCCTCCTGTCGGCATAAATTTAAGGTTCTGGTATGGCGCTGCCATTGCCTTTATCATAGCAATTCCACCAGCCTGTTCTGCCGGAAAAAATTTAACCACTTTCAATCCTCTTTTTACAGCCTGGGCAACCTCTGAAGGGGAAATACACCCAGGAAATACCGGAATGTTTTTTTTCAGACAATAATCCACGATTTCCGGGTCAAACCCTGGACTTACAATAAATTTTGCACCAGATTTCACTGCAAGATCTACCTGTTCTGTAGTCAGTACAGTTCCCGCTCCTACCAGCATATCCGGATATGTTTCTGACATCAGACGAATACTTTCTGCCGCTGCCTCTGTACGGAATGTTACTTCCGCACATGGAAGTCCGCCTTCAGACAGAGCCTTTGCTAAAGGAATCGCATCTTTTTTATCTTCCAGAACAACAACCGGCACTACTCCTAATTTCTGAAACTGTTCTTCTATTGTTTTCATAATCTCTGCCCCTTTATCTTTTAATATCAAAATTCATCTGCATCACATGACGGATCAGTGAAACATCATCGGTAATGTTTCCATCTCCATGAAGTGTATGCTTGATCGCACTGCTGGCCACTCCGAAATTTACGGTATCTTCCGGAGTAAATTTCTGCATAAGTGCGTAAATAATTCCACTTACAAACGCATCACCACCGCCAACACGATCCAGAATATTAAATGTCAGTTTTCTGCTCTCATAAGTCTTTCCCTCATACCACAGATATGCTTTCAGACTGTTTTCACTACAGCTTGGAGAATATCGTACATGTCTGGCAATACATTTCAGATTCGGATATCTTTTAACAAATGCATTGAAGACTATCTCTTGCTGTTCTAAATCTGGCTGAAATGGGATATCATCCTTCACGTCTCCTGCACTGTAATTATTTTCGTCTTTCCATAAGTGATATGGTTCTATTCCCATCAAAACATCGACATACGGAAGACACGCTGTACAGAATTCTCTTGCCTCTTCCCAGCTCCATAATGTACTTCTGAAATTTCCATCAAAGCTGACGGTGATTCCATTCTTTTTTGCAATTTTCAGACAGTCCATGATCATTTTTCTGCAACGTTCTCCCAAAGCAGGGGTAATCCCGCTTAAATGCAGCCAGGTATAGCCATCCAGTAATTTTTCCAGATCGACCTTAGTAAAATCATACTCATCAAAAGCACTGTGTTTTCTGTCATAAATGACCTTACTTGGACGAATCCCATATCCAGTCTCCAGATAATATGTTCCTAATCTATGTGTCGGAGTTTCTTCAGATGTACTGAAAATTACAGGTGTACAGTCAACATCATTACTTTTCATCATTCTTATCGCACTTTTTCCAAGGCTATTATCCGGTACAACCGTAAAGTATGAACTGTCTATCCCAAGATTTGCCAGAGACAATGCCACATTCGCCTCACTTCCTCCATATCTCGCTTCAAAACAATCTGCCGTCCGGACTTTTTTCACAGTCAGGAGGAGTCAGACGCAGCATAATTTCACCCATTGTTATAAATCTTTGTTTTCTATTTTCTTCCTGATACATAAGCAATTCCTTTTCTCATATCCCATTTGATCAATATTCCAGATATGCACCCTTCATCGGACTTGCCGCATGCTGGCTGAATAACCTCAAAACTCCTTTTCTATATTTCGGCTCTCTTGGTCTCCAGTTTTTGCGTCTTTCTTTTAGTATCTCATCAATCTCTTCTGCTGTTTTGCGCTCTCCGGCAATTCCAATGATATTCAGTTTTCGCTCCATTACATCAATTTCAATCAGATCGCCTTCTTCTACCAGAGCGATAGGACCGCCATCTACTGCCTCAGGGCTGCAATGTCCGATCACCGGACCTGTTGAAGCTCCTGAGAATCTTCCATCTGTGATTAGAGCGATACTTTTTCCTAATTCTTTATCACTGCTGATTGCCTCAGATGTATAAAACATTTCCGGCATTCCGCTTCCTTTTGGTCCTTCATAACGGATAAAGACAGCATCACCTTTCTGAACTTTATGTTTAAGAACCGCATCCAGACATTCTTCCTCACTGTCAAATGGTCTCGCACGAAGAACCGACTTGAACATTTCTTTCGGACACGCCGTATGTTTGATAACAGCACCTTCAGGCGCAAGATTACCTCTTAATACTGCAATACTTCCATCTGTTCCAATGGCTTTGTCATATGGACGGATAATATCTTCTTTTGAAATTTTAATACCATATCTCTGATTAAATTCCTGCAGCCATTTATCACATTTCTCATAAAATCCGTTCTTTTTCAGATCATCAAGATTTTCACCAAGAGTCTTTCCTGTTACCGTCATTACATCAAGATGCAGATGTTCTTTAATTTCTTCCATGATGGCCGGAACTCCTCCTGCATAATAGAAGCATTCTGCGGGCCATCTTCCAGCCGGACGAACATCTAACAGATATCTTGCATTTCTGTGAAGGCGGTCAAAAGTATCTCCTGTAATTTCTATTCCAAACTCATGTGCGATTGCCGGAATATGGAGAAGACAGTTTGTACTTCCTGAAATTGCTGCGTGAACCAGAATTGCATTTTCAAAACTTTCCATTGTCACAATATCACTTGGACGCATATTCTCTGTCTGCGCCAATTTCACCGCCTGTCTTCCGGCCTCTCTTGCATATGCCAGAAGATCCGGGCTGGCTGCCGGCATTAATGCGCTTCCCGGAAGTGCAAGTCCTAACGCTTCTGCCATAATCTGCATGGTTGATGCAGTTCCGATAAAAGAGCATGCTCCACAGCTTGGACATGCATTACATTTAGCCCAGTCCAGCTTTGCCTCATCAATTTCGCCTCTCTCATATTTCGCGCTGTACATGCCAAGCTGTTCAAGAGTAAGCATCTCTGGTCCGGCATTCATTGTTCCACCAGGAACAACAACGGCTGGAATATTGACTCTTGCCAGCCCAATCAGATTTCCCGGCATTCCTTTATCACAGCTGGAAAGATAGACACCTGCATCAAATGGAGTCGCATTGGCATGAATCTCTATCATATTTGCAATCATTTCTCGGCTTGCCAGACTGTAATTAATTCCATCTGTTCCCTGACTTTCCCCGTCGCAGATATCAGTACAGAAGTAACGCGCTCCAAAGCCTCCGGCTTCTGCAATACCTTTTCTGACTTCTTCTACCAATATATTTAAATGTCCGCTTCCCGGATGACTGTCACCATAAGTGCTTTCAACCATAATCTGCGGTTTCCCAAGATCTTCCTTTTTCCATCCTGTTCCGATTCTTAATGGGTCTAATTCCGGCGCTAATTTACGCATTTCCTGACATTTTTTAAATTCATGAATTTTTTCCTCCTGCTAAGCAATTTAGACGTAAGATTATTCGAGAAATCAACCTGTTTGTACACCAGTACATCATTTTCGAAATAACCGGAGCATTTTTTCAAACATGTGCTAAAATATATATGGTAAATTTTTTATTATGAAACGATAAACCATACGATCGTTGCTCCAACAATTCCTACTAAACCAACAATCGTTTCCATCACTGTTCCATGTTTTCAGATTTGTCATTTTCATCAACTTCAAATAAAGATTTGGAAAGCCAGAAACCGGAGTCATTTACATGGCTGAAGGCTGTTCCTCCTGCTGCAATCGCGATAGTAAGTGTTGCAAGCTGCAACTGTGAAAGACCTGAAACCATAGGCATGAAAGCGATGATACCTGCTGCCATAGTCATAGATACTGTAGCCGATCCAACAGACACTCTGACCGCCGCTGCTACCAGAAATGCCACCACTAGCTGAGCCGGTTTCATAAACGGAATATTATTTCCGGCAAATTTTCCAAACACCGGTCCTGCCAGGATCATTGCCGGGATTCCAATAATAATTCCAAGAATAATAACATAACTAAGTTCTACATTCAGCATCTCTGCCACCAGAACCGGTCCCGGTGTCGGTGGTACAAAAGCATGACCAATCGCAAGGCCCGCCAGTAATGGGATAGAATAACAGAATACTGATTTTCCTGTTTTTCGCGCAATACCAAATGCAACCGGGATCAGAATCAGAAGTCCGGATTCAAAAATACGGGCATTCCAACGATCAGACCAGTGATTCCAAGTGCCCACGGAGCTTTTTCTCACCAAATACCTTTAACAGTGTGTCCGCAATGACTTCCACACCACCAGATACCTGTAGAATCGCTCCAAACATAAAGCCCAGACCAATCAGAATCGCAATTGTCTGCAGAGTTGTACCAACACCTTCCGCTAATGTATCTGTAATCATGTCGAATGGCATTCCTGCCACCAGACCTATGATCAGCGCAGATGACATGATCGCGATAAAAGGTTGTACTTTACAATACAGCAAATCCCAGAAGCGCACCTGTAATCAGCCTTTCTGGAGAAGCAACAAAGTCACTCATTATAAATTCCTCCTGATGAATATGTGTTGTAACTATTTTTGATATTTCCGGCGCCTTGCTTGATCATTGGCTACACTATAACAATTGGGATTTTCAGCTTTCAATACATATGATCG
>ENA-OQCV01000033-OQCV01000033.1-human-gut-metagenome-genome-assembly--contig:-NODE-33-length-37731-cov-4.977502_pt1 | contig 37731 bp, 46 predicted proteins | sample MGYA00242766_ERZ504592 | MGnify/ENA primary metagenome ERZ504592 (study PRJEB26092, sample SAMD00036315) | human gut metagenome | host: Homo sapiens | study: EMG produced TPA metagenomics assembly of...
GGTAAGAATACGTTGTACAGGATGGAGATGTGATCTTATTCCGATTCAATGTATTGATGAACAGGTGATTTATGGAAATGTCGATACGTTTTTCCTGGGACCTGGCCTGGTCTTTGACTATGTGCCGCGCTCATTTCAAATATTTGGAATGGAATTTTACCATATATGGAGTACTGATTGCTGTGGGTGCTCTTCTTGGAATGGGAATTGTGACACTTGAAGCGAAACGAAATGGGGAAGATCAGAACAGGTATCTCGATATGATGCTTATCTCCCTGCTGGTTTCAGTGGCAGGTTCCAGATTATTTTATGTGGCTTTTTCATGGGGATTTTATAAAGAAAATCTGAATGCCATACTGGACTTTCGAAATGGCGGTTACGCTTTATATGGTGGCCTGCTCTTTGGATTTCTTGCGGCAGCGGTATTTTGCAGGATTACCAAAATGTCATTCTGGCAGAGTGCTGATATTGCGTGTCCCGGAATACTTCTGGGACAGGCCATAGGGCGTTGGGGCAACTTTTTTAACAGAGAGTCTTTCGGAGAATATACAAATCTGCCATGGGCAATGCAGATACCGGTTTCAGCTGTGCGGTCAGGAGAAGTTTCGGGAGCAATGAGGGATAATCTGCTGACCATAAACGGGATTTCATATATTCAGGTTCAGCCGGTTTTTCTTTATGAAAGTCTGTGGTGTCTGCTGTTGTTTCTGCTGTTGATGGCTATGCGCCGAAAAAAGAAATATGAAGGCGAATTGTTTATGATCTATCTGGCAGGTTATGGTCTGGGAAGATTTTCTTTGAATGGATCAGAACAGATAAGCTTTATATTCCGGGGACAAAAGTGGGAATTTCTCTGGTGATCTCTGCTGCATTGTTTGTGATCTTTATGCCAACAGTGATCGTCCGCAGGGTGATGGTACAGAAAAGAGCTGTTATACGCAGACAAAGAAGAAAACGATTTCTGGATGAGGCTGAGAAAGAAAGCAGGAACAAGAAGGACAATCTGGATATGGAAGCCGTGATGAAAACAGAGGAGGAAGCCCGGACTGAAGACGGTAAACAGGTGGAATCAGATGAGAAACAGGAAAATATGAAAAAAGCGGAGCAAAATGTGAACTGGGAAAATTCAGAGTATACGCATATTCCTGAACAGTGGAAACAAGATGTGGGAAATTCTCCCACAAATTCAAAGGAAGAACTGTAAAAAATTATATATATGAAACACAAGTGGGTTGAAAGTGGAATTTCAACCCAATTTTTTGTACATAATATCCCAATTTTATACAAAAATAAGGTTGTTTCATAAATGTTAACAGAGTTCTAAATTTTAAAAATCTTTTTCTCCCCCTTGTTTTTTCAGCCTAAATAGTTTAGAATAAGCACATAAGTGGTAGAAAGTGGTGAATAGTGGTGGTGAGTGGGGAATAACGGCAGAGTCCATTACCACCTGAGAAATCTGAAGGGGAGATTCAGATTTTGCGAGAGTAGGTGAGTAACATGTTCATGGGAGAGTATAACCACACGATCGACGCGAAGGGGCGTCTGATCATTCCTTCTAAATTCAGGGAGCTCTTAGGGGAAGAGTTTGTTCTGACAAGAGGGCTTGATGGCTGTCTTTACATTTATCCGATGGATGAATGGGAATCCTTTGAAATGAAGCTCAGATCTTTACCACTTACAAATAAAAATGCCAGAACTTTTTCACGATTCTTTGTAGCTGGAGCAACTACATGTGAACTGGACAGGCAGGGACGAATCCTTGTACCGCAGACACTGCGCGAATTTGCCGGTCTGGAGAAAGATGTGGTTCTGACAGGTAATCTGAACAGAATTGAAGTTTGGAGCAAAGAAAAATGGAATGAGATCTGTGATTATGATGACATGGACAGCATTGCAGAGAGCATGCAGGACATGGGAATCACAATCTGACAGGTCTCGTTTGAAGTATCTTGCAAAGTAAATCCAGACAGGAGACGGAGATGGAATTTAAACACAAATCTGTATTACTGGAAGAGACCATTGAAGGTTTGGATATCAAACCGGACGGAATCTACGTGGATGGTACTTTAGGAGGTGCAGGGCATGCCGCTGAGGTATGCAGGAAACTTTCTGCCAAGGGGAGATTTATTGGCATAGATCAAGACCAGGATGCGATAATTGCTGCGAGTGAGAGGTTAGCCCCCTATAAACAGGCGACGATCATTCGCAGCAATTATTGTTACATGGTACAGGAACTGGCAGCAAGAGGCATCTATAAAGTCGACGGGATTCTCCTTGATCTTGGAGTATCTTCCTATCAGCTTGACAATGAAGAACGCGGTTTTACCTACAGGGTAGATGCACCGCTCGATATGCGCATGGACCAGCGCCAGACGCAGACAGCCGGCGATATTGTCAATGGCTATGAAGAAAAAGAATTATACCGTATTATTCGTGATTACGGTGAAGATAAATTTGCAAAAAATATTGCAAAACATATTGTTGCCGCCAGACAGGTGAAACCGATCACAACCACCGGAGAACTGACAGAGATCATCAGAGAATCCATTCCCATGAAGATGCAGGTGAAGTCAGGACATCCGGCCAAGAGAACTTTTCAGGCAATCCGTATTGAGCTTAACAGAGAGCTCGATGTGCTGCGGGATTCTCTGGATGGAATGATCGATATCCTTGATGATGGCGGAAGACTTTGCATTATCACTTTTCATTCTCTGGAGGACAGAATTGTAAAGACGATTTTCAGAAAAAATGAGAATCCGTGTACCTGCCCTTCAGATTTTCCTGTATGCGTATGCGGGAAGAAATCCAAAGGAAAAGTGATCACAAGAAAGCCGATTCTTCCGGGGGAGACAGAGATGGAAGAGAATCCGCGTTCCAAAAGTGCAAAGCTTCGGATTTTTGAGAGAGTATTATAATTAGAGAGGCATGAAATGGCGAGAACGACCAGGAGTGAAACAGCAAGAAGAAGCAGAACCAGTGCCAGAACAAACAGAGGAATGTATGTTGATGGAAATACGGTCAGACGTCTTGCAGAAGTTCCGGAGAGAAAGAGGCAGCCGGAAAGACAGAATCCGGGAAGGCAGCAGACCAATCGAAACCGAAGAGTGCAGGCGAGTCCTGCGCAGGTACCAAGGCAGAAACATCAGTTGAGTAAAGAAGCACAGAAGAACAGGCAGAAGGCGACTGCAATGAACTGGGGATTTGTAGCGTTTCTGGCAGTTATATGTGTGGCGATATTATTCTGCTCTGTGAAATATCTTCGTTACAAATCAGAGATTACCGCAAAGATGAGTACAGTTGCATCTCTTGAGGAGGAACTGGCAGATTTAAAAGAAGACAATGATGCATATTACAGCCAGGTGACATCAAATGTGGATCTGAATAAGATCAAGCAGATCGCATTGGGGAGACTGGGGATGAAATATCCGTCAGATGATCAGACAGTAACCTATTCTACATCGGGTAACAGCTATGTAAGACAGTATCAGGATATACCAGATTCAAAGTAGGTGATTAATTGAGCAATACGGGAAGAAAGAGTCGAAGAAGACCACAGAGAAAAATAAATCAAAACATGAAAGAAAAGCTGCTGATATTGTTTGGAATTGTGTTACTGCTTCTGGTAATATTAGTGCTGAGAATTACTTATATTAATGCTACCAGTGGAAGCAAATACAAAAAACAGGTGTTAAGTCAGGCACAGCAGAAATATGAGAGCCAGGTACTGCCGGCAAAGAGAGGCGATATTTATGACAAGAACGGAAATATACTGGCTACCAGCAATAAAGTTTATAATGTGATCCTGGACTGTAAAACTGTAAATTCAGATGAGGACTATGTAGAGCCAACAATACGTGCCTTAAATGAGGTGCTGGGGATTGATGAAGAAACAGTGCGTTCTCTTTTGGCCGATTCAAGAACCAGCCAGAGTCAGTATCAGGTACTGACAAAACAGCTGCCTATGGACAAAAAGAAAGAATTTGAAAAATATAAGGCAGAGGATGAAGATTCCGGTCTTACTAAAGCGCAGGCAAAGGAACGGGCAAATATCAAAGGCGTCTGGTTTGAAGAGGATTATCTGAGAAGTTACCCATTTAATGAAACAGCATGCGATACAATTGGTTTTGCACTGGACAGAGATGTGGCAGATATCGGACTGGAAGGGTACTATAACAGCACACTGACAGGCGTAGACGGAAGACAGTATGGGTATATCAATGATGATTCAGATGTGGAGCAGACCATTATTGCAGCGGTGAATGGAAAAAGCATTCAGACCAGCATTGACATCGGTGCACAGCAGATTGTTGAGAAATATGTTAATGGATTTAAAGAGGCAATGGGGGCCAAGAATATAGGTGTCATTGTTGAAAATCCGTCCACCGGTGAGATTATTGCCATGGATGGTGGTGACCGTTATGATCTGAATAATCCGAGAGATCTTTCCGCTGTATATACAGAAGATGAAATCAAAGCGATGAATGATGTGGAAACAGTGGAGGCTCTGAATGGTATGTGGAGTAATTTCTGCGTCACAGATGCCTATGAGCCGGGATCTGTTGTAAAGCCGATCGTCATGGCTTCTGCATTGGAAAAGGGTGCGATACAGGAAACAGATACATTTGTATGCGATGGATCGCAGACTTTTGGAGATACTATGATCAAGTGTGCGGTTTATCCGAGCGCACATGGCACAGAGACACTGGGAGAGGTAATTGCAAACTCCTGTAATGATGCAATGATGCAGATTGGTGCAAAGATGGGAGCTACTCAGTTTATCAAAGCACAGAGTCTGTTTAATTTCGGAACAAGAACAGGAATTGACCTGCCGAATGAAGGTGCAGGTATTATCCATACGAAGGACAGTATAGGGGGGAAACAGAACTTGCATGTTCTGCTTTTGGACAGGGTTTTACCTGTACAATGATCCAGGAAATCAATGCGATGAGTTCCGTTATCAATGGCGGATATTATTATCAGCCGCATCTTGTGACAAAGATTCTTGACAGTAATGGCGGAACCGTAAAAACAATCTCGCCGATACTTCTGAAGCAGACGATTTCCTCTAGGATTTCCAGTGATATCAGAAGCTATATGGCATTGAGTGTACAGCAGGGTACCAGCCGTCATTCCAAAGTGCAGGGTTACAGTTCAGGCGGTAAAACAGGTACAGCGGAGAAATACCCGCGAGGAAATGGAAAATATCTGGTTTCTTTTATTGGATTTGCACCTGTAGATGACCCGGCTGTAGTAATTTATGTAGTTGTAGATGAACCGAATGCAGAGGATCAGGCAAACAGTACTTATCCGCAGTATATTGCGCAGGGAATCCTTTCGGAGCTTCTTCCATATCTGAATGTAGTGCCGGATGAATCTGAAGATGGAACAGTGCCGGAGACAGAATTGTGGGAAGGGTTTAAGGGACATTTAAAGAGTACTTCCATATCGGACAGCGAACTTGACAGTGACGGTAATCTGGTGGATGCAGATGGCAATCTGATAGACTGGGATGGAAACCGGATTGATGAGAACGGATATCTGCTGGATGCCAATGGAGATCACATATTGGATGAGGAAGGCAATTATAAGATGTCTACAAATCTTGTCAGTGCTTCAGGAAGTACGGATGCAGATTCTTCGGGAGATGCAGTATCCAATCCTGATGCACCTGCACCCCTGGAGGATGATGAAGCTGAGACTACTGAGGATAATAACGAAGAGACAGACGGTATTACCAATGAAGAAGCAGGCCTGGAATAAAAGCGTATAGTTATAGTTCCGCAGAGAACAGTCATATATTGTTATGACGATTTCTGCGGAGCTTTTTTTCATGAAAAAAATATGACGTTTCACAAGAGAAAAATATGGGTGGTATTACTCTGCTGTATATTAATGATGACAGGCCTTATCGGAAGACTGGTATATCTTATGTGTTTCAGATCAGACTATTATTATAAGAAAGCAAAAGAACTTCACGAAAGAGAGAGGGATATCAAAGCGGCCAGAGGGGAAATTCTGGATGCAAGGGGAAAAGTTCTGGCATCAAACAGGACGGTATGTACAATCTCTGTGATCCACAGTCAGATTAAAGAACCTGAAAAAGTAATCGCCCTGCTGTCTGAAAAACTGAAAATAGATGAGGCAGAAGTGAGAAAAAGAGTGGAGAAAATCTCTTCCATAGAAATAGTAAAGACAAATGTGGAAAAAAGTACAGGTGATGAGATAAGAGAGTGCAGTCTGGCAGGGGTGAAAGTTGATGAGGATTACAAGCGTTATTATCCATGTGGAAGTCTGGCTTCAAAGGTCATTGGCTTTACGGGAGGCGATAATCAGGGAATTATCGGTCTGGAAGTGAAATATGAAGATATCCTGAGGGGACAGCCGGGTAAAATCCTGACAACAACAGATGCCAGGGGTGTGGAAATTGATAAATTGGGTGAGACAAGGGAAAAACCGATAGAGGGGAAAAGCCTGATAATCAGCCTTGATGTAAATATTCAGGAATTTGCGCAGCAGTCAGCTTTGAAAGTAATGGAGGAAAAGCAGGCAGAACGTGTATCTATCCTGCTGATGAATCCACAGAACGGCGAAATATATGCATGTGTCAATGTGCCGGAATTTGACCTGAATGATCCTTTTACCCTGACAGATGATCTGAATATGCAGTTAAATGAATCCGGGATAACAATACCGTCGGAAGATCACAATGAACAAAGTGAACTGGCAGTGCAGACAGCATCAGGAAAAACAAATACAGAAAGAAAGCAGGAATTACTGAATCAGATGTGGAGAAATCCCTGCCTGAATGATACTTATGAACCGGGCTCCACATTTAAAATCATCACCATGGCAGCCGGACTGGAGGCTGGTGTTGTTTCACCTGGGGACCGTTTTTATTGTCCCGGATATAAAGTGGTGGAGGATCGCAGAATCCACTGTGCAAAAAGAACAGGACATGGATCCCAGAACTTTGTGGAAGGTGCACAGAATTCCTGTAACCCTGTGTTTATAGAGGTGGGGCTTCGCCTTGGGATAGAACGTTATTATAAGTATTTCAGACAGTTTGGACTTCTGGATAAAACCGGGACAGATCTTCCGGGAGAGGCAGGAACTATTATGCATCAGAAGAAAAATATGGGAGAAGTGGAACTGGCAACGGTTTCTTTTGGACAGTCTTTTCAGATTACGCCTGTTCAGCTGGCTGCAACAGTAAGTTCACTTATAAACGGAGGCAGACGGGTGACACCACATTTTGGAGTCGCAGTGTTAAATCCTGACAGAACAGAGGGTGAGAAACTGACTTTTCCGGTAAAGGAAGGAATTGTTTCTGAAGAAACTTCGAAGGAAATAAGAGAAATCCTGGAAACAGTAGTATCTCAGGGCTCCGGAAAAAAAGCAAAAATTGAAGGATATGCCATCGGAGGGAAAACTGCCACTTCTCAGACACTGCCAAGAAGTGCAAACCGTTATATTTCCTCTTTTTTGGGATTTGCACCTGCAGAAAATCCGCAGATACTGGGACTGTGCATTATTCATGATCCGAAAGGAATCTATTATGGTGGGACAGTAGCTGCACCTGTGATACGTGGTATCTTTGAGAATATCCTGCCATATCTTGGAATTGAAAAAAGTAATATTTCTGATTTTTCTGCAGAAGGCAATTAGGGAAATTCCGCAGGCAGGGTTGATAAATAAGCAAAAAAGCCTTATACTAAAAGAAATCTGAAAGTAAAAAACTTTCAGGAAAAAACAAAAGAATGAACGAGGTGTAAGATGGAATTTCAAGTTGTAATCCCTGTGCTGATTTCCTTTGCAATCAGCGTTGTATTAGGACCGGTCATCATTCCTTTTCTCCGGAGACTGAAGATGGGCCAGACAGAAAGAACAGAGGGCGTACAGTCCCATTTAAAGAAAGCAGGAACACCTACAATGGGTGGAGTGATCTTTCTGATCGCCACAGCGATAACTGCATTACTTTTATGTAGGGGATTATCCGAAGATCATTCCGGTACTGTTCCTGACTCTTGGATTTGGAATTATCGGATTTCTGGATGATTATCTGAAGGTTGTGCTGAAACGCTCAGACGGACTGCTGCCATGGCAGAAATTTTTACTTCAGGTAGTTCTGACTGCAATTTTTGTATTTTATATTGTTAAGTATACAGACATCTCACTGACTATGAGGATCCCATTCTGGAGCGGACATTTCCTGAATCTTGGATGGCTGGCAGTTCCGGTCCTTTTCTTTGCTGTGATCGGTACTGTGAATGGAGTTAACTTTACGGATGGTCTGGATGGTCTTGCTTCCAGTGTAACTCTGATCGTTGCAGTATTTTTTACAGTGGTTTCTATTGGAATGAAATCCGGGATCGAGCCGATCACAGGTGCAGTTGTGGGAGGTCTGATGGGATTTCTGTTGTTTAATGTATATCCGGCAAAAGTGTTTATGGGAGACACAGGTTCTCTGGCACTGGGTGGTTTTGTTGCAGGTACGGCTTATGTGATGCAGATGCCGTTATTTATCCTGATCGTGGGTCTGATCTATCTGATCGAAGTACTTTCCGTTATCATTCAGGTAACTTATTTCAAGGCAACACATGGAAAGCGTATCTTTAAGATGGCACCGATCCATCATCATTTTGAGTTATGCGGATGGTCTGAAACACGTGTAGTTGCGGTATTCTCGGTTATTACAGCGGTTATGTGTATGGTCGCATTGCTGGCACTGTAAGATTTTGGCTAAGCAGATTTCAGCGTTATGCTGATAAAAGGGAGGAAAATTATTATGGAATTACAGGGAAAAAAGGTACTTGTATTCGGTTCCGGAAAAAGCGGAATCGGAGCATCTGACCTTCTGGCAAAGGTAGGAGCATTTCCGGTTATCTATGACGGAAATGCCGAAACAGATAAAGACGCAGTTGTACATAAAACAGATGGGACATATCCGGTCACTGTATATGCAGGAGAACTTCCGAAAGAAGTACAGGACAGTCTTGATCTGGTAGTTTTAAGCCCCGGAGTGCCGACAGATCTTCCACTTGTAAAGAGGTTTTTATGAGCAGGGGCTTCCGGTATGGGGAGAGGTAGAACTGGCATACAGAGTAGGTGACGGCGAAGTACTTGCCATCACAGGAACAAACGGAAAAACTACTACAACAGCACTTCTTGGAAAAATTATGCAGGATGCACGTGAGTCTGTTTTTGTAGTCGGCAATATCGGAACCCCATATACTTCCAAAGCACTGGAGATGAAGCAAAACTCTGTAACTGTTGCAGAAATCAGCAGTTTTCAGCTGGAAACGATTGATGAGTTTGCACCAAAGGTATCTGCAATCCTGAATATTACAGAGGACCATCTGAACCGTCATCATACAATGGAAGAGTATATACGTGTGAAAGAACTGATCACTGAGAATCAGGGCACAGAAGATGTATGCGTGCTGAATTATGAAGATGAGGTTTTGCGTGAGTTTGGAAAACATCTGACTCCACGAGTGGTATATTTCTCCAGCGGACGTAAACTGGATGAGGGAATTTATCTGGATGGAAACAAAATCATCCTGAAGGACGGAGAAAAAGAAATCGAAGTAGTTAAGACAGAAGATCTGAAGCTTCTTGGAAAACACAATTTTGAGAATGTTATGGCCGCAGTTGCAATGGCTTACTACGATGGAGTATCCTTGGACAGCATCCGTAAGAGCATCTGTGAATTTACAGCTGTTGCACACAGAATCGAATATGTGACAGAGAAAAAAGGCGTTGTATATTATAATGATTCCAAAGGAACTAACCCGGATGCGGCAATTAAAGGAATCCAGGCAATGAACCGTCCGACACTTCTGATCGGCGGCGGTTATGATAAACAGTCCGGTTATGATGAATGGATTGAGGCATTTGACGGAAAGGTACGTTATCTGGTGCTGATCGGTCAGACAAAGGAGAAAATCAAAGAAGCTGCTGAGAAACATGGTTTCCATGATATCATCCTCTGTGAAGACCTGAAAGAGGCAGTAAAGGTATGTGAGGAGAAAGCACGGCCTGGAGATGCTGTTTTGCTTTCCCCCGCATGTGCAAGCTGGGGACAGTTTGATAACTATGAACAGCGTGGAGATATGTTCAAGGAATATGTAAGAAATCTGTAGAATATCTATAAGTAAGAATTATAGCTGTCCGGCAGAGAAAGACGAATCTGCAGTGACCGGCTATAGATAATTTTGCGGAGAAACAGATGGCGCGAAAAAGAGCGACAGATTTATCAAAAACAGATATGACGATGCTGGTACTGATTGTACTGCTTGTGAATTTTTGGCCTGGCAGTATTATTCAGCTCCAGTGAATATAATGGCAGAGTACGTTTCGGCGACTCTGCCTGTTATTTTAAGAAACAGTTATTTGCAACAGCATTGGGTATGGGAGTGATGTATATGGTTTCTTCCATTGATTATCATTTTTTTCTGAGGCTGGGACCAGTGGCATATCTGATTTCAATGTTTTTGTCCGGCGCAGTACTTTTTGTAGGTCAGGAGATCAACGGCTCAAAAAGATGGCTGAATCTTGGACCTTTATCTTTTCAGCCTTCAGAGTTTGCGAAAGTTGCTGTAATCCTTTTTCTTGCATGGCAGATCGAGCGTACCAAAAAAAGCAACCAAGGGCTTTGGATTTATGTGCAGGACAATATTGACCCTGCTGCCGATCATTGGTCTTGTAGGTTCAAATAATCTGAGTACAGCGATCATTATTCTGGGTATCGGTGGAATTCTGATTTTTGTATCCAATCCGGGATATCTGGAATTTATCGGGCTTGGCAGCGCAGGTGCAGGTTTCATAGCTGTTTTTCTTGCTGCAGAGAGTTATCGTCTGGAACGTCTTGCAATCTGGAGAAATCCGGAGAAATATGAAAAAGGATTTCAGACGATCCAGGGACTGTATGCCATCGGCAGCGGCGGAATATTCGGCAGAGGATTTGGAAACAGTCTGCAGAAACTTGGATTTGTTCCGGAAGCGCAGAATGATATGATTTTTTCGATTATATGTGAGGAAATGGGAGCAGCCGGAGCTATCTTTCTGATTTTTCTGTTTGCAATGCTTCTGTGGCGGCTGGGTGTGGCTGCCATGCATGCAAAAGATCTGGCCGGAGCTCTTATCTGTTGCGGGATTATGGGGCATTTGGCTCTTCAGGTTATTTTGAATATTGCAGTGGTGACCAATACAATCCCCAATACAGGCATTACGCTGCCTTTTATCAGTTATGGAGGAACTTCGGCAGTGTTTCTTCTTGGGGAAATGGGACTTGCGATGAATGTTGGGAAATGTGACAGGATAAATTGAATTACAGGTTTCAGAATGGCGTAACATATAATAGAAAAAGCCATAAACTGTAAAGTAAGAGACTCTTTGGGAGCAAAAGGTTGGATGAAATCCATGTAACAGGTAAAGCTTCTCTCAGCGGAGAGATTTTTATACAGGGATCTAAAAATGCAGCACTTCCAATGATAGCCGCATCTCTGATGCACAGAGGACTAAGCATTCTGAGGGGATGCCCCAGAATTTCAGATGTTTTCTGTATGGAAGAGATTTTGAAAAGTCTTGGTGCAGTGACCTGGTGGGACGATCATGATCTTTATCTGGATTGTTCCTGCGCAGACGGAACAGAAATTCCTGCAGTCTATACAGGCAGAATGCGTTCTTCGATCATTCTGGCAGGTGCGGTGCTTGCAAGAAACAGAAAATGCAGGATAGGGTATCCGGGCGGATGTACGATCGGGAAAAGACCAATAGATTTCCATCTTATGGCACTGAGAGCACTTGGCGCGGATGTCCGGGAAAATGCATCAGGCCTGGATGGAGAATGTGTCAGATTTGAAGGGCAGGATATTGTGTTTCCGAAATCGAGTGTGGGAGCTGCTCAACAGGCAATACTGGCAGCAGTTCTTGCAAAAGGTGTAACACATCTTTATAATTGTGCGAAAGAACCGGAGGTTTTCTGGCTCTGCAGATATCTGAAAACAATGGGAGCACTGATAGAAGGAGAGGAAACCGGTGAAATTACGATCAGAGGAGTGGATGAACTGAAAGGCGGAGACTACCGTATTCCTCCGGATCGTATTGTTGCAGGTACCTATCTGTGTGCGGCTGCGGCAGCAAGAAGTAAGATTATTCTTCATGATGTACCTGTGGAGGAGTTGCAGTCGTTTATGGAAGTATATCGGAAAATAGGTGGACAATATCAAGTAAATGGTGGTACACTAGAGGTCAATGGAAAGAATGCTGTCAGACCGGCTGTTTTAGTAGAAACAGAAATTTATCCGGGTTTTCCCACAGATCTGCAGGCTCCGTTGATGGCGGTGCTGACAGGTGCGCAGGGACAGAGTACCATACGGGAAAATATTTTTGACCGGAGATTTGGCAGTGCTTTTCAGATGAAAAAAAGTGGGCGCAGATATTTCCGTAAGCGGAAACCAGGCAATCATAAGAGGGGGAAAAACTCTTAAGGGAACACAGGTACAGGCAGGAGATCTCAGAGGTGGTGCAGCCCTGCTCATTGCCGCACTTATGGCAGAGGGAGAAACCTGTGTTACAGGAGCCGAGTTTATCAGCAGGGGCTATGAGCATATCTGTGAAGATTTACGGACTTTGGGCTGCAGAATATGGCAGCCGGAGACAGAGGATTTGAGGATTTATGAGAGAAAGTAATTATGGGAAAAGACCTCCTATGAGTAAAAGGACGAAGAAGATGCTGGCAGGTATGATAGGCGCCGGAGTTATGGTCGCTGTGATAGTATTTTTTTTCCTATTATAAAGTTAGATACTGTTGAGGTGAGGGGCACTTCCCATTATACAGACGAAGAAGTAAAGAATATGGTGCTTCGGGGACCGATGGCTTCCAATTCGGTCCTTGCACCACTGCTCTATAGCACTACAAATACAGAGGACATTGCATATGTAGATGCATTTAAAGTTACCCAGCTGAACCGAAATACCATCTGTATCAGCGTAAAAGAGAAAAAAATCAGTCGGATGCATCCGATATCTTGACAGTTACATTTATTTTGACAGAAATGGCATTTTTGTGGAGGGTTCTCAGAACAGAGATGAGACGGTTCCGTATTTTGACGGAATTCAGGTGAACAGCATCGTGATGGATGAGAAACTGGATATTAAAGGAGATACTGTACTGAATACAGCTGTAGCATTGTCTACAATCTTTCAGAAAAATGATATGATCCCCGATCATATCCAGTTTGACAGCAGCTATTCTATCAGCCTCATCTATGGGGATATAACTGTTCAGCTTGGAAAAGATGCTGATCTGGAAGAGAAGATGAACCGAGTGATAGCGATTCTGCCCAAAATTCAGGGAAAAAAAGGTATTCTTCATATGGAGAGTGTGGCTACGGAGTCCAATACCTTTGAAGAAGAACTGGAACAGGAAGAAGTTACTGCTGAGAACTGGAATGGCGGTTATGATGAAGATGGCAATTATACCGGAGACGGCGAGTATGACGAGGATGGTAATTATGTAGGTGCAAAACCGAAGACTGCTCTTGAGGAAGCAATTGAGAACTGGAATGGCGGTTATGATGAGGAAGGGGATTATACCGGAGCAGGTGAGTATGACGAATCCGGTAATTATGTGGGACCGAAGCCTACACAGGAATCTCTGGATGCGGCATCTGATGAGTCGGGAGACGGTTCAGGAGATGAAAGTTCCGCAGATGACCAGAGTTCTGAAACTTCAGAAGATGGAGAAAGTGATTCATCATATGACGACGGAAACTCAGATGATTCAGATGGATATGGTGATTATACAGAAGATAACAGTGATTATCAGGGGGATGATTCTGAGGGATATTGATAGTATATGGAAACTTTGAGATCAGAGAAGGCTCCGTACACTGATACAACATATTTACCGGAATTGCCGAAAAAGAGTGAAAAAAGTATAAAAAATCAAAATTAATGGTTGATTAATTCTCAAAAAAAAATATATGATATATCTATATGTAACTTTGATATAAATCACTGAAAAGGATATCAGGTATAAATAAAGGAGGAAGTACGTTGTTAGAGATTATGTCAAACGAGGCTGAATCATCTGCCAAGATCATAGTGATCGGTGTAGGTGGAGCCGGAAATAATGCAGTAAACAGAATGGTGGAAGAGGCCATCGGCGGAGTAGAGTTTGTAGGTGTTAATACTGATAAGCAGGCTTTAACTCTGTGCAAAGCTCCAACTGTACTTCAGATTGGCGAGAAGATTACCAAAGGTCTTGGTGCAGGAGCCCAGCCTGAGGTTGGACAGAAAGCAGCAGAGGAGAGCATTGAAGAAGTAAAACAGTTAATGGAAGGTGCGGATATGGTATTCGTTACCTGTGGTATGGGAGGCGGAACCGGAACCGGAGCTGCACCTGTTATCGCAGCAGCAGCGAAAGAAATGGGTATCCTTACAGTTGGCGTTGTTACAAAACCTTTCCGTTTTGAAGCAAGAACTCGTATGAATAATGCACTTGCAGGCATTGAGAATCTGAAGAAAGCAGTGGATACATTAATCGTTATCCCGAATGATAAATTACTGGAAGTTGTAGATCGCAGAACAACCATGCCGGAAGCTCTGAAGAAGGCTGATGAAGTTCTGCAGCAGGCAGTACAGGGCATTACAGACCTGATCAATCTGCCGGCTCTGATTAACCTTGACTTTGCAGACGTTCAGACTGTAATGACAGACAAGGGAATTGCCCATATCGGTATCGGTGAAGCAAGAGGAGACGACAAAGCTATGGAAGCTGTACAGCAGGCCGTATCTTCTCCACTTCTTGAGACAACCATCAAAGGTGCTACACATGTTATCATTAATATTTCCGGAGATATTTCTCTTATGGATGCCAATGATGCCGCAAGCTATGTACAGGAGCTTACAGGTGAGGAAGCAAACATCATCTTTGGTGCCATGTATGATGATACAGTTGCTGACTACTGCAGAATCACAGTGATTGCAACAGGTCTGAATGATGATAACCTTCAGCAGACCCCTTTCGGAAAAAGAAGCACAGCTTCTTCCTTTGGTGCAAGAAGACCTTCTTCCACAGCAACGACAGGTACAGCAACAGCCGGAACTGCAGCAGGAAGCGGTATGAACATGCCTAGCTTCAGCCTTCCAACTATGAATGCCACACCATTTGGAGCATCTAAGACTCCGTCAAGCACTGTTCAGAAGAAGGATATCCAGATTCCGGAGTTTTTTAAGAAACAGATAGGATTATGTGTTTTGCAGTGAAATAATTTACAGACAGACAAAAGAGACATATTCCATATAGATGGACATGTCTCCTTTTTTTGACCAGATCAGGGAAGTTCATTATCCCTGATATACGGGTGAAAATCCTGTTGCCATGGTGTTGATATTATGCGCCACAATGGCACTGGAAGGTGTCACATCTTGTATCGGAAGATGCATGTGCATTAGAGCCGTCTACCTGAATGGAGGATGCTGTACATTTGCAGTTATCATTATAGGTACAGTTATGGGCTTTGCAGTCGATCTGGATTTTGTCGCAGCCACAGTCATCTGTATAGCTGTCTTTCATGGAACTGCCGGTTCTCTCTCGGAAACTGCCGCAGCTTGTCTCATTTGCAGAAGTAGCATTTTCGCCTGTCACGTCAATATCACCCTTTGAACAGAGCTGTTCTTTGTTGTAAACACAGGTCATTGCTGAACATTTAAGAATTGTCATAGAGTTACCCTCCTGAAAAAAATCTGAGATAACTATTCAATACTGCTGTAGTGCAAGAGTACTGAACAGTTACATTGAATAAGTTTCGGAGATAGGATGTGCAGTTTGAGAGAAAATATACATGAGATCGTTACTGTTCACTCCGTTCACAGTAACGTAGCCAAAATTCATTCCAGATTGCCTGCGGCAATGGAATTTTGGCTTGTATGTCTCGGGATTTTGGCATATTCATGCCAAAACACCTCGCGGAATAGTGGTGTGTGAACAGTAACATGAGATCTAAAAAAAATAAAGAAAATGTAAAAAGTACTTGACATAGCAGACTGAACATGGTATCTTATACAAGTACGTAAGAAAACAAAGCAGAGTTCCACTCTCACCTCAGCGCATTTAGTTTAGCGGCTTGGGTTTATATTGCACAGAGAAGGCTGATATTTAAGGTTGGCAGGAATAAGGAGATTGTTCCGCAGATTAAGAAGAAAAGATATCAGCAGTGTGATAGCGGAGTGTGGATTTTGTCCACGCTTTTTTTAATGTAAATGAGGGCGACGAGAAGTCATTAGAATCTATCTAACAGGTATGGAGGTGCACTACAATTAGCAATTTAATGATTAACGAACAGATCAGAGACAAAGAGGTACGCTTAATCGGTTCGGACGGAGAACAGCTTGGAATCATGTCCGCGAAAGAAGCAATGTTCAAAGCTCAGGAGGCAGGGCTTGACCTGGTAAAAATTGCCCCGCAGGCGAAACCGCCGGTATGTAAGATCATCGATTATGGTAAATACCGTTATGAGCTTGCAAGAAAGAAAAAGAAGCCAAGAAGAAGCAGAAGACCATCGATGTCAAAGAAGTGCGACTTTCTCCAAACATTGATACCAATGACCTGAATACGAAAGTCAACGCCGCCAGAAAGTTCCTCTCCAAGGGTGACAGAGTAAAGGTAACATTACGTTTCCGCGGAAGAGAAATGGCACATATGGCAAGCAGCAGACATGTGCTTGATGATTTTGCAAAGCAGCTTGCAGATGTGGCAACAGTGGAGAAGGCACCGAAGGTTGAAGGCAGAAGCATGACCATGTTTTTAACGGAAAAACGTTAAATATAATAGAGATACAGTTTAAGGAGGAATTAACAATGCCAAAAATTAAAACTTGCAGAGCAGCAGCAAAGCGTTTCAAAAAAGCAGGTACAGGAAAATTAGTAAGAAATAAAGCTTATAAGAGCCATATCTTAACAAAGAAATCTCAGAAAGAAAAAGAAATCTGAGAAAATCTACTGTTGTTGATGCTACTAATGTTAAGAGCATGAAGAAAGCATTACCATATTTATAAGAAGCATTTATTCATTGAAGATAGACAAACAGGAGGAAATTTAAGAAATGGCAAGAATTAAAGGCGGATTAAACGCAAAGAAAAAACCATAATCGTACATTAAAACTGGCAAAAGGCTACAGAGGAGCCCGTTCCAAACAGTATAGAGTTGCTAAACAGTCTGTAATGAGAGCACTTGCTAGCTCCTATGCAGGAAGAAAGCAGGAAAAAACGTCAGTTCAGACAGCTCTGGATCGCTCGTATCAACGCAGCAGCAAGAATGAACGGATTATCCTACAGCAAACTGATGCACGGACTGAAAGTTGCAAATATCGACATCAACAGAAAGATGCTTGCTGAACTTGCAGTAAACGATGCAGAAGGATTTACAGCACTTGCTGAGATTGCTAAAAAAGCAATTGCATAATTGTCGGTTTTAGAGAGACATAAGATTTGATAAATTAAATCAGAATTTTGAGGTACACATAGAAATTGTTACGGTTTCTGTGTGTACCTTTTTTAATGCATTTTTCGATGAATGGGATAAAATTGCGTGCGCAGTACGGTCAAGTGTCCATGAAAGACGGAAAAATCTTAAATTTCCATAAAGTTTTTCTTGCATGGTCAAATATATGGTGATATAATTCAAAACAGCAACATATTAAAGTGTCAGTGGAAGCCAAAGCCGGCTGGGAACCCAGTTGGCTTTTTGTTACTTTTCAGTTCCTCTACATAATAAATGAACTTGCGGAATTTATAACATCAAAAATGATGTACCAGGTGGAATGAATGGTAACGGAAGCTAATCTTATGAGCCGTAAGAGGGACGAAAGGACTGACAAAATATAAGGAGGATTTTATTATGAAAAACCCTGGAAAAAAATTATCAGTGTTACTGCGGCAGCAGCAATGGTAATGTCAACAGTTGCACCTGTATCTGTATTTGCAGACGATGCTACATTTAAGATCGGTGGAATCGGACCTGTAACCGGAGCAGCAGCAATCTATGGACAGGCTGTAAAGAATGCAACAGAGCTTGCAATCAATGAAGTAAACGAAGACGGCGGAATCAACGGATATCAGGTAGAGTTCAAATTTGAAGATGATGAAAACGATGCTGAGAAAACCCTGAACGCTTACAACGCATTAAAAGACTGGGGAATGAACGTCCTGGTTGGTACAGTTACTTCCACACCTTGTGTAGCTGTAGCAAATGAAACAGCAGCAGACAATATGTTCCAGCTTACTCCATCCGGATCTGCAACAGAGTGTGTTGCTAATCCGAACGTATTCCGTGTATGCTTCTCTGACCCGAACCAGGGTACTGCAGCAGCTCAGTACATTGGAGAGCATAAACTTGCTACAAAAGTAGCTATTATCTACGATAGCTCTGATGTATATTCATCAGGTATCACACAGAACTTCACAGCAGAAGCAGCTAATCAGGGTATTGAAATCGTATCTTCCGAAGCATTCACTGCTGATAACAATAAAGACTTCTCCGTACAGCTTCAGAAGGCAAAAGACGGTGGTGCTGAATTAGTATTCCTTCCGATTTATTATACAGAAGCTTCCCTGATCCTTGCACAGGCAGACAGCATGGGATTTGAAACTAAATTCTTCGGATGCGACGGTATGGACGGTATCCTTGGTGTAGAAAACTTTGATACATCTCTTGCAGAGGGGCTGATGCTTCTTACACCATTTGCAGCAGATTCTACAGATGAGAAAACCCAGAACTTTGTAAAAGCATACAAAGATGCTTACAAAGACACACCAAACCAGTTCGCAGCAGATGCTTATGATGCAGTATACGCAGTCAAAGCAGCAGCAGAAAAAGAAGATGTAAAAGCAGACATGGATGTTGCAGATATCTGTGCAGCACTTGAAAAAGGCATGACCGAGATCACACTTGAAGGTGTTACAGGTGACGAGATCACATGGACAGAAGACGGTGAGCCGAACAAAGCTCCGAAAGCTGTAGAAATCAAAGATGGTGCTTACGCAGCAATGGAATAATGAAATTGAAATAACTGAAAAGATTTCATAAGAAATAAAATGCGATTGTTCCTGGAGTGGACAATGGTTGCATGCCAACGGGGCTGTCTGAATTATGCAGACAGCCCTGTTGCCTAATACGTTATTACATTAATGCGTTAATGACAGATTTACTTTTGGCAAAATAAACAAGACAGATTTCGCTAAAGGCAAATCTGCCAGTTTTACACACAATAAAATTATTTAAATATAAGAAAGGAAAGACTTCTATGAGTAGTTTTATATCATATCTTATCAGTGGTATCAGCCTCGGAAGTGTATATGCGATCATCGCCCTTGGTTATACCATGGTATACGGAATCGCTAAAATGCTGAACTTCGCTCATGGAGATGTTATCATGGTCGGCTCTTATGTAGTTTATGTCGCAGTCAGCGGCATGGGATTAAATCCGATTTTAGCCATCCTGCTGTCCATTATCATCTGTACACTCATGGGCGTTGTGATCGAAGGCGTTGCGTATCGACCACTGCGTAATGCAGCTTCACCTCTGGCTGTTCTGATCACAGCAATTGGTGTCAGCTACCTGCTTCAGAACGTGGCCCTTCTGATCTGGGGAGCAGATACCAAATCATTCAGTAACGTGATCAGTCTTCCATCCCTGAAACTTGCAGGTGGTTCTATCGTGATCACTGGTGTAACCATCGTAACCATTATCGGTGGTATCCTGATCATGGCAGGTCTGATGCTCTTTATCAGCAAGACAAAAACAGGACAGGCAATGCTTGCCGTATCTGAGGATAAAGGCGCTGCCCAGTTAATGGGTATTAACGTAAACAAAACAATCTCCATTACTTTTGCAATCGGTTCCGGACTTGCAGCAATCGCAGGTGTGCTTCTCTGCTCTGCATACCCGTCTTTGACACCATATACAGGTGCTATGCCTGGTATCAAAGCATTCGTTGCAGCTGTATTTGGCGGTATCGGATCTATCCCGGGAGCCTTTATCGGAGGTGTTGTTCTGGGTATCCTGGAGATTTTTGGTAAAGCTTATATCTCTTCACAGATGGCTGATGCCATTGTATTCGGTGTTCTGATCGTAGTTCTGGTTGTGAAACCTACCGGTATTCTTGGTAAGAACATTCAGGAGAAAGTGTGAGGTGGCAGACATGGAAAAGAAGAAATTAAACAAAACAACAAAAAGCAATCTCATTACATACGGAATGGTTCTTGCAGCATATCTGATCGTACAGGGAATGATCGCAGGGAATCTGCTTTCCAACCTGATGCAGGGTCTTCTGGTGCCTCTTTGTGTATATATTATCCTGGCTCTTTCCCTGAACCTGACGGTTGGTATTCTGGGTGAGTTAAGTCTTGGACATGCCGGATTTATGTGTATCGGTGCTTTCACCAGTGCAGCATTTACAAAGGCAACTATGGATACATTTACAAATGCAGGACTTCGTTTCTTCGTTGCTCTGATCATCGGAGCTGTATGTGCAGGTATCTTTGGATTCCTGATCGGTATTCCTGTACTTCGTCTGAAAGGTGACTACCTTGCTATCGTAACACTGGCATTTGGTGAGATCATTAAGAATATCATCAATGTGCTTTATGTAGGAATTGACGGCAACGGAATCCATTTTTCCATGAAAGACCAGATGTCTCTTGGAATGGAGCCTGGTGGAAAAATGATCATCAGTGGTGCCATGGGTATCACAGGTACACCGAGACAGTCAACCTTTACTATAGGTGTGATTCTGATCCTGGTTACTTTATTCGTAGTTCTGAACCTGATCAATTCCAGAGACGGACGTGCGATCATGGCAATCCGTGATAACCGTATTGCAGCGGAATCAATTGGTATTGATATCACAAAGTATAAACTGAAAGCATTTGCAATCTCAGCAGCATTAGCCGGTATCGGCGGTGTGCTTTATGCTCATAATCTTGCAACTTTAACAGCACTTCCGAAGAACTTCGGTTATAACATGTCTATCATGTTCCTGGTATTCGTAGTTCTCGGTGGAATTGGAAATATGCGTGGTTCTATTATTGCGGCAGTGATTCTGAACCTTCTTCCTGAGCTTCTGCGTGGACTCAGTGATTACCGTATGCTGTTCTATGCAATCGTGCTGATCGTAATGATGCTGATCAACTGGGCACCTAAGGCAATCGAGATGAGAGAGCGTCTTTTCAGTAAATTTAAGAAAAAGGAGGCATAAGCTATGGCATTGCTGGAAGTAAATCATTTAAATATTTCATTCGGCGGTCTTCATGCAGTGGATGATTTCCATGTCTCCATCGAGAAAGGACAGCTTTATGGTCTGATCGGTCCGAATGGTGCCGGTAAGACTACAATCTTTAACCTTCTTACAGGTGTGTATAAGCCGGACGAGGGAATCATCAATCTGGACGGACAGGATATCACCGGAAAGAGTACCATTGATATCAACAAGGCGGGAATCGCCAGAACATTCCAGAATATCCGTCTGTTCCATCAGATGAGTGTGCTGGACAATGTAAAGGCAGGACTTCACAATCATGATAAATACAGCCTTTTTACAGGTATTGTACATACTCCGAAATACTTTAAGGTTGAGAAAACCATGAATGAGGAAGCAATGAAGCTTCTTAAAGTGTTTGATCTGGACAAAGAGGCAGATATCCTTGCATCCAACCTTCCTTATGGTAAACAGAGAAAGCTGGAGATTGCCAGAGCACTGGCAACAAAGCCGAAGCTTCTTCTTCTGGATGAGCCGGCTGCAGGTATGAACCCCAATGAAACTGAGGAACTGATGGATACCATTCGTTTTGTTCGTGATAACTTTGATATGACCATTCTTCTGATCGAGCATGATATGAAGCTGGTTTCAGGTATCTGTGAGGAGCTGACTGTACTGAACTTCGGTCATGTTCTGAGACAGGGCAAGACTTCAGATGTGCTCCATGATCCGGAAGTTATCAAGGCATATCTTGGAGAATAGGAGGAGAGACAGATGGCATTACTGGAAGTACAGGACATACAGGTTTATTATGGAATGATTCAGGCATTGAAGGGTGTTTCTTTCTCTGTAAATGAAGGTGAAGTTATTGCTCTGATCGGTGCAAACGGTGCAGGTAAAACAACTACTCTGCATACAGTGACAGGGCTTCTCCGGGCAAAATCAGGACATATTATTTATGACGGACAGGATATCACAAAGGTTCCGCCTCACAAGATTGTAACAATGGGTATGGCACATGTTCCGGAAGGAAGACGTGTGTTTGCAAATATGACTGTTCTTCAGAATCTGAAGATGGGTGCTTTTACAAGATCTGATAAAAATGAGATTGATGCGACCATTGAGAAAGTATATAAACGTTTTCCGCGTCTGAAGGAACGTCAGAATCAGACTGCAGGTACCTTAAGTGGTGGTGAGCAGCAGATGCTCGCCATGGGACGTGCGCTGATGAGCCAGCCGAAGATCATTCTGATGGACGAGCCGTCCATGGGCCTTTCACCGATCTTTGTAAATGAGATCTTTGATATCATTAAAGAGGTAAGTGAGAGTGGAACAACGGTTCTTCTGGTTGAGCAGAATGCGAAGAAGGCTCTTTCTATTGCTGACAGAGCTTATGTCCTTGAGACCGGAAGGATTACACTGGAAGGTAAGGCAAGTGATCTTCTTCATGATGAATCTGTTCAGAAGGCTTATCTTGGAGAATAAACAGGAGGGGTTTTATGGAGAATTTTGTAATTACCATTGCGAGACAGTATGGAAGCGGTGGACGTACCGTCGGTAAGATGCTGGCAGAGAAACTGGGAGTTTCTTTCTATGACAAGCAGATCATTCAGATGGCTTCTGATGAGAGCGGGATTGATGTGAAGCTTTTTGGACAGGTGGAAGAAGGCTCCAGTGTGAAGGCATCTCTGTTTAATAAGACAGGGTTATATAAAGGAGATCTGATTGCACCGGATCAGAAGGGGTTTGTTTCTGATGAGAATATTTTTAATTATCAGGCGAAGATTGCAACGGATCTGGCAGAGAAGGAATCCTGTGTGATCGTTGGGCGTTGTGTGAATTATGTGTTTAAGGACAGACCGAATACTTTGAGAGTGTTTGTTCATGCACCCTGGGAGTTTCGTGTGGAGAAGTCCAGAGAGAAGATCAGCGGCAGTGATGAGGAGATTGAGAAGTTTCTTCGCAGGGATGATAAGAGAAAGCAGGATTATTATCGCAAATTTGCCGGTGGGGACTGGAGTGATGCGACGAATTATGATCTGTGTCTGAATGCAGGAAAGCTTGGATTTGAGAAGTGTGTGGATGCGATTTTGGCGCAGATGAACGTTATGGGAATTAAATGATGAAAAGGGCAGTCTCTCTTTGGAGGCTGCCCTTTTTGGGATTAAGACTGGGATTTGATTTTGTTTTGGTATTCTTTTAAGGTTTTTCGTAGCCCATTTCTGAGAGTTCGTAGAAGTGTTCTCCCTGGATTTCGGTGGGGAGGTATTGTTGGTGTACGTAGTGGTTTGGGTAGTCGTGGGCGTATTTGTAGCCGATGCCGTGGCCCAGTTTTTCGTGGCCGCCGTAGTGGGCGTCCTGGAGGTGTGGCGGGACTGTGGTTTTTGTGCGTTTGACGGAGTCCATGGCAGCGAAGATGGCGTTGACTGCGGAGTTGCTTTTGGGGGCGCAGGCCATGTAGGTGACTGCCTGGGAGAGGATGATCTGGGATTCGGGCATTCCTACGCGTTCTACTGCCTGGGCTGCGGCGACTGCTACGCAGAGGGCCTGTGGATCGGCGTTTCCGATGTCTTCGGAGGCGAGGATCATGATTCTTCGGGCTATGAATTTGACGTCTTCTCCGGCGTAGAGCATTTTTGCAAGGTAGTAGACTGCTGCGTCAGGGTCTGAGCCACGCATGCTTTTGATGAAGGCGGAGATGATGTCGTAGTGGTTGTCTCCGTTTTTGTCGTAGCGGACGACGCGTTTCTGGATGCACTGAGATGCCACATCCAGGGTGATGTGGATGAGACCGTCTTCGCTACGGGGGGTAGTGAGGATGCCCAGTTCGATGGCATTGAGGGCATTTCTGGCGTCGCCGCCTGCCATGTCTGCAAGGAAGTCGAGGGCGTCTTCATCTATCCGGGCTTTATAGTTTCCCATTCCTTTTGTTTTGTCGTTGACTGCGCGAAGGATGAGTTCTTTGACTTCGGAGATCTCCAGGGATTTCAGTTCGAAGATGATGGAACGGGAGATTAAAGCAGCGTTGACTTCGAAGTATGGATTCTCTGTTGTGGCACCGATGAGGATGATGGTTCCGTCTTCTACGAATGGGAGGAGATAGTCCTGCTGGCCTTTGTTGAAGCGGTGGATCTCGTCTATGAAGAGGATTGTTTTTTTGCCGTACATACCCAGGTTTTGCTGGGCTTCTTTACAACTGCTTCCATATCATTTTTTGCCTGCTACAGTGGCGTTGATCTGGGTGAATTCTGCACTGGTAGTGTTGGCGATTACTTTTGCCAGAGTGGTCTTGCCGGTTCCGGGAGGGCCGTAGAAGATGACGGAGGTCAGTTTGTCAGCTTTGATAGCCCTGTATAATAAGGTGATTTTTTCCGATGATGTGTTGCTGCCCTACAACTTCATCCAGAGTTGTGGGGCGTAGTCTGGATGCCAGAGGGGATTCCTGGTCCAGGGATTTTGATTTGGCGTATTCAAATAAATCCATAGATTTTTTTCTCCATAAAGTATGGAAGAGCACTATAAGAGCTCTTCCATTATTTTTCCGTATATTTCCTGGTAATGTGTGGACCAATTTTTTACAGATCGACTGTGCGGCCTCGAGGTTTGGGGCTGCGATGTTCAGGTCGATGAGGGAGTTGCCCTTTTCGATGAGCTGGCATCTTACAGAATAGGTTCCCTGTTTGGTGATGTAATAATCGGCAGGAGTGACGATTCGCTCCTGGGCTTTGAAGCCGGTGGATTTCAGGTATTCCCTGACTTCCTGTTTGATCTCAGGAGAGAGATCTTTCTGGAAAAAGGAGAGAGTTTTATGCCATCTTCGGTAATCCGGTAATGGGAGACATTGGAACGGGTGTCCATGGTGATCAGTTCTGCTTCTACCAGTTCTGAGATTGCCTGCTGGAGATGGAAATAGTTTGTATATTCCCGGTCCAGGATAAATTCCGAAATCTGCGAATTTGTCAGGGTATTTTCAGTATTCTGAAGCATGTATAATACGATTAATTTGTAAACTGTGAATGGTGTTGCCATTTTATCCCTCCTTTGCATAGAGTAGCAGAGAATCTTTTAGTGCGAAAACAGTCTTCCCTGGTAGCTTTGTTCTTCTTTCATCCTGTGATGCAGCATATTTAATACCTCACGTTTACGGCTTGCCCACAGTGGTGCGATCAGCAGATCTTTGGGGCCGTCGCCTGTGATGCGGTGTATAACCATATCCGGTCTGAGATGTTCCAGACAGTTTATAAGGAGAGAGATGTATTCATCCCGTTCGTAAGTCTGAAACAGTCCTTTCTCGTAATCTGCTGCCAGATCAGTGCCGCGAAGCACATGAAGTAACTGCAGTTTGATTCCCTGAATATCCATATGGTTGAGGTATTCCATAGTTTCCAGAATATCTGCTGTGTTTTCACCGGGCAATCCGAGGATTGTATGCACGATTACTTCGATATTTTCTTTTCGCAGGCGTTTTACGGCATCATCAAAAACGCAGAGAGGATATCCCCTTCGGATATACCTGGCAGTGGACTCATGGATCGTCTGAAGTCCAAGTTCAATCCAGACAGGTTTCTGTTTATTTAACCGGGACAAAAGTGTCACGATTTCAGGACTGAGGCAGTCTGGTCTGGTGCCGATGGAAAGAGCAACTATCTTTGGATGAGAGATTGCTTCTGTAAAAATTTTCTCCAGATATTCCACAGGTGCGTGGGTATTTGTGTACGCCTGGAAATAGGCAATATATTTATGAATCGGACGTTTCTGTGAAAGGATACTGATCTGGCTTTCTATCTGGTCAGTGATGGAAAGTGCGGCATCTGCAGCGAAATCTCCGCTTCCTCCTGCGCTGCAGAAGATGCAGCCGCGGGTTCCAATCTTACCGTCCCTGTTGGGACAGGACATGCCGCCATTTAGCGTGACCTTATAAACCTTTTCTCCAAACCGCTCTCTCAGCATATAGTCCAGAGAGTGGTATGGTTTTTCTTCCCCATTTGGTCATACTGTGTGATCATTTTCTGCTGATGAAGTTTCAGCAGAGTTTTTCGTTCTGAAGGTCTGTATCCTGGGTATCTGTATCAGCCGGAATATAATTATCAAAAATCTTTACCAGAAAATGTCCGTTGATAAATGCCTCCAGTGCAAATCCAAACATGCACAGAAGCATGATGGCCATGGACTGTATGCGGAAACTTTTAATAAAAAACACGCCTGCAGGTAACAGAGTGATGACTGCCATCAGGACTGTATACGGAAGATGACGGATAGCCATCAGGAATGCATTGCGGAAGGTGTTTTTGATGGAGTTGTAGAATTTGGCAAGCACCGGATAAATATACAGAAATACCATCATATAAAGGATACCAAATGCAAAGAAAACGATATACAATACCTGAGACATTGTTCCGCCGATATTACCTACAATACGCAGATCCATGTAAAGGATAGCTGCAACTGCAAGCATGATAAGATTGATGACAGTTGCCTGTTTGAAGTTCTGCTTAAAGGATTTGAAGAAGCTTCTGATAATATAAGATTCTTCGTTACGTGTCATTTTCAGTGTGACATAGTGGAGTGCAGTCAGTGACGCACCAATAGTCACGATCGGCAGACAACAGATCAGAAAGACCACATTAAGCATAATAAGATCAGCCACGCGTCCCATGACGGTGAAGAATTTGTTGTCCATGTTAAATAGTCTGTCCATTCGTTTAATTACTCCTTTTGTATATAATGATGTACAGCATACTCTGCGGATAATCCTGCTACAGAGAAATCTGTACAAGCTTTGTATAACAGTATAACGAATCAGGCAGGAAAAGCAAATCTTTTATGTGAGCAGGAGCTGGTCTGCAGTGACAAAAAGCATAGCCTTTTTCAGTAAAAAGATCAGCGATTTTCAGGGCTGCATCCACAGATGTCTGATAGCCGTCATGCATCAGGATGATAGAACCGTCATGAACCTGTTTCTGGGCGATAGACAGGATAGAATCGATGTTTTTGCTTTGCCAGTCCAGAGTGTCTACATCCCAGAATACGGGAAGCATGGTGACAGAAAGTTCCATATCCTTGATCCATGCGCCGAAAGGCGGTCGCACATAAGAAGGGTAAATTCCGGAAGCTTCATAGATTCTGTTATTTGTTTTTTTCAATTTCCAGTCGGGCCTTCTCCGCCGGGATCTTGTCAAGCTGTACATGATCCCAGGTGTGATTTCCGATAAGATGTCCGTCTTTTCGCATTTGCAGGAGTATATCTTCGTTTCCTTCAATGTTCTCGCCTATCAGAAAGAAAGATGCCCTGATGTTTCTTTTTTTCAATCCATTCCAGAAGCATGGGGGTATACCGGGCATTAGGACCGTCATCAAAGGTCAGTGCGATTCTGGGAGGTTCTTCGACGGGAAGCCCGGCGGTGGTGTCAGTTGAAAAATTCTCAGAAGCTGTAGCTTTTGCAGATGCCTGTTTTACAAGGGAAAGCATACCGGGACCTGCCAGTGAAGTAAGGAACTGTGTGCGTTTGTCAGCAGAAGAAAAGAGCAGGAAAAAAATCATGCATAATATTTCAAAAAATATTAAAGTCCGCTTCATGCAAAGATACTCCTCATAAAAATATCTCTCTGATTCAGGAACACAGAGTATGAATATCTGTGTCAGAATGAAAGAAACAGCAGGTGGCAGATGTAATCATTACAGTATATGAAAAAAAGAAAGCAATTCATACCGATTTATTGTATAATAGATTCTGCAAAATATAGAAGAAAGAATTTACGGAGATTGAGATGAAAAAGAAACGGACAAAACTGCTGGTTTTCTTTGCACTGGCAGGAATTTTAGTGCCTTTTTATATGATAGGAGAGTCTTATTGTGAGGGACTGTCCGGGGGGAGTAGTCTGGAAGAGAAGAATGAGGTGATGTGTAAATATAAATACGATATGATCGTAGACAGTCCGAATTCTTCTTTCTGGCAGGCGGTTTATGACTGTGCACAGGAATGGGCGCAAAAGAATGATGCAATTCTTGAACTGAGAGGCAGTGGAAGGGAGAGCGATTACAGTAAGCTTGATTATATGAATATGAGTATTGCTTCAAATTCAGATGGAATCATCCTGCAGTACAGTGGGGAGCAGGGACTGGAAGCGAAGATAAATGAGGCTGTTCAGAAAGGAATTCCGGTTGTTACTGTAATGGGAGATGCAGTTCACAGCAAGCGTCAGAGTTTCGTGGGTGTCAGTGATTATCAGCTTGGAAGTGTCTATGGCGAAAAGGTAGCGGAATATGTGACTGAGGATACGGAAAGTATTCTTATTCTGTTGAAGAAAAATATTGATGATATGAACCAGAGCCAGATATATACACAGATTAGCAATGCAGCCCAGGCAAAGGCGGGTCCTTCGCAAAATATCCAGATAACAGGAAAAAATCTTCGCTTAACAGGGACTTTTGAGACAGAAGAAGCGGTAACAGATATTTTTCAGCAGAAAGATAAAGTACCGGATATTCTCGTGTGCATGGATGAGGAAACTACAGAATGCGCACGTCAGGCAGTACTGGACTTTAATCTTGCAGGAAAGGTTACGATCATAGGATATTACAGCTCTGAAGATATTCTTACAGCAGTGGAAAAGGGAGTGATCTCTGTTACCTGTGATGTGGATACAGAGCAGCTTGGCAGATACAGTATAGAGGCTCTGACAGCATATCAGAAAGATGGAAGGACCAATTCTTATTATAATGTGGATATTAATTTTCTGGACAAGGATGTAGTACGGGAAATGAGAAGGAAGGGGGTGTCCGGATGAAGCAGCTGCGCTGGAAAGATTTTTCACTGGTCAGTAAAATCGTTATAGAGGTGGGTATGATCGCAGTCCTTCTTTTTGCCATGAATATGCTTTTTTATGTGCGGATCAATAATTCCATGCAAAAGATGGATAATGTTTATGCCAGTAATGCAGAGCTTACCGAACTTTCACAGGTATTTGAGAAGGTACAGGATAATATGTATAAGTATCTTAAGGTTAAGAATTCTCAGACACTTCTTGATTATTATCAGAATGAGGCAAAATACAGAAATGAACTTGAGAAACTTAATGAAGATAATATCAATGATCCCGTAAAGCTTCTGGAACGGAATATCCGGAAAATGTCGGAAACATATCTGGACTGTACTGCGGAAACGGTAGCTGCCAAACGAGGAAGGAACGTTGAGCAGTATAAGCGTAAATATGATGATGCAACAAAGCTTTACAGATATATCCAGTCATCTATTGACGAACTGAATAACCTGATGTTTCAGGAGAACTCCAGTACTTATGCAGTACTTCGTGCAGTGATGAGATATCTGGAGATAAGCAATTCAGTTATTATGATCATAATTGTAGCCGGTGGAATGCTTCTGCTCATCCAGGCCACCAGAAATATGTTTGTTCCCCTTTCCAATATGGCAGAGACAGCACAACTGGTAGGTCAGGGAAATTTCCATGTAAAGATGCACGATACAGATGCACAGGATGAACTGGGAACAGTAACCAGAGCGTTTAATACAATGGTAGAGAATCTTGATCTGTATATGGCAAGGACGAAAGCAAGTATGGAGAAAGAGCAGCAGATGATGGAGAGGGAGCTTCTTATGGAAAATCATCTGAAAGAAGCACAGCTGAAATATCTTCAGTCACAGATCAATCCGCACTTTCTGTTTAATTCCCTGAATGCAGGAGCACAGCTTGCAATGATGGAGGATGCAGAGCAGACCGGGATTTTTGTAGAGAAAATGGCGGATTTTTTTCGCTATAATGTAAAAAAATGGACAGGAAGACGCCACATTGGGAGAAGAACTGGAGGCCGTTGATAACTATATTTATATTCTGAATGTCCGGTTCGCCGGAGATATCCATTTCAGCAAGGAGGTGGATGAATCACTGGAGAATGTGCGTATGCCAAGTATGATCTTGCAGCCGGTTGTGGAAAATGCAGTCAATCATGGAATACGTGACATTGAATGGGAAGGAAAAATACATCTCACAGTTACAGGAGATGCAGATTATATACGTATCAGCGTGAAAGATAATGGAAAGGGAATGACGCAGGAACAGATAGAGGGTGTTCTGTCAGGAAACAGAGAGCGCAGAAATGAAGAAGGTGATTCTACAGGAATCGGTATGAATAATGTGATCAGTCGTCTGGAACTTTATTATGAGGAATCAGGGCTTATGGAGATTAACAGTGAAGGTGAAGGAAAAGGTACAGAAGCAGTAATCTATATACCTGTGCATGAAAACTAAGAGAAGTATTATGGGAGTGAGAGAAGATGTATAGAATTTTGCTGGCAGATGATGAAGGTATCATGCTGGAATCATTAAAGAAAATTATTGAAACTGAATATGGAAATGAATGTGAGATCCACTGTGCAAAGTCAGGCAGAGTTGTGGTGGAGATGGCACAGGCATATCCGCCGGATATCTGTTTTATGGATATCCAGATGCCGGGAATAAGCGGAATCCAGGCAATCAGGGAAATTCAGAAATTTAACAGCTCAGCAGTTTTTGTGATCATAACTGCATATGATAAGTTTAATTATGCAAAAGAAGCAGTGAACCTGGGAGTTCAGGAGTTTCTCACAAAGCCTGTAAATAAGAAAGTAATTCTGGAAACCTGCGCGAAGATGATGACAAAGGTAGATCAGATACGGCAGAAGAGAAGCGATGATCTCCTGATCAGAGAGAAACTGGAGACAGTGGTACCTATGATTGAGAGTGGATATATCAATAATATTCTTCTGCAGGATGATTTTGTTACTTATCAGGATAATTATACACAGCTTCTTGATATCCGTCAGAAATACGGTTATATGATGGTCATAGAATTTGGAGATTCTATGGAAAATGGGGTGCTCAGTAATGCAGTAGGTGCAAGTGTAAAGGCAAACAAATTTTATTCTACTTTTCGTGAAATCGCACAGGGATTCTTTGAATGCCTTGTAGGTCCTATTATGGGAAACAGGATCGTACTGCTTGTTCCTTATGAAAATGCGAAAGAAGATTACGAAGACAGAGTTGCAATTGTCACAAGAGCCAGAAATATGGTACATAAATTTGAAAACCGGATCGACAGTATGTTCCGCTGTGGAATCGGAAGGGTCAAAGAACTTGGAAGCGTGAAGGAATCTTTTAAGGAAGCGGTGGTCGCACTGAGAGAGAGCATCAGTCATGTAGTGCATATCGAGGATGTACCGGCGGCACAGAAATATGACGGGGAATATCCAAGAGACCTGGAAATCAGATATCAGAAGAGGATCCTTGAGAAGGATGCTGCGGGAGCGATGAACTGCGCAGAGGGAATTTTTTGAATGGATGCACAGTCAGCAGGCCGTCACAAGAGAAGACATTGAGATTAAAATCCTGGAGATGGTGATGAATGCGGAACGCAGGGCATTCTTTGCAGGAACTTTGAAATATAATGTTAACAGCAGGAGAAGCTATATCCGGGAGCTTCAGTCCTGTACGGATATAGAAAATCTGAAGAAGTGGTTTCTGGATAAGACGAGAGAAATCTGTACGAAACTGGAGAATTCCAAGGAAAAAGAAGCTGGCAGTATTATTGACAGAGCAAAGGAATATATCAATGAAAATTTCCGCAGGGATATTTCTCTGGATGATGTTTCAAGAGAGGTAGATATCAGTCCGTATTATTTCAGTAAACTTTTTAAACAGGAAACAGGTAAGAACTTTATTGAATATCTTACAGAAATACGTCTGAAAAATGCCAGAGAACTTCTGCAGGATTCCAGACTTTCCATTAAGGAGATATGTGCACAGTCGGGATACAGTGATCCCAATTACTTCAGCAGGATTTTCAAGAAGTATGAAGGAGTTACGCCTAGTGAGTTCAGAGAGAGGTTAGGCTGATGAAATTATATAAGACAAAAAAGAATTGCGGAAAGCTGCTGCTTGGAATACTGGCATTTTGTACAGGGATGATACTGCTGACAGGATGTGGTTCCTCATTCAGAACAAAAAACAGAATAAGAATGAAAAAACAGCAGAAGAAAATAAGGAAGAGGATAAGGTTCAGATCGGACTTACAGTGGATTCTTTTGTTATAGAAAGATGGATCCGCGACAGAGATGTATTTGTGGCGACTGCCAGAGAACTGGGAGCAGAGGTAAATGTGCAGGATGCAGGTGCAGATGTCAAAGAGCAGATCAGTCAGATTGAATACTTTATAAATAAGCAGGTGGATGTGATCGTTGTGATCGCAAGAGACTGTGGAGCACTTTCAGATGCCATACAGAAGGCACAGAGTGCGGGAATTCCGGTTATTTCCTATGACAGAATGGTCAATAATGCCAATACAGATCTGTACATTTCCTTTGATAACCGTAAGGTGGGTGAGATCATGGCACAGGCACTTGTCAATGCACTTCCTCAGGGAGGAGATGTCTTTATGATACAGGGATCCTCTTCAGATAATAATGTCCAGATGGTGAAACAGGGGTTTGATGATATGCTTGCAGACACAGATCTGCATGTGGTTTATGAAGCTAACTGTGATGGCTGGACAGCAGAACTGGCTGCCGGATATGTGGAGGAAGCCCTGGAAAAATATCCTCATGTTAAGGGAATTATGTGCGGAAATGATGACATTGCCAGTCAGGTCGTACAGGTACTGGCAGAGAATCAGCTTGCCGGAAATGTGGTTGTTGTAGGTCAGGATGGAGATCTTGCAGCCTGTCAGAGAATAGTAGAAGGAACACAGTATATGACTGCTTTTAAACCAATTGAAGATCTGGCAAGAAAAGCAGCGAAATATGCAGTGGAAATGGGTAGTGGAAAGGGAGTTGCAGAACTGGAAGATGTGACAGAAACAGTAAATGACGGAACTTATGAGATTCCTTCCTGCATCCTTGAACCAACTGCAGTGACAAAAGAGAATATAGATAAGGTGATTATTGAAGGAGGTTTCCACCGCAGAGATGAAGTTTATCTGAATGCGGATTACAGTTAAATAAAATATTCAGAGATTATCCGGCTGCTTTTGCAGAGGTAAGAGTAAATCAGTATATAGCATTATCTTGCAACAAAAATGTCCTGTCCTGTGCAGGGCATTTTTTGTTTTTCTTAAAATGTCTTGTTTCTTGCCAACCATGTCCAGATTGCCCTGTGCTATAGTAATATTATCAAGAAAACGTGAGAAACGTAAAAAGAAATGGAGGATTTTTACAATGAGAAAGAAAGTCGTATCTGCAATTCTTTGTGCATCAATGGTAGCTGGAATGGTAGTTATCCCGGGAGTAGCTGTTAAAGCGGATGACAAGAAACTGATCGGTGTTACAATGCCTACAAAAGATCTTCAGAGATGGAATCAGGATGGCGAGAACATGAAGAAAGAGCTGGAAGCAGCCGGCTATGAAGTAGACCTTCAGTATGCATCCAACGATGTAAGCACACAGGTTTCACAGCTTGAGAATCAGGTTGCAAACGGATGTGATCTTCTGGTTGTGGCATCTATCGACGGAAGCAGTCTTGGTGAGCCGCTGAAACAGGCAAAAGAAGCAGGAATCCCGGTTATCTCCTATGACCGTCTGCTTATGAACTCCGATGCAGTTACATACTATGCAACATTTGATAACTACAAAGTAGGCCAGAAACAGGGCGAATACTTAGTAGATGCACTTGATCTTGACAATCAGGACGGACCGTTCAACATCGAGCTGTTCACAGGTGATCCTGGTGACAACAACTGTAACTTCTTCTTCGGCGGAGCAATGGATGTCCTTCAGAAATACATCGACGAAGGCAAACTGGTAGTTAAATCCGGACAGACAGAGTTCGAGCAGGTTGCAACTGCTAACTGGGACAGTGCAAAAGCTCAGGACAGAATGGATACAATCATCGCTGGTAACTACTCTGACGGAACAAACCTTGACGCAGTTCTCTGCTCCAACGACTCCACAGCACTTGGTGTAGAAAACGCACTTGCAGCTTCCTACACAGGAGAGTATCCGATCATCACTGGTCAGGACTGTGATACACCAAACGTTAAGAACCTTGTAGCAGGAAAACAGGCTATGTCCGTATTCAAAGATACACGTGCTCTTGCATCTGCAGTAGTTAACATGGTTGACGCTATCATGAAAGGCGAAGAACCGGAGATCAACGATACAGAATCTTATGACAACGGCACAGGCGTTATCCCGACATACCTTTGCGATCCGGTTGTTGTAACTGTTGATAATTACAAAGAAATGCTGATTGATTCCGGATATTATACAGAGGATCAGATTAAATAATAAGAATTAACAAACTGTACAGGCGGGCGCAGTTCCCGCCTGTATTAATCAGTAATAAGTATTTATCTTACAAGAAGAACTATCTTAGAGAAATCTATCTTGGAAGAAATTTCCGTTTCTTTCCAAGACGTACTTAAATGCTTTGTTATGGAAAGGGAGGGAAATAGAAATTGGCTAAGATACTTTTGGAAATGAAGAATATCACCAAAACTTTCCCGGGTGTAAAGGCACTGGATAACGTAAATCTTCAGGTAGAAGAAGGCGAGATCCACGCACTGGTAGGTGAGAACGGTGCCGGAAAATCTACCCTGATGAATGTATTAAGTGGTATTTATCCGTATGGAACCTATGAAGGCAACATCATTTATAACGGTGAAATCTGTAAATTCAATACAATCAAAGACAGTGAAGAAAAAGGAATTGTAATCATTCACCAGGAACTTGCGCTGATTCCCTATATGACCATCGGCGAGAACATGTACCTGGGTAATGAAAGAGGTAAATCCTTCTCCATCAACTGGAATGAAACCTATGGAGAAGCAGACAAATATTTGAAAATAGTAGGACTGGAGGAATCCTCCAGAACTTTGATCAAGGATATTGGTGTAGGTAAACAGCAGCTGGTAGAAATCGCGAAAGCACTGGCGAAACATGCGAAACTCCTGATCCTGGATGAGCCGACAGCATCTCTGAATGAAGATGACTCTCAGGCACTGCTGGATCTGCTGTTGAAATTTAAAGAACAGGGAATGACATCGATTATCATTTCCCATAAATTAAATGAAATCTCTTATGTAGCGGATAAGATCACAGTTATCCGTGACGGCTCTACCATTGAGACTCTGGATAAGAAAGTAGATGACTTTTCAGAGCAGCGTATCATTCAGGGTATGGTTGGCCGTGAGATGACAGACCGATTCCCGAAACGCCCAGATGTAAGAGTCGGAGCTGTTTCCATGGAAGTGAAGAACTGGACTGTTTATCATCCGTTGTACTCAGAACGTAAAGTAGTAGACAATGTATCATTTAAGATCCATAAAGGGGAAGTAGTGGGTATTTCCGGACTGATGGGTGCAGGACGTACAGAGCTTGCCATGAGTATCTTCGGAAAGAGCTATGGAACCAAGATTTCCGGTCAGATCTTTATGAACGGAAAAGAAGTGAAACTGAACACTGTACAGGAAGCAATCGATAATAAACTTGCTTATGTTACAGAGGACAGAAAAGGAAACGGACTGATCCTTTCCAAATCCATCAAAATGAACACATCACTTGCAAATATGAAAGGCATCAGCAATGGACAGGTGATCGATGCAGATAAAGAGTATGCAGTAGCCGAAGAATACAGGAAAAAGCTGAAAACAAAATGTCCATCTGTTGAGCAGAATGTAGGTAACTTAAGTGGTGGTAACCAGCAGAAAGTCCTTCTTGCGAAATGGATGTTCGCAGAACCGGATATTCTGATCCTGGATGAGCCTACCCGTGGTATCGACGTAGGTGCGAAGTACGAAATTTACTGTATTATCAACGATCTGGTTGCAGCAGGCAAATCTGTTATCATGATCTCTTCTGAACTTCCGGAAGTACTGGGAATGTCAGACAGAATCTATATCATGAATGAAGGCAAGTTCGTAGGAGAAGTCAGCAAAGAAGAGGCAACCTCCGAACTGATCATGTCAAAGATCGTAAAATCAGGAAAAGGAGCGTAAAGAAGATGGAGAAAAAGCTTAGTTTTTCAGAAGTATTAAAGAAATATACCATGGTGATCGTTCTGGTTCTGGTAGTCATCATGTTTACAGCAAACACCAAAGGTGTTATGCTTCTGCCGCAGAACGTAAATAACCTTGTAGCTCAGAACGCATATGTATTTATCCTTGCAACAGGTATGTTGTTCTGTATCTTAACTGGTGGTAACATCGACCTTTCTGTTGGTTCTGTTGTATGTTTCGTTGCAGCAGTCGGCGGTAAGATGATGGTTCTCAATAATATGAATCCATATCTTACAATGCTTGTTATGCTGATCACAGGTATTGCAATCGGTGCATGGCAGGGATTCTGGATTGCTTATGTACGAATCCCACCGTTTATCGTAACTCTGGCAGGTATGCTTGCGTTCCGTGGTTTATCAAACGTAGTCCTTCAGGGACAGACACTGGCTCCAATGCCTGATTCTTATCTGGCACTGTTTAACAATTACATTCCTGATTTTGTTGGCAAAGAAGGATTTAATGTTACATGTTTTGCAGTTGGTATCATTGTTTGTATTGTTTATGTTTTACTTGTAATGAAAAATCGTGCAGACCGTGCGAAAAAGGGTTACAGTGTGGAAGCTTTTGGCGGTGTGGCAGTTAAGATGGTCCTGATCTGTGCAGTTGTTCTGGCATTTATGTTCCGTCTGGCTCAGTATAAAGGTATTCCGAACTCTCTGGTTTGGGTTGCTGTGATTATTGCGATTTATACATATATTGCTTCCTAAAACTACTACAGGTCGTTATTTCTATGCAGTTGGTGGTAATGAGAAGGCTACGAAACTTTCCGGTATCAATACTAATAAAGTTTATTTTCTGGCTTATTTAAACATGGGTCTTCTGGCAGCTATCGCAGGTATGGTTACCATGGCGCGTCTGAATTCAGCTAACCCGCAGGCAGGTACAAACTTTGAGATGGATGCGATTGGTTCCTGTTTCATTGGTGGTGCTTCTGCCTATGGTGGAACCGGTACTGTTCCCGGAGTTATCATTGGTGCTCTTCTGATGGGTGTTCTGAACTTAGGTATGAGTATTATGGGTATTGACCAGAATATTCAGAAGGTTGTTAAGGGACTTGTACTTCTGGCAGCGGTTATCTTTGATGTTGTCAGCAAGAGAAAATCTTTATCGTAAAATCAAAAAATTGAATTCTCCTTGAAATGGAATCTTTTTGCAGGGCTTGCCAAGATGCAGGCTCTGATTTTTTTTATTAAGGGACGCGCAGAAAAATAGTTTGTTTCGTGTGCGGTTTCGGACACTAAGATATTCTAGGCCACAAAAAATCTGCTAAAAGCATGAGAAAACAGAGCCAAACTCGCCTGCGGCTCAGACAGTGTCTCTGTTTTCTCATAACGCAGATTTTTTCTGACCAAGAATATCTAAGTATCCTGCAAATGCACGCGAAACAAACTACTTTTTCTGTGCTGGTTACTGGCTGGGGAGGAG
>ENA-OQCV01000034-OQCV01000034.1-human-gut-metagenome-genome-assembly--contig:-NODE-34-length-37365-cov-2.707584_pt1 | contig 37365 bp, 43 predicted proteins | sample MGYA00242766_ERZ504592 | MGnify/ENA primary metagenome ERZ504592 (study PRJEB26092, sample SAMD00036315) | human gut metagenome | host: Homo sapiens | study: EMG produced TPA metagenomics assembly of...
CTACCGACCTTGCCCGTGCAGTCAAGTTCCGGGCAGCGGCTTTTTTGCGGATGGAGAGCCTGTCCTTGCCAACCGCAGGGTGTACCCGGGCAGACGGTCAGCTTTGAGCTGCCGCCGGAAGGGGAAGGCGTGGCCCCGCAGCCGGAGATCTCGGTAAACGTGGTCTATGAGGATGCCTTTGCAGTGGTGCTGGAAAAGCCGCCGCATCTGGCCGTGCACCCCACCCTGAACTACCCCTACGATACCCTTGCCAACGGGTATGCGGCATGGGCTGCGCAGCAGGGCATCAGCCCGGTGTTCCGCCCGGTGAACCGCATCGATAAGGACACCAGCGGCCTTGTTCTGGCTGCAAAGCACGCCTATGCTGCGCCGCTGCTGGCCCGGAATGTGGAAAAACTCTACTATGCCGTTGTGGAGGGAGAGCTGCCGCTGGGTCCGGGCGTGATCGACGCGCCCATTGGCCGCCAGGTGGAGAGCATCATTGGCCGCTGCGTGACCCCGGACGGCAAGCCCAGCCGTACCGAGTATACCATATTAAAGGCAGAAAACGGCCTGAGCCTTGCAGCCTGTGTGCCGGTAACGGGTCGCACCCATCAGATCCGGGTGCATTTTGCGTCCATCGGCCACCCGCTGGCGGGGGATGACCTTTACGGCGGGAGCCGGGAGCGCATTGGGCGGCAGGCGCTGCACTGTGCAAGGCAGAGCTTCCGGGTGCCGGTGTACACCCCGGTGGAGGGCGGAATCCGGGTGGAATGCCCGGTGAATGGAAATAACTGGAAGACTGCTGCGGCGGAAAGCCCGCTGCCGCAGGATATGAAACAGCTTTTTGGTGAAAAGTAAGTGAAAGAACCGCCCAAATTTTGTGACAATGCTTGTTTCAAAGACGGCAGGGTGTATAATAAAATAAGAATGTTGTGTGCATGAGCCTGCTGGAAAGGGCATGTGCGCCCAAGACCGCCGCCGTCTTATCCCGGCACCGTGTGTGCATTGGCGGCAAGGAAGGAGAAAAACCTTTTGGATCGAAGACAAGACAAAGGAGCAGCAGCCCGCTTCACCGGTAAAACCGAAACGCGGCCAGAGGCTGCGCTCCCTTTGGGCACAGCTGCAATGCATGGGGCTTTTGCACCGGCACCGGCTGCGCCGTAAAACCCAGAATCATGTGAATGATTTTGGCAGAAAGCTTGCCCAGAATTCTGCCGTGCCAGTCATCGGGGAGACGCTGTATGCACTGGGCTATTCTACAGAGTATGGATTCGTCCGCGTTGGGCGCGGCCTGCGCAGCGGCTGGCTGTGGCTGTGGCAGGCATTTACGACACTGCTGGCAAATGCTGCGGCAATGGCGTTCCCGGGGGCAGCGCAGATGTTCCGGGACCTGTTCGGCCCGATCTGGCTGTTCTTCCGGGGCTGCGGTTCGCTGCTGGTGCACGCCCAACGGGTGCGGAAAGAAAAAGGCTTTGCCGCAGCCTGCAAAGCCAGCGTACATTATCTGGCCAGCGGCGTGCGCCGCAACCTGAAAACACTGCCGCGCATGGCCATGTATGTGCTGCCGGTGTGCGCACTGGCCGTTATGGTGACCGTGTTCAACCATACCGTCCGCCAGCCTTATGCGCTGGAGGTGCAGGTGAACGGCCAGACCGTCGGCTATGTGGCCAATGAGGATGTGTTCAACTCGGCCCGTGAGGCGGTGCAGGAGCGTATCAACTACGCAGACACCGACCATGCAAAGTGGACCGTGGAGCCTACCTACACCGTTACCGTGGCCCACAAGACCATGGATGAAAACGAGATGGCGGACGCGATCCTGAAGAGCGCCAGCGACGAGATCAGCGAGGGCACGGCCCTGTATCTGGATGGCGAGCTGACCGCAGTGTGCAGCGATGGTGTCAGCCTGCAGAGCTACCTGAGCAGCCTGCTGGAACCCTATGAGGACCCTGAGAACTCCAACGTGACCGTGGGCTTCAACAAGGAAGTCACACTGGAAAACGGCATCTACTTCAACGACAGCTTTCAGGACGAAGCGGATGTGGAAAAGGAACTTTCCGGTGTGCAGCAGCAGGAAAAGATCTACACAGTGGGCGCAGGCGACACGCTATGGAGCATCGCCCAAAAAACGACCTCACCTTCCGTGAGCTGTGCGAACTGAATACCAATTTCAAGGGCGCGCCCCTGAACGAGAAATCTAACATTCAGGCCGGTGATGAGCTGATCGTGACCAAGCAGGAAGCTACGCTGGAAGTGCGCATCACCAAGGTGGAAACCTGGCAGGAGGAGATTCCCTATACCACCGAGACCACCACCTCCAACGAGTACACGGTGGGTACCAAGAAAACGGTGCAGAACGGTGTGAACGGCCTGCGTCAGATCACGGCGCAGCGTGTTTATAACACCGATGGCATCCAGCTTTCTCAGAAGATCCTGAGCACGGAAGTGGTGCAGGAGCCTGTCACGGAAAAGATCGTGAAGGGCACCAAAAAGGTGACCAGCAGCACCAGCTACATCACCGGCAGCGGTCAGTTCATCTGGCCGGTGCCCGGCTACCGGAACTGCTCGCGCTGGTACGGCGGCAGCCACAAGGGTGTGGATATCTGTGCGGCTGCCGGTACGCCCATCTACGCATCGGCGGGCGGCACCGTGACCAAGGCCGGCTACAACAAGGCCGGTGCCGGTACGGGTTATGGCTACTCCATCATCATCAGCCACGGCAGCGGCTACACCACGGTGTATGCGCACTGTCTGTCGCTGGCGGTGCACTCTGGTCAGACGGTCAAGCAGGGCCAGCTGATCGGCTATGTGGGCAGCACCGGACGCTCCAGCGGCAACCACTGCCACTTTGAGATCCGCCGCAACGGCAGCTACATCGCGCCGCAGAATGTGTTCAACCGCAGAAAGTATAGGTAAGGTAAGTTTGCAGAGGGCTTTTTCTCCGGAGAAGGCCCATCTGCTGTATTATGTAACAGAAAAGGAGAGATGATCTTATGTCTACCCCTCACATCAGTGCTGAAAAAGGCGATTTTGCAAAGACCGTCCTGATGCCGGGCGATCCTCTGCGTGCAAAATTCATTGCGGACACCTTCCTCAAGGATGTGCGTCAGGTGACCGGCGTGCGCGGCATGCTTGGCTTTACCGGCACTTACGAGGGCCGGCCCATCAGCGTGATGGGCAGCGGCATGGGTATGCCGTCCATCGGCATTTATTCCTATGAGCTGTTCAAGTTCTACGATGTAGAGAACATCGTCCGCATCGGCTCTGCCGGCAGCTATACCGACAAGGCCAAGCTGTTTGACGTGGTGCTGGCCGCCGGTGCTGTGAGTGAAAGCAACTATGCCCGTGTGCAGAGCGGCTTTGAAGGGGACATCACGCTGCCCAGCCAGAGCCTGAACGACAAGCTGCGCGCATCTGCCGCCAAGCAGGGTATCCCCCTCATGAGGGGCAACATCCACTCTTCGGATGTGTTCTACCGTCAGCCCTCCGATGCAAAGCCCACCTACTGGGAAAAGCTACGCGACGAGCGCGGCTGCCTGTGCGTGGAGATGGAGAGCTTTGCCCTGTTTGCCAATGCACAGGTGCTGGGCAAGAACGCTGCCTGCCTGCTGACCATTTCCGACAGCTTTGTTTCGCCGGAAATCACCACGGCAGAACAGCGCCAGAAGAGCTTTACCGATATGATGAAGGTAGCACTGGGTGCAGAATACTAAGCGTTAAAAACGCATTTCAGCGCGGTTTGCCTGCAAAAAGGGCTTGCCGCGCTGTTTTCGACCCCTGAAAACCAAAAAATGGAGTGACGGATATGACAAAACCTGACCCTGGAAGAAAAGAAGGAGCTCATCCGCATGGCACTGGCTGCACGGGAAAAAAGCCTATGTGCCCTACAGCGATTTTATGGTGGGCGCTGCCCTGCGCGCCAAGGATGGCCGCATTTTTACCGGCTGCAACGTGGAGAACGCTGCCTTTACCCCCACCAGCTGTGCAGAACGCACGGCTCTGTTCAAGGCGGTGGCCGAGGGTGTGACCGAGTTCACAGACATTGCTGTGGTGGGCAGCCGCCGCGGCGAGGTGAACGAGCAGATCACTTCTCCCTGCGGGGTGTGCCGCCAGGCTCTGTTTGAATTCGGCGGGCCGGAACTGAACGTTATCATGGCAAAGACACCGGAAGACTTTATCGAGCGCAGTATGGACGAACTGCTGCCCTTCGGCTTTTGGGCCCCTCCAATGTGGCGGGCAACCGTGCCGTGAAGTGACGGGATAAAAACGCAGAGGTGCACTGCAGGACAATAAAGTGACGGCAATACGTGCATTGTGTGCCAAAGCACAGAGAACGCACGGAACTACGGCAAATTTGTGCATAAATACTACTTTTGATGAAAAACTTACAAAATTATTGTAAAGATTTTGTAATCGGAATTCGCTTGCATCTGACACGGCTTGCCGTTATACTTGAGCCAGTAAATGTGCAGTTCTGCGCATTTTATTTGTTTGACGCAATTTTATTAAAAATAAAAGGAGAGTTTGATTATGATGATTTCTCGTCGTAATTTCCTGGCTGTGGCTGGTGCCGCTGCCGCTGCCGCTGCTCTGACCGCTTGCGGCGGTTCTTCCGCTTCTTCTACCAGCACCGCTTCTTCCGCTGCTGCTTCTACTGCTTCCTCTGCTGCTGAGGGCGGTGAGAAGATCGTCAAGGTCGCTCTGACCTGCGATACCGGCACGATCGATGATGAGAGCTTCAACCAGGCATGCTGGACTGCTGTTTCCGGCTACATGGGCGATGACTGCCAGTACTACATTCCCGAGGCTGACGCTTCCGATGAGGACCGCGAGACCATGATCCGTCAGGCTGTCAACGACGGCGCTGATGTGATCGTCTGTGTCGGCTACCTGTACGGCGCTTCTCTGGCATGGGCTGCTGACCAGTATCCCGATGTCAAGTTCATCGCCATCGATGTGACTCAGGGCGATATCGGCACCGACGCTATCCCTGCTAACTGCTACTGCATCACCTTCAAGGAGGAGCAGGCAGGCTATCTGGCAGGCTACGCCATCGCAAAGGACGGCAAGACCAAGCTGGGCTTCCTGGGCGGCATGGCTGTTCCCGCTGTTATCCGTTACGGCTACGGCTTCGTGCAGGGCGCTGACGCTGCTGCTGCTGAGCTGGGTCAGAACATCGAGATCAACTACTTCTATGGCGGCCAGTTCTACGGCGATGCAAACATCACCTCCCGTATGGAGGGCTGGTACTCCAACGGCACTCAGGTCGTCTTTGCCTGCGGCGGCGGCATCTACACCTCCGCTGTTGAGGCTGCTCTGAAGAACAATGGCTACGTCATCGGCGTTGACGTTGACCAGAACTACATCGGTGCAAACGGCGTTGCAGATGGCACCTACGCTTATAACCCGTTCATCACCTCCGCTATGAAGGGTCTGACCGAGGCTGTCAACACTGCTCTGGCTGATATCGATGCCGGCAGCTGGGCCGACATCGCAGGTTCCAATGGCAACTTCGGTCTGGAGGACGGCGATTATATCGGCCTGCCCACCGATGCAGACAGCTGGAACTTCGAGTCCTTCACCACCGACGAGTACGAGGAAGTCAAGGGCAAGATCAAGAGCGGCGAGATCACTGTTGATAACAGCTCCGACGACGCTACCAAGCCCACCGTCAGCGAGTTCACCACCGTCAACTACATCCAGTAAGCTGTTGTCCGGCAGGCCTGCCTGCGGACGATCGATAGTTCTTTTCAAAGCGGGGCATCCTGTAACGGGGTGTCCCGCGTTTTTTCTGTCTTCTATTGGCGTAATGCGGGAAAAATGCAGCGTACTCTTCGTGAAAAGAGTACAAAAGTAATACTATTATCTGTGCTTTCTGCCAAAAAAGCAAAAAAGACATGTGCAAATTGCCGCAAATCAGGTATAATAGGAACTTAAAGAAGTATCGGTGTCGAAACGACACGAAAGGAGAGTGAGCAGATTGGCAGAGGATTTTGTGATCGAAATGCTCCACATTACCAAGGAGTTCCCTGGAATCAAGGCAAACGACGATATCACCCTGCAGCTGCGCAAAGGCGAGGTACATGCCCTGCTGGGCGAGAACGGCGCCGGCAAAAGTACGCTGATGAGCGTGCTGTTTGGCCTGTACCAACCGGAAGCTGGTCAGATCCGCAAAAACGGCAAGGAGGTTGTCATCCGCAACCCCAATGATGCAAACGCACTGGGCATCGGCATGGTGCACCAGCACTTCAAGCTGGTGGAATGCTTCAGCGTGCTGGGACAACATCAATTCTGGGGGTGGAACCCAACAAGATGGGCTTTTTGCAGAAGGCCGAGGCACGCAAAAAGGTGATGGCCCTGAGCGAAAAGTACGGCCTGCGCGTGGACCCGGATGCACTGATCAGCGATATCTCTGTTGGTATGCAGCAGCGCGTTGAGATCCTGAAGATGCTGTACCGCGACAACGAGATCCTGATCTTCGACGAGCCTACCGCAGTGCTGACCCCGCAGGAGATCGACGAACTGATGGAGATCATGCGCGGGTTCAAGAAGGAAGGCAAGTCCATCCTGTTCATTACCCACAAGCTCAACGAGATCATGGCGGTGGCAGACCGCTGCACTGTTCTGCGCAAGGGCAAGTATATGGGCACCGTGGACATCAAGGATACCACCAAGGAAGAGCTTTCCCGCATGATGGTTGGCCGTGATGTGCAGCTGCAGGTGGACAAAAAGCCCGCAGACCCCGGCAGGGTGGTGCTGGATGTGGAAAACGTTACCATGCACAGCGCCCAACACAAGAAGGATGCAGTCCGGGATGTCTCTTTTCAGGTGCACGCCGGTGAGATCGTCTGTCTTGCCGGTATCGAGGGCAACGGTCAGACCGAGTTCGTCTACGGCCTGACCGGTCTGGAAAAGATCAGCAGCGGCAAGATCACGCTGGACGGCAAGGACATCACCAACGAGTCCATCCGTCAGCGCTCCAAGGACGGCATGAGCCATATCCCGGAGGACCGCCACAAGCACGGCCTTGTGCTGGACTACAGTCTGGAAAACAACATGGTGCTGCAGCGCTACTGGCAGCCCGAATTCCAGAAGGGCGGCTTTATCCGCAGCGATAAGGTGCGCGAATATTCCGATAAGCTCATTGCCCAGTACGATGTGCGCAGCGGTCAGGGCAGCCTGACCACCGTGCGCAGCATGTCCGGCGGCAACCAGCAGAAGGCCATCATTGCCCGCGAGATCGATAAGGACCCGAAGCTCTTGGTGGCAGTCCAGCCCACCCGCGGTTTGGACGTTGGTGCAATTGAATACATCCACCGTCAGATCGTGGCCGAGCGCGATAAGGGCACGGCCGTGCTGCTGGTCAGTCTGGAGCTGGACGAGGTGATGAACCTGTCCGACCGCATCCTTGTGATGTACGAGGGCGAGGTCGTGGGCGAATTTGACCCCAAGACCACCACCGTGCAGGAGCTGGGCCTGTATATGGCAGGCGCACGCAAGCAGGGAAAGGAGAGCAAATAACACATGAACAAGAAAAAACCTTTCCCACAGCAGTCTGAACAGCTCCATCACCAGTGTGCTGGCTGCTCTGCTGTGCATCCTGATCGGCCTTGTGGTCGGTTTTCTGGTGCTGCTGGCCATCAACCCGGCCCACGCATGGGGCGACGGCTTTGTGCGCATCCTGAAGGGCGGCTTCCATGACGCACCCTACGGTGTCGGCAAGGAGCTGGCAAATGCGGCTCCCCTCATTATGACCGGTCTGTCCGTGGCCTTTGCCTTCAAAACCGGCCTGTTCAACATCGGTGCGGCGGGTCAGTATACGCTGGGCGCTTACGGCGCTCTGTACTGCGCCATTATGCTCAAGCTGCCGTGGTTCGTCTGTCTGATCGCAGCCACCATTCTGGGCGGCATCTGGGGTGCGATCCCCGGCTTCTTCAAGGCCTACTTCAACATCAACGAAGTCATTACCTCCATCATGTTCAACTGGATCGGCCTGTATCTGGTCAATGAGCTCATTTACCAGAACGGCACCGGCCCCATGTACGATGTGCGCAACACCCGTACCATCAACATCAGCAAGAACGCCGATTACGCTCAGTCCATCATCCCGGATTTCGGCCTGAACAAGCTGTTCCAGACCAACAGCACCACCATTGCCATCTTCCTGGCGGCAGCAGTGGCAGTTCTGATCTGGGTAGTGCTGAACAAGACCACCTTCGGCTACGAGCTCAAGGCTGTGGGCCTGAACAAGAGCGCTGCCCGCTACGCCGGCATCAACGAGAAGAAGAACATCATCCTCTCCATGGCCATTGCCGGTGCACTGGCCGGTTTTGGTGCGGGCCTGTACTATCTGTCCAATGTGTCCCAGTGGAACCCGCTGAACTCCACCAGCCTGCCGACAATGGGCTTCAACGGCATTTCCGTTGCACTGCTGGCAAGCTCCAACCCCATTGGCACCATTTTCTCGGCAATCTTCATTTCCCATATCTCGGTGGGCGGCTCCTTCCTTTCCACCAAGTATTACCCCACTGAGATCTCGGACCTGATCAGCGGTATCATCATCTACCTGTGTGCATTCTCCATGCTGTTCCGCGGCAAGATCCACGCACTGCTGTTCAAGAATGCCGATAAAACCAATGTGAACGCAGAGCCTGCTGCTCCTGCAAAATCTGCAACCGAAAAGGAGGGCAAGTGATATGCTGCTTCTGATCAAATATACGCTGCTGTATGGCATCGTTCTGATGCTGGTGGCACTGGGCGGTATGTTCAGTGAGCACTCCGGCATCATCAACATCGCACTGGAAGGCATCATGGTCATTGGCGGTGTGGCGGGTGTTCTCACCCTGACCATGCTGCCTGCCGAAATGCCGGTCTTCCTCGTGGTGCTGATCTCTGTTCTGGTGGCGGCACTGGCCGGTATGGTGTACAGTCTGCTGCTGGCCTTTGCCTCCATCAACCTGAAGGCGGATCAGACTATCGGCGGCACGGCCCTGAACCTGCTGGCCACGGCCATCGCGGTGGTCCTTGCCAAGAATTTCAGCGATAGCGGCAGTGCAAAGCTGAACTACACCAACAGGCCCTTCCTGTTCAGCATCGGCGGGCTGGAGCTGAGCATTTTTGTGCCGCTGGGCATCATTCTGCTGATCATCAGCTATGTAGTGCTGTACAAGACCCGCTTTGGCCTGCGCCTGCGTGCCTGCGGCGAGCATCCGCAGGCAGCGGACTCTGTGGGCATCAATGTCTACAAGATGCGCTATGCCGGTGTTGTCATTTCCGGTGCACTGGGCGCGATCGGCGGTATGGCCTACATTGTGCCCCCGGTGCAGACCTGGAACTTTGAGGTGGGCGTGGCCGGCGCAGGCTTCCTTGCCATGGCTGTTATGATCTTTGGCCAGTGGAAGCCCTTCAACATCTTTGGCGCAGCCATGTTCTTTGCTGTGTTCAAGAGTCTGGCAAACATTGCAGACTCCACCTTCCTGGCACAGCTGCACTGGTCCAGCAACATCTACAACATGATGCCGTTCGTGGCGTCCATGATCATTCTGGCGTTTACCTCCAAGAACAGCATGGCACCCAAGGCAGAGGGCATCCCCTACGACAAGGGATCCCGCTAAAACGACGATTTGTGTTCCCAAAAACAAGGGCGTAGCTGCTTTTTCGGGCGGCTGCGCCCTTTTTGGCTTAAAATTGGGCAAAGTTTACAGAATGATACTTGCTTTTGTTTGGAATTTTGCTATACTATATCTTACAATGTCGTACTATTGAAAAAAATCGAGGAGCGTGATACGATGCGCGTTTATGATCTGATCGCAAAAAAAGCGTGATGGCAGGTACGCACAAGCCGTGAGGAGCTGGAGCAGATCGTCAATGGCTATGTCAGCGGAGAAGTGACTGATTACCAGATGGCTGCATGGATGATGGCTGTCTATCTGCGCGGCATGACCGATGAGGAGACCGCAGAGCTGACCGATGTGATGGCTCACAGCGGTGTGATGGTGGATCTTTCGCCCATTCCGGGCATCAAGGTGGACAAGCACTCCACCGGCGGCGTGGGCGACAAGACCACGCTGGTCATTGCGCCCATCGTGGCGGCCTGCGGCGTGAAGATCGCCAAGATGAGCGGCCGGGGCCTTGGCCATACCGGCGGCACCATCGATAAGATGGAGAGCGTGCCCGGCACCAGAACCGCCCTCTCACAGGAGGAGTTCTTTGCGCAGGTGAACAGGATCGGCCTGTCGGTCATTGGCCAGAGCGAGGGCATTGCCATTGCAGATAAAAAATGTATGCCCTGCGGGATGTGACCGCAACCGTCAGCTGCATCCCACTCATCGCATCCAGCATCATGTCCAAGAAACTGGCTTCCGGCTCGGATGCCATCCTGCTGGATGTGACCACCGGCACCGGAGCTTTTATGAAAACGGTAGACCAGAGCATTGAGCTGGCCAAGCTGATGGTATCCATTGGCACCCATCACGGCCGCCGGGTGGCTGCCATGATCACCGATATGGACACCCCGCTGGGCCATAACATTGGCAACAGTCTGGAAGTCATGGAAAGCATGGATGTGCTCAAGGGCCATGGGCCCCGCCGACCTGACCGAGGTCTGCCTGCAGCTGGCGGCGAACATGCTGGTGCTGGCCGATAAGGGCACTCCTGCCGAGTGCCGCGCCATGGCCGAGGCGGCGATCGCCGACGGTTCTGCCTTTGCAAAGTGCAAGGAGATGTTTGCGGCGCAGGGCGGCGATACCCGCGTGCTGGACGATTACAGCCTGTTTGAGCAGCCCGCGGCAAGCTTTGAACTGCTGGCAGAGCAGGACGGTTACATTGTGGCGAACGATGCCGAGAAGATCGGCTCTGCCAGCGTGCTGCTGGGTGCGGGCCGACAGAAAAAGGGCGACCCGCTGGATTTTGCCGCCGGCATCACCTTGCATAAAAAGCGCGGCGACTACGTAAAGAAGGGCGAGAGTCTTGCCACCTTCTACGGCGCAGCCGATAAGTTTGAAGCTGCCGCCGCCGAGTACCGCAGCGGCCTTGGATACGGCCCTGAGAAGCCGGAGGAAGCCCCGCTGGTGTATGCCCTTGTAACGAAGGACGGCGTGGCGCGCTATTAAATGAAATAAAAGCTTCCGGGACGGTATCTCCCGGGGCTTTTTTGCGTCATTTGGCAGGTTTTTGTTGCATAATGTGGAAAACAGTGGAACTTTGGCAGGAGATATGGTATACTATGATGGATTTGTGCTGTCCCGGCGGAAGGGACGCGGAAAGAGAAAGGACTTGTTATGAAGATCATTCTGGTGGGCGGCGGCAAGGTTGGTACCGCGCTGGCGCGGCAGCTCAGTGAGGAAGACCATAATGTGACCATTGTGGATACCAACAAAGCGCGTGTGGAGCACCTGACTGAAAGCTACGATGTGCTGGGCATCGTGGGCAACGGTTCCTCGATCACCACGCTGGCAGAGGCCGGCATTGAAGACGCGGATGTGTTCATTGCCGTGACCGGTTCGGATGAGCTGAACCTGCTGTGCTGCATGTTTGCCAAAAAGGCGGGCCACTGCCATGCAATTGCCCGTGTGCGCAACCCGTCCTACAGTCATGAGCTGGACTTTATCAAAAAGCAGATCGGCATTTCGGCCATCATCAATCCGGAAATGGCTGCAGCAAAGGAAATCTCCCATCTGCTGCGCTTCCCGGGTGCAAGCAAGATCGACACCTTTGCAGACGGCCGTGTGCGGCTGATCAAGTTTGCACTCACTGCAGAGCAGGGGCTGGATGGCGTGGCCATCCGCGAGATCCCCACCCGCCTGAAGAGCGATATTCTGGTGTGTGCTGTGGAGCGCAGCGGCGGCGTCATCATCCCGAACGGTAACTTTGTACTGCAGAACGGCGATCAGGTCACCTTCCTTGCAACACAGGAAAAGGCCCACGAGTTCTTCCAGCGCATCCACCTGCCGGTGCGCCCGGTGCGCAATGCCTTCATCGTGGGCGGCGGTGCCATCGCCTTCTATCTGAGCCAGGAGCTGCTGGAAAACCACGTGCGTGTGCGCATCGTGGAGCGCGACCCTGCCCGCTGCATGGAGCTGGCCGAGCAGCTGCCCGGCGCACAGATCCTGAACGAGGACGGCTCCAACCGCGAATTCCTGCTTTCGGAGGGCATGGAGTCCACCGAGGCTTTTGTGGCCCTGACCAACATTGACGAGGAGAATGTGCTGCTGACCCTGTTTGCCAAAAAGCACTCCAAGGGCAAGCTGGTCACCAAAGTCAACCGTCTGGAATTTGATGATATTCTGGCCGGTCTGGATCTGGGCAGCGTGGTCTACCCCAAGTACATGACCTGCGATTACATCGTGCAGTATGTGCGTGCACTGCAGAACGAAGCGGGCAGCAACATCAAGACGCTGTACCGCATTCTGGACGACCGCGTGGAAGCGCTGGAATTTACCGTCCACGAGAAGAGCGCTGCCACCGGTGCCCCCCGTGAGCCAGCTGCACCTGAAAAAAGGAATCTGCTGCTGTGCTGCATCACCCGCGGCCATCAGATCCTGATCCCGCGCGGCGGCGACCAGATCCAGGTGGGCGACAACGTGATCGTGGTCACGCTGGAGCATGGTCTGCATGACCTGCGCGATATTCTGGACAAGGGCGCAGAGGGTTGACGGAGGCAGACTATGAATTATGCGATCGTTTTCCGTCTGCTGGGCTATGTCATGCTGATCGAGGGTGCGCTGCTGCTGCTGCCCGCAGCGGCCAGCTGGATCTACGGCGAATGGTTCGTGCTGGGCGTGTTTCTGATCACGGCGGCAGTCAGCGCCGCCATCGGCTACGCCCTGCGCGGCATCAAGCCTAAAAGCAAGATGTTCTATATGCGGGAGGGCTTTGCTGCTACCTCGCTGAGCTGGATCGTCATTTCCATCGTGGGCGCCGTTCCGTTTGTGGTGGCGGGCTGCATCCCGAACCCGGTGGACGCCCTGTTTGAGACGGTGTCCGGCTTTACCACCACCGGTGCCAGCATCCTGCCCGGGGTGGAGGATCTGCCCAAGGGCATCCTGTTCTGGCGCAGCTTCACCCACTGGATCGGCGGCATGGGCGTTCTGGTGTTCCTGCTCTCGCTGCTGCCCTGACCGGTGGCTCCCACGTCAACCTGATGAAGGCAGAAAGCCCCGGTCCGCAGGTGGATAAGCTGGTGCCCAAGGTGCAGTCTACCGCAAAGATCCTGTATGGCATCTACTTTGCACTCACCGTGCTGGAGGTGGTATTCCTGCTGCTGGGAGGCATGCCGCTGTTTGAGTCCATGCTCACGGCCTTCGGTACGGCGGGCACCGGCGGCTTCGGCTTCAAGAACGACAGCTTTACCAGCTTTTCTCCCTACATCCAGTGGGTCGTGACCATTTTCATGATCCTGTTTGGTGTCAACTTCAATGCCTACTTCCTGCTGCTGCTGCGCAAATTCAACCGCGCCATCAGCGAGGAAGTGCGCGGCTACTTCGCCATTATTCTGGTGGCAATTGGCATTATCACGGCCAATATCTACAGCCTTTATAACAGCTTTGGCGAAGCGGTGCGTCAGGCAGCCTTTCAGGTGGGCTCCATCATCACGACCACTGGCTTTTCCAGCTGCGATTTTGACCTGTGGCCCACTCTCTCTCCAAAGAAATTCTGGTGGTGCTCATGTTCATTGGTGCCTGCGCAGGCAGCACCGGCGGCGGCATCAAGGTGAGCCGCCTCCTCATTCTGGGCAAGACCTTGGGCAAGGAGCTCAAGCAGGCGCTGCACCCGCAGGTGGTGGCCCCCGTCCGCATGGACGGCAAGCTGCTCAACCACGAGACCATCCGCACCACCAATGTGTTTATGGGCGCGTATTTCTTCATCTTCGTGGTCTCCTTCCTGCTCATCAGTCTGGATGGCTTTGATATGGTGACGAACTTCACAGCCATTGCAGCTACTTTGAACAACATCGGCCCGGGCCTTGCGCAGGTTGGGCCCCATGATGAACTTTGGCAGCTTTACGAACCCTGCAAAGCTGGTGATGATCTTCGACATGCTGGCCGGCCGTCTGGAGATCTTCCCGATGCTGGTGCTGTTCCTGCCGGATACATGGCGCAGATTCTAAAAAGCAATTATAAAAAGCCATCTGTGATCTCCTGCTCGTATTGAGCATTTGGAGAGATACAGATGGCTTTTTTGCGCGTAACGGTAAGCTGCACAAACCCTTCTCTTTTCGGGGAAGGCGGATTTGCGAAGCAAAGACGGAGAAGCTTTTATACTTCCACTTTTTCCTGTGCCCGGTACTGCAGGGCTTCCAGCACACAGTCCTCATCCAACAGCTGTTTGCCTGCCAGATCGGCCACCGTGCGGGCCACCCGCAGGATACGGTCATGGGCGCGGGCGGAAAGGCCCAAAGCGTCGTAGGAGGCACGCAGCAGCCGCTCGGCGGCGGGGGTCATGCGGCAGACGCGCCGCACCTGCCCGGCGGTGAGCTGGGCGTTGCAGAGCACACCCTCAAAAGCCTGGGGCGGCATAGCGCTTTGCCTGAATGGCCCGGGCGGCAAGCACCTGTTTGCGCAGATCGGCGCTGCTCTCGGAAGGGACGACGGCGTGCAGCTCGTCAAAGGCGATGGGGTCCATCTCTACGCACAGGTCGATGCGGTCCAGCAGTGGACCGGACACCCGGCTGCGGTACTGCCGCACGGCACTGGGTGAGCAGGTGCACTGCCGGGTGGGGTGGCCGTAGTAGCCGCACTTACAGGGGTTCATGGCGGCTACCAGCTGGAAGCGGCTGGGATAGGTGGCACTGCCTGCCGCGCGGCTCACGGTGATCTGGCCGTCCTCCAGCGGCTGGCGCAGCACTTCCAGACTCTCGCGGGAGAACTCCGGCAATTCGTCTAAAAATCAGCACACCGCAGTTGGCAAGGCTGCACTCGCCGGGCCGGAACTGTGCGCCGCCGCCAGCCAGAGCCGCGGCACTGGCCGAGTGGTGCGGACTGCGGAAAGGCCGTGCAGAGATCAGGCCCCGGCCCTGCGGCAGCTGCCCTGCAATGGAATGAAATTTTAGTGGTCTCCACGGCTTCCTCACGGGTGAGCGGCGGCAGGATGCCGGGCAGACGCTTTGCCAGCATGGATTTGCCGGTGCCGGGTGCGCCAATGAGCAAAACATTGTGTCCGCCTGCGGCAGCAATGACCATAGCCCGCCGCGCCAGCGACTGGCCCATCACGTCCGAAAAAATCCGGCACCTGTGCCCATGCGTCTGCAGGGTCAAAGGGAACAACAGCCGCCGGGGCAAGCGGGGAGATGCCGCGCAGGGCATCTACAACTTCGCGTGCCGTGTGGGCGGGGTAGACGGCCATGCTGTCGGCGCAGGCCTCGGCTGCTTCGGCGGCATTCTCGGCAGGTACATACAGGGCGTGGATGCCATTTTCTGCTGCAGCCAGCGCCATGGGCAGCACGCCGGAAACCGGCCGCAGGGTGCCGTCCAGTGCCAGTTCGCCCAGAAATGCCGCGTCGGCAGGCACATCCTCCAGCTGGCCGCTGGCAGTGAGCACTGCCAGCAGAAGCGGCAGGTCGTACACCGGGCCGGTCTTGCGCACATCCGCCGGGGCAAGATTGATGGTAATGCGCCGGTCCGGGAACTTGAAGCCCAGATTTTTGATGGCGGCGCGCACACGGTCGGCGCTTTCACGCACAGCGGAATCCGGCAGGCCCACGATGGAAAAGGCGGGCAGACCGCCGGAAATGTCGGCCTCCACTGCCACGGCAAAGCCGCTCAGGCCATTCAGACCAAAGCTTCTGGTAACAGAATACATGTTGTTCTCCCTTATCCCAGCGGATGATATGACGGAAAAGAATTGGCAAAAGTGGAAAATATTGGATGATTATGTCATACTTCGACACAAAAATATTTCTGAATTCATTATAGTAAAGGGCAGGAAAGATGTCAATGCGATAGAGAGGAGAGAGTTTTCCATGATGAGCAAAGAATACTGCCGCTATATCCGTACATATTCAGAACTGGAAGGGCTGCAGCATGCCCACACCCTTGTATATTGCGGTGCCGCCGCTGCGCAGGGCGTTGTAATGGAGCTGCGGCAGGAGCAGGATGGCCGGGTGCGCCGCAGCGCGGTGCTGCTGCAGGACAGTTTTGCCCGGGCAATGCAGCTGCTGCGCTACCTGTGTGAAAACAGCATCGGTTTGGAGCAGTGGCTGGACGTTCTGGACGATGCAGGCCAGAGTTATGAACTGCTGGAAAATGCAGGCGAGGCCGGGATGGTTCCCGACTTTACCGGGAAAAACTTGGAATTTTGTGCCATATGCCGGTTTTGAACTGCAAATCTTGTTGCAGATTACGCAATTGACACATGAACGCGGAGAGTTTATATTATAAGTAGGTTTAACCAAACCTGTTCTTTTTTGCGGAAAATTTACAAAGTAAGTGTGCAAGATGTATTTGGATGAATATAAGCGCTGGATGGCTGCAGAGCTGGAAGACGCTGATCTGAAGCCGGAGCTGGCCAAGATCGAGGGAAATGATGACGAGATCAAGGACCGCTTTGCTGTGGCTTTGAAATTTGGCACCGCTGGTCTGCGCGGCGTTCTGGGCGCTGGCACCAACCGTATGAATATCTATGTTGTGCGTCAGGCCACGCAGGGTCTGGCAAACTGGGTCAAGACTCAGGGCGGCAGCCAGACTGTGGCGATCAGCTACGACAGCCGCCTGAAGAGCGATATCTTTGCCAAGACCGCCGCAGGCGTTCTGGCGGCAAACGGTATCAAGGTGCGCATTTACGATGCTCTGATGCCTGTGCCTGCACTGAGCTTTGCTACCCGTTACTACCAGTGCAATGCTGGTATCATGGTCACGGCTTCTCACAACCCGGCCAAGTACAACGGCTACAAGGCCTACGGCCCGGATGGCTGCCAGATGACCGATGATGCTGCCGCCATCGTGTACGATGAGATCCAGAAGACGGATGTGCTGACCGGTGCAAAGTACATCTCCTTTGCCGAGGGCGTGGAGCAGGGCCTGATCCGCTTTGTGGGCGACGACTGCAAGAAGGCACTGTATGATGCCATTGAGGCCCGTCAGGTGCGCCCGGGCCTGTGCAAGACTGCCGGCCTGAAGCTGGTGTACAGCCCGCTGAATGGTTCCGGTCTGGTGCCTGTCACTCATGTGCTGAACGATATAGGCATCACCGATATCACCATCGTGCCCGAGCAGGAGTACCCCAACGGCTACTTTACCACCTGCTCCTACCCGAACCCCGAAATTTTCGAGGCTCTGAAGCTGGGTCTGGAGCTGGCAACCAAGACTGGTGCCGATCTGATGCTGGCCACCGACCCCGATGCCGACCGCGTGGGCATTGCCATGAAGTGCCCGGATGGCAGCTATGAGCTGGTATCCGGCAACGAGATGGGCGCTCTGCTGCTGGATTACATCTGCGCAGGCCGCATCGAGAAGGGCACCATGCCCAAAAACCCGGTGGCCGTCAAGTCCATCGTATCCACTCCTCTGGCCGATGCCATTGCCGCACACTACGGCGTGGAAATGCGCAGCGTGCTGACCGGCTTCAAGTGGATCGGCGACCAGATCGCAAATCTGGAAGCTGCCGGTGAGGTGGACCGCTTCATCTTTGGCTTCGAGGAGAGCTACGGCTATCTGGCCGGCCCCTATGTACGCGATAAGGATGCCGTCATCGGTTCCATGCTGATCTGTGAAATGGCCGCTTACTACCGCAGCATCGGTTCCTCCATCAAGCAGCGTCTGGAAGAGATCTATAAACAGTATGGCCGCTACCTGAACAAGGTGGACAGCTTCGAGTTCCCCGGCCTGACCGGCATGGAGAAGATGGCTTCCATCATGCAGAAGCTGCGTGATAACCCGCCCGCCGAGCTGGCTGGCCACAAGGTGGTCAAGGTGACCGACTACAAGAAGCCCGAGGAGACCGGCCTGCCCGCTGCAAACGTGCTGATCTACAGTCTGGAAAACGGCGCTACCGTTGTGGTGCGTCCCTCCGGCACTGAGCCGAAGATCAAGACCTATTTCACCACTCTGGGCAAGGATCTGGCTGAAGCACAGGCACAGAAGGATGCTCTGGCTGCTGCCATCGAGCCGATCCTGAAGTAAACTCCATCAAGAACAAGTTTGTGCCCCTCTGCTGTGTGCAGAGGGGCATTTTTGCTGTAGAATATTGGTTGCAGTTTGGGAAGTTATACGCTATAATAAAATATGGCTTACTATAGGAATCGGGCAGGTGAAGAAATTGGAAAAGAGAGTATCCGCAGTACTGGTGGCGGCGGGGTCTTCCACACGCATGGGCTTTGACAAGCTCAGCTTTGATCTGGGCGGCGAGACCGTGCTGCACCGCAGCATCCGCGCGTTTGAACAGGACCCGCTTGTCACGGAGATCGTGCTGGTGGCCGGTAAGAACCGCGCCTTTGTGGAGCAGCAGGCAGCAGACTGCACAAAGCCTGTGCAGATCGTAACGGGCGGCACCACCCGCGCCGAGAGCGCGAAAAAACGGCGTGCTGGCGGCAGCAGGGGAGCTTGTGGCAGTGCACGACGCGGCAAGACCCTTCGTCAGTCAGGCCGTCATCACAGCAGCGCTGGAAGCAGCTGCCCGGTGCGGCGCAGCTGCACCTGCCGTACCGGTAAAGGATACCATCAAGGCTGCAGCGCGCGGCAACGGAAAGACCGTGCCGGATGCCTGCCTTGTGTACACAACGCCCGACCGCAGCACCCTGTATGCGGTGCAGACCCCTCAGTGCTTTGACCGCGCAGAGTACCTTGCTGCGCTGGAAGAGCTGGATGCCGAAAAAGCCCGCCTTGTCACCGACGACTGCAGCCTGTTCGAGCTGACCGGCCGCGCCGTGCAGCTGACGCAGGGCGATTACGCCAATTATAAGATCACGACCCGCGAGGACTTGCCCCGCCCGGAACAGAAAGAGGAACACAAAATGCGCATTGGACATGGTTATGACGTGCACCGTCTGGTGGAAGGCCGCAAGCTGATCCTGGGCGGCGTGGAAGTGCCTTTTGAAAAAGGCCTGCTGGGCCACTCGGATGCAGATGTGCTGGCCCATGCGGTGATGGATGCTGTGCTGGGTGCCGCTGCGCTGGGGGATATCGGCCAGCATTTCCCGGACAATGACCCGGCCTACTCCGGTGCCGACAGCCTGAAGCTGGCCCGCCGTGTGGCCGAAATTTTAAAGGAGCACGGCTTCCGCATTGAAAATATCGACGCGACGCTGTTGTGTCAGCGGCCCAAGCTTGCGCCGTACATTCCGGCCATGCGCCAGAATCTGGCCGATGCCTTCGGCCTGCCGGTGGATGCCGTGAGTGTAAAGGCCACCACCGAGGAACATCTGGGCTTACCGGTGAGGGGCTTGGGCCATTGCCGCCACGCTGTGCCCTGATCGAAACACTGTAAACGGGAGCGTGTACCAATGACTCTGAACGCGATCATTGCAAATTTCCAGACCTTCAAACTGGTCGATTTGCTGGATATCATCATCATTTCCTTCCTGATTTACCAGCTGCTGGGCATTGTCAACCGCACCCGCGCCGGCCAGCTGTTCAAGGGTGCGCTGCTGGTGATGGCCGTCTATCTGGTGGCAGAAACGCTGAACATGCGTACCGTCACATGGCTGCTGAACTCACTGCTGCAGGTGGGCCTGCTGACGCTGGTGGTGCTGTTCCAGCCGGAGATCCGCCGTGCGCTGGAGCGCATGGGCCAGACCGACCAGTGGGCCGCCAAGCTGTTCAATGTCAAAGGCCGCTACAACGATCCCAGCCTGAAAGGTGCATGGCGCAGCGCCATCATTGCCATCTGCGATGCGGCAGAGCGCTTTTCTGAGACCAAGACCGGTGCACTGATCGTGCTGGAACGCCACACGAACCTTTCGGAGATCGTGCGCACCGGCACGCCGGTGAACAGTGCGGTCAATCTGGAAGTGCTGGGCACCATTTTCTACGAGGGCACGCCCCTGCACGATGGTGCTGCCATCATTGAGAATGGCCGCATCAAAGCCGCGGGCTGTGTGCTGCCGCTTTCCAACAATCTGGATCTTGGCAAGGATATGGGCACCCGTCACCGCGCCTGCCTTGGCATTGCCGAAAATTCCGACGCCATCGCCATCGTGGTCAGCGAGGAGACCGGTATCATCTCCATGGCAAAGAACGGCGTGCTGATCCGCCACTTTGACCGCCAGACCCTGTATACCCGTCTGGTGGATGAGATGATCCCTAAGGAGACCACCACCGAAAAGACGACGGTCAGCGGCTGGCGCGGTCAGCTGGACCGTCTGTGGAAATGGGTCAGCCAGAAGGAGGACGATGCGCAATGAACAACGAACCCAACAAGAAAATGGCGCAAAGCCTGCGGTCGCCCATAAGAAAAACATTCTGGACGACCGCCGCATCCGGCTGGCACTTTCGGTGCTGGGCGCCATCGTTGCATGGATGGTGGTCACCATCATCGTGCAGCCCGGCACCAGCAACACCATCTACAATGTGCCGGTGGATTATACCTACGATTCCGCTGCTTACACCTCCCGGGGCCTGAGCATCGTCAGCGCCGAGGATAAGACCGTGAACCTGAAAATCTCCGGCGACGGCTACACCATCGGCGGGCTGACGGCTTCCGATTTTGTGGTCTACCCGGATTTTTCCAGCGTACGCGACAGCGGCGAAAAGACCCTGCGCCTGCTGGTACGCGGTGCCAACGGCCTGCTGAACGGTGTGACCGTGACCATGGAAGGCAATGACAACACGGTGGATGTGGTGTTTGACGTGGTGGAGGAAAAGACCCTGCCCGTTACCATTACCACCAACTACCTGACCATCGCGGACGGTTATATCCTTTATAGTACGGATGTTTCCAAGGAGAATATCACCCTTTCCGGCCCCAGCAGTGAACTGAATAAAGTTGCTACCTGCACTGCAGAGGTGACCTACAGCGGCGAACTGACCGAGTCCATCACGCTGAACACGCCGCTGCGCTTCTATACCTCCGGCGGCAAGGAAGTCAAGTTTGAGTACACGGAGCTGGAAGAGAACAGCGTGGATGTGACCTTGCAGGTGTACAAGATGGCAACGCTGCCGGTGGACGTGAATTTCATCAATGCACCGCGTGATTTTGATGATTCGATGCTGGTATATGCACTCAGCCGCAAGCAGCTCAAGGTGGCAGGTCCGGCAGATAAGATCGATATGCTGTCCACGCTGCCCATCGGCAATATCGACCTTTCCACCTTTACACTGAACAAGAGCTATGAGCTGCCCATCGACCTGCCCGCAGACATCTATCTGCTGGATAACATTTCCACCATTACGGTCAGCTTTGACTGCTCCAATCTGGGAACCAAGACCATGAACCTGCCCAATACTTGCGTGCAGGTGGTCAACCTGCCCTCTACCTACCAGCTGACGGTGCAGACCGAACGCCTGATGAATGTAACGCTCTGCGGCCCCAAGGGCGCGATCGAAACGCTGACCCCGGAGCAGGTGGTCATTGAGATCGATGCCGAGGATTTCTCGGTGGCGACCGGCGAGCAGAACATCGCCTGCCGCCTGTATGTGCCCTCCAACGGCAAGATCTTTGCACTGGGCAGCTATGTGCTGCAGTGCCGCATCGAAAGCAACTGAAAAAAAATGGAACACACGATAACATGATTCTGGTTCGCAACATCCGTCTGCCGCTCTCTGCCGGAGAGCCGCAGGCATTTGAAAAAGCCCTGCACGCCGCCCGCATCCCGCGCGGAAAGGTGCAGCATCTGGGCGTGGCAAAGCTCTCGGTGGATGCCCGCCACGGCCAGCCCAAGCTGGTGTATACCGTGGCTGTCACCCTGAAAGAACCTGCCGAGGAAGCGGCTTTTGCAGCCCGCTGTGGTGATGCTTCTCTGCAGCAGAAGGTGGATTTTTCGGTGCAGAATGGCATCCAGCCACTGGCACATCGGCCTGTGGTGTGCGGCCTTGGCCCGGCGGGCCTGTTTGCTGCGCTGCTGCTGGCCCGGCAGGGCTATCAGCCCATTGTGCTGGAGCGCGGCCCGGCGCTGGACGAGCGCGTAAAGGCGGTGGAACATTTTTCTGCTACCGGCGAACTGGATGTGAATGCGAACATTCAATTTGGCGAGGGCGGTGCCGGTACTTTCTCGGACGGCAAGCTGACCACCCGCATCGGCGATGAGCTGTGCGGCTTTGTTACCGAGGTGTTCCTGCAGCACGGTGCGCCGGAGGAGATCGCCTGGAAGCAGAAGCCCCACGTGGGCACCGACCTGCTGCGCGGTGTGATCACCTCTATCCGCAAGGAGATCGAAGCTCTGGGCGGTGAGGTGCATTTCAACACGGCCCTGACCGGCTTTGAACAGAAAAATGGTCAGCTCACCGGCATTTTTACCACAAATGGCACCTTTGCCTGCGAAGCTTTGGTGTTCGCGGTGGGCCACTCGGCCCGCGATACCTTCGGGATGCTGATGGACGGCGGCCTGCAGCTGGAATGCAAGCCGTTCAGCGTGGGCTTCCGCGCCGAGCATCTGCAGAGTGAGATCGAAAAGAGCTTATATCACGAGGCTGCCGGGCATCCGGCTCTGCCGCGGGGCGAGTATCAGCTCTCCCAGCATGTGGGGGAGCGGTGCGTTTACACCTTCTGCATGTGCCCCGGCGGGCAGGTGGTGGCATCGGCCAGCGAGGAAGGCCGTGTAGTGACCAACGGCATGAGCTTTCACGCCCGCAATGGCAAAAATGCCAACGCGGCCGTGGTGGTGAGCGTGGGCGGCAAGGATTTTGCAGACGATCCGCGCCGGGCCATCGCGTTCCAGCGGGAGCTGGAAGCCAGAGCCTACGCCGCTGGGCGCAGTGCAGGGGAGTATGCCGCTCCGGCAGAGAACATCCAGAGCTTTCTGGAAGGGCGCGGCCAGCTGAACATTGGACGCGTGCAGCCTACCTATGACCGCGGCATTGCTGCGGCAGACCTCGGCGCACTGCTGCCGCAGGAGCTGGCCGAAACGCTGCGGGCGGGCCTGCGCGCCTACGAGCGCAAAATTGCGGGTTATACCGCGCCGGAAGCGATCCTTACGGGTCTTGAGACCCGCACCAGCAGCCCGGTGCGGCTGAAGCGGGAAGAAAATTTTGAATGCACCCAGCTGGCAGGTCTGTATCCCTGCGGCGAGGGTGCCGGATATGCGGGCGGCATCATGAGCGCCGCCGTGGATGGCCTGCGGGTGGCCCGCGCCATCATCAGCCGGTATGCACCGGCAGAAGGGTGAGAAGAATTCGATGAACGATCGTGAAAACGATACAATGAGAGAGAATGAGGGCCGTCAGGTGCAGCAGGAGCTGGAAAACCAGTTGCGCGCCTTTGGCGATACCGTGTCGGATGCCTTTGCCCATGGCTTTGAGGGCAAAGGGGAGGACATTGGCGACCGCGCCTATGGTGTGGGCCGTGCGGCGGTGAATGCTGCAAACTTTGGCCTTGGCGAAGCGGCAAAGGCGTTCCGCAGCAGCCGGGAGGAATACTACCGCAGCCGCCAGAATGCGCAGAATACGAAAAAACAGGGCTTGAATGAGGACAATATCAACGCGCAGGCCGCAGGTGTTTCCGGCTGGTTCCGGCAGATGTTCGGCAAGGCAGAGACGACCCCGGCAGACGAGATCCGCGCCAGTGCCAAAAAGCGCTACAGCGCAGGCTGCGCATTGCTGGTAGTCGGCATCACGTTTACGGTGATCTTTGGCATCACGGCGGTTTCCTGTCTGGGTGCGGCGGGCCTGTTTACGCCCAATGCGGCGGTTCTGCAGGCCATTCTGCAGGACAGCTTTATGGCTGAAAATGCTGCAGCCATGGGCAGCTTTGCGCTGGGGGCCGGTGCGAATCACCGGCTGGTGCTTTGCGGCTGTCACCGCCGTGTTCGTGTGGATGATCACTGCCGGTGCATCCCGCCTGAAGGCCAGCAAGACGCTGCTCCGTCTGGCCGAGGCAGCAGAAGGCTTTGACTGCAAAAAGGCCTGCCGCTGGAAGCCGTGGACGAGAAAAATGGCCCGTGCCCTCAAGCGGGTGCGCAGATTCATCCGCAATGGCTGGCTGAGTGCATGGGTGGACGAAAAAGCGGAAAAGCTTTACCTGACTGCTGAGGATTACCGTGCCGCGCAGGAAGCTGCCGCAGCCTCCAAGGCACCGACCGCAGCCGGAACCGGCGACAGAAAAAAACAGACGATGTGCCGCTCAATCTTGAGACGGCGCGCCGCTTTGCCGCCGTGCTGCAGCAGGGAAAAAACAGCTGATGCAGGATGCGCAGGGCCGCGAAGAGCTGGACCATATGCAGACCACCACCACTGCCATCTGTGACTGGCTGGAAGCACACCCGGAAAGCCTGCCCAAGGCCCGCCGCTTTGCGGAATACTATATCCCCACCACCCTCAAGCTGCTGCACACCTACAACGATGTGCAGGGCCAGCAGGGCGAAAACGCCGAGACCATCCGCCGCGATATCGCGGGCATCCTTCACACGCTGAATCAGGCCTACGACACCCTGTATGATACGCTGCTCTCGGATGTAGCGATGGATGTCTCTTCTGAGATCGCTGCCCTGCAGGGAATGCTGGCCAACGACGGCCTGACGGGAGGAAATTTTGAATGACCTACCGTGCATGGAATCTGAAGCCGCTGGACCGTGCCGCGCTGCGGGAGTTGACGCAGGCGATTGCGGAGCAGGCCACCGAAGAACTAGAATATAACGCACAGGACGACGAGCCGTGGAGCGAGCAAAAATATGCGGCCGCCCTTGCCGCCCAGCAGAAGGAAAATGCCCTGTTGGCGGGCGTGCTGACGGCCCGCGGAATCACCGACCCTACCGAAGCACTGACCCTGCTTGCCGGTGAGGAAGAGTTGAGCGACCCTTCGCTGCTCACCGATATGGACAAGGCCTGCGAGCGCATCTGGCGGGCCATTGACGAGGGCGAGACCATTGTGGTGTTCGGCGATTATGACGTGGACGGCGTGACGGCCACGGCCCTGCTGTACCAGCATCTCAAGGGCATGGGGGCTACCGTAAAATGTATGCTGCCCAGCCGCGAGGGCGACGGCTACGGCCTTTCGCGCAATGCCATCCGTTCCATCCACGATAAGGGCTGCAAGCTGATCGTGACGGTGGATAACGGCATTTCTGCTGTGGAAGAAGCCGATTATGCCGCTGAACTGGGCATTGACCTGATCATTACCGACCATCATCTGCCGCCGGAAACTCTGCCCAAGGCCATTGCCGTGGTAGACCCCCGTCGTGAGGACGACACCAGTCCCTTCAAGGGCCTGTGCGGTGCGGGCGTGGCGTTCAAGCTGTGTGCCGCACTGGATGGCTGCCCGCCGGAAGAAATGCTGGACTACTGCGGCGACCTTGCCGCTGTGGGTACTGTGGCGGACGTGATGCCGCTTACCGGCGAAAACCGTACCCTTGTCAAGGCGGGCCTGCGCCAGCTGCAGAACACGGACCGTCCGGGTCTGGAAGCGTTGCTGGAAGAGGTGGGCCTTGCGGGCAGACCGGTCACCGCAGAAAATGTCAGCTACGCCATTGCGCCCCGCATCAATGCGGCTGGCCGCATGGACAACGCTGTTACGGCTTTGCAGCTGGTGATGTGTGAGGACCCGGACCGCGCCGCAGAGCTGGCCCATAAACTGAACGAGATCAATACAAAGCGTCAGGAGACAGAGCTGCAGATCTTCAAGGCCGCGCAGGAACTGCTGGAACAGGAACCGGAGCGGCTGGAAGACCGCGTGATGCTGCTGTCGGGGCCGCGATTGGCACCCCGGTGTCATTGGCATCGTGGCATCCCGGCTGGTGGAACGCACCGGCCGGCCTGTGATCGTGGTGACGATCGACGAGCACGGCGAATGCAAGGGCAGCGGACGCAGCGTGCAGGGCTTCAATTTGCATGCCTGCATTGGTGCCTGCGCAGATCTGCTCATCCGCTACGGCGGCCATGCCATGGCTGCGGGCCTTTCGGTGCGGGAAGAAAATCTGCCCGCTCTGCGCCGCCGCCTGAACGACTGGGCAGCACGGGAATGCCCGGTGCTGATACCACCCCGCTGGAGTGCGACCTGCCATCCATCTGGACCGTGTGACCGTGGAAAGTGTGCGGAAGCTCGACCAGCTGGCTCCCTATGGGGCCGAGAACCCGACCCCGGTGTTCCTTTTGCAGAACGCCGTTCTGGATGGGGTATACCCGGTATCGGAGGGCAGGCACAGCCGCCTGCGCCTGCGGCAGGGCAATGCCAGCGTGTATGCCGTGTGGTTCGGTATGCCGCCGGAACAGCTGCCCTATGCCATGGGCGATGTGGTGGATGCTGCGCTGAACCTTTCGGTCTACGATTCGCCCCGGGGCGCACAGCTTTCGGGCCGCATTCTGGACCTGCATCCGGCAGGGCTGGGCACAACGCTTGCGGAGCAGGCTGCTTTGTGGTGGCGCTGCGCTGCGGCACACCCCTGACTGAGGAACAGAAAAAGCTTATTACGCCTGAGCGCAGTGATATCGTCACGGTGTACCGTGAGCTGCAGGCACGCCGCTGGCACGCAGAAGATCTGCAGCCGCTGTGCGCAAAACTGGGCGAGGAAAATACAGGCAAAACACTGGTGGCGGTCACGGCCTTGGAACAGGTGGGACTGATCGCCGCTGTGGAAAAGGGTGGGGCAAAATATCTGGAGCTTGTGCCTGCGCAGGGCAAAAAGAACCTTGCGGATGCCCCGGTCCTGAAATGTTTGGAGGGAATGTAAAATGCCAGAGGGAAAGAAAACTGCTGTCCCTGCACCGAAGCCGGTGCGGGAAGAGGATCTCTACTCCGCAAAGACCCACCTGCATCAGCCGGTACCGGTGCAGGAAACGGCTACCGTTTCTGCAACAGCACAGCTGGCCGATGCCCCGGAAGGCGCGCTGCCTTCGGAGTGCGGCCGGAGATCGTTACCTCGGGAAAAGCTGTGTGAGGCCATCAAGGCCAGCGGCCGCTCCTACAATATGGAGATGATCGAAAAGGCATATGACCTTGCCAACACTGCCCACAAGGGGGTGTGCCGCCGCAGCGGCGAGCCGTATATCTGCCACCCGCTGGCCGTGGCACGGCTGGTGCTGGATCTTGGCATGGACTCCGAGAGCATTGCTGCGGCCCTGCTGCACGATGTGGTGGAGGACACTCCCACTACACTGGACGACCTGAAAGCCGCCTTTGGCGAGGAAGTTGCCCTGCTGGTGGACGGCGTGACCAAGCTGACCAAGATCCAGTTCTCTAACATTGAGGAACTGCAGGCTGAAAACCTGCGCAAGATGCTGCTGGCCATGAGCCGCGATGTGCGCGTGATGATCATTAAGCTGTGCGACCGGCTGCACAACATGCGCACCGGTGATGCATGGCCGGAACAGAAGCGCCGCGATAAAGCCCGCGAGACCATGGAGGTGTATGCACCCATCGCCAACCGTCTGGGCATCCTGAACGTGAAGGAAGAGCTGGAAGACCGCAGCCTGCATTACCTTGACCCTGTGGGCTACGAGGAGATCAGCCGGATGCTCAGTGAGCGTGCAGGCGAGGAGTTCCTTGCAAAGGTGTCCGGTGTGATCGAGCGGCGGCTGGCCGAAAGCGGCATTGAGGGCGCTACCATCAAGCGCCGCGTCAAGAGCATTTACGGCATCTATCGCAAGACCATCATGCAGAACAAGTCCTTTGATGAGATCTACGATATCTATGCGGTGCGTGTCATTCTGGATACGCTGGCCGAGTGCTACAGCACTCTGGGCCTCATCCACGATATGTACCATCCGCTGCCCAACCGCTTCAAGGACTATATCTCCACTCCCAAGCCCAATGGCTACCAGAGCCTGCACACCACCGTCATCGGCCACGAGGGCATCCCCTTTGAGGTGCAGATCCGCACCCGCAAGATGGAACGAGCCAGCCGAGTACGGCGTTGCGGCCCACTGGAAGTATAAAGAAGGTCTGGATGGCCACGACAAGCTGGACGAACGTCTGGCATGGGTGAGCCAGCTGTTGGAAAACCAGCGCGTCAGCGAGGATTCCGGCAATCTGCTGCACGACCTCAAGAGCGACCTGCTGCCGGAGGAAGTGTTTGCCTTTAACCCCCAAGGGCGATGTCATCAACCTGCCCACCGGCGCTACCTGCATCGACTTTTGCCTATGCGATTCATTCGGCGGTGGGCAACCGCATGGTGGGCTGCAAGGTGAACAACCGCATGGTGCCCATCGACCACATCGTTTCCACCGGCGAGATCATCGAAGTGATCCTTGGCCCGGCGGACAAAGGCCCCAGCCGCGACTGGCTCAAGATCGTGCGCACCAGCGAAGCGAAGAGTAAGATCCGAAACTGGTTCAAAAAGATGCGCCGCGAGGAAAATATCACGCAGGGACGTGATGCGCTGGCCCGTGAGCTGCGCAGGGAAATGATCATCATTCCGGACGACCAGCTGGACGATTTTATCAACAGCTGTTCCCGCCGCCTGCGCCAGAACAATGCCGAGGAGCTTTATGCCGCCATCGGCTACGGCGGCATGACCATTGCCAACTGCCTGCCCAAGCTCAAGGAGGAGTGGCAGAAGCTGAAAGCTTCGGAGGAAAAGGCCGGGGAAGACCTGCCCAAGGTGGACCTGAGCCGTGTGCACGCTACCGACGGCGTGGTGGTGGAAGGCTTCGATAACACCCCCATCAAGTTTGCCAAGTGCTGCAGCCCGCTGCCGGGCGACCCCATCGTGGGCTTTATCACCCGCGGCTTTGGCGTTTCCATCCACAAGCAGAGCTGCGTGAACGCCATTTCCAGCATGAAGGATCCCACGAACGCCCCCAGCTGGGTCAAGGCGTACTGGGCCGACAGCGTCAGGGACAGCTATAAGGCCGGCATTGAGATCATCGCGCTGAACCGCAACGAGCTGCTGCAGGATGTGCTGGCTGCGCTGGCGGATATCCGGGTGCCCATCTATGCGGTGAACGCCCGTCAGGTGGAAACAACTGCGCCATGGTCAGTCTGACCATCGGCATCAACAATACCGAGCACCTCAACCGTGTGGTCGCAAGACTTTCCAAGGTGAAGGACGTGCTCAAGGTGACAAGGAGCTAAAACATGCGTGCAGTCATTCAGGCGGTGTCTTCCGCCAGTGTGCGGGTAAACGGCGGTGAGCCGCGGGCCATCGGGCCGGGCCTTATGATCCTGCTGGGTGTCAGGGATACCGACAGTCTGGACATCGTGCCCAAGCTTGCCGATAAATGCGCGGGCCTGCGCATCTTTTCCGGACGCAGAGGGCAAGCTGAACCTCAGCGCCCGGGATCTTGGCTATTCGGCTCTGGTGGTGAGCCAGTTCACCCTTTACGGCGACACGAAAAAAAGGGCTACCGGGCCCAGCTTTTATCAAGGCCGCAAAAGCCGCCGCTCTCCGTGGATGCTTACGAGCTGTTCCTTGCAGAGATGAACAAACAGGGCCTGAAGGATGTTCAGCACGGCGAGTTTGGCGCGGACATGCAGGTGGCTCTTGTGAACGAAGGAGCCCTGCACCATTATCATCGATACCGACGAGTGGAAGAAAAAGGAGTGACCGCCATGCAGGCTTTTCATATTCCGGGCGCTGCGCCGCTGTATACCAATACCTTCCTGCTCATTTCCGACGCAGGCCATGCCGTGGTCATTGATCCGGCGGCAGATGCGCAGACCTACGATAAAATTTTAAAGGAAAACAATGCGCAGCTCACCACCATCCTGTGCACCCACGGCCACTACGACCATGTGGGCAGCGCCGAAGCCTTGCGCACCGAGTGGAACGCAAAGCTCTACTGTGAGGCTGCCGACCTTGCAGGCGACCGCATGTATCCGCTGAGCGCAGCGGACTGCGGCTACGCAGAAGGGGAGACTGTCTCGGTAGACGAGCTGCAGTTCACGGTCTGGCACACGCCCGGCCATACGCCCGGCGGCGTGGTGCTGCTGTGCGGCGAGTATCTCTTCTGCGGCGATACCCTGTTTGCAGGCAGCATCGGCCGTACCGATCTGGAGGGCGGCAGCAGTGCACAGATGGCCGAGAGTCTGCGTAAACTGGCAAAGCTGCCCATCCCGCGCGGCACGCAGGTGCTGCCCGGCCATGGCGAGTTCTCCACCTTTGGCGATGAACTGGACAACAATTACTTCATCCGCAGCGCTGTGCGCGGCAACAATGATTTATTTTAAAGAGTGAACAACATGAAGATTTATATTACCGGCCTGCCTTCCGGCTACGAAGTGGAGCATCTGGTGCGTTTGTTTTACCCCATGGCACCGCTCACCCTCACCCCGCCGGAGAACGCCGAGGACTGCGTCTGGGCAGAAAAAACGCCGGACGGCCTGCATGCACTGGTGCGTCAGGACGGCAGAAGTGCTGAACGACACGCACCGCTGCCCGCGCCTGTGGAACAGGGCGGCGAAACGCCGGAGTTCAGCCTTGCCAGCCTGACCTATGATCTGCTGCGGGATTGGACCGGCATCCGCCCGCCATCGGGGCAAATGACCGGTGTGCGCCGGTGCGGCTCATCCACGACAAGCGCGCCGCAGGCTGGACGGAAGCGGAGATCGACCACTTTTTCCTTGACCGGTTCGACTGCTCCCAGCAGAAATACCAGATGGCCAAGGCCATTGCCGACCTGCAGGAGCCGATTTTGAAAGTGGGCAATGAACCCGGGACCTACAGCCTGTACATCGGCATCCCGTTCTGCCCGTCCCGGTGCAGCTACTGCAGCTTTGTCAGCTGCAATCTGGACCGCGACCGCAAGATGGTGCAGCCTTATGTGGACTGTCTGTGCAAAGAGGTGGAAGAGATCCGCATTCAGGCTGACAAGGCGGGGCTTACCCTTTGCAGCATCTACATCGGCGGCGGCACGCCCACCAGCCTGTCGGCCGACCAGCTGCGGCAGCTGATGGGCACGGTCCGGGCGAATTTTGACCTCTCGAAGGTCGTGGAATATACGGTGGAGGCAGGCCGTCCGGACTGCACGGATGCCGAAAAGCTGGCGGTCATCAAGGAATACGGCGCTACCCGCATCTCCATCAACCCGCAGACCTTCTCGGACGAGGTGCTGGCGGGCATTGGGCGCAAGCACTCGGCGCAGGACATTCTGGACTGCTATGCCGAAGCGCGCAAGGCCGGTCATGATGACATCAACATGGACCTGATCGCCGGTCTGCCCGGCGACACGGTGGAAAGTTTTGAGCGCAGCCTGCGGCAGGCCATCGCGCTGGACCCGGAGAACATTACCGTGCACACCCTCACCCTCAAGCGCGCTTCCCGCATCGTCATTGAGGACCAGAAGGAGAACGACTACGCCGATGTCGCCGCCATGCTGGAAAAGTGCAACCTGCTGGCCGAGGCGGGTTACCGGGCCCTACTACCTCTACCGCCAGAAGAATACTCTGCAGAACCTGGAAAACGTGGGCTGGTGCAAGCCGGGCCACGAGGGATATTACAACATCTATATCATGGAGGAAGTCCAGACCATCCTCTCCGCCGGTGCAGGCGGCAGCACCAAGCTGGTGGCCGACGGCGGAAAACGGATGCAGCGCATTTTCAATTTTAAGTATCCGAACGAATATATCCAGCGTTTTGCGGAGGTGCTGGAACGCAAAAAAGGAGTGGCTGATTTTTATGATCACGATTTGGGTACCCAAACGTCTGGTTGAGATCGATCTGTACAATGTGGCAGCTCGCAGCCCGCAGGCACTTGCCGACCTGAGTGAGCAGAGCTATGCCCAAAGGGTAGATTACGCCGCCCAGAAAGTGCAGCTTTCCGGCGCAAAGATCGTCATGCTCACCGGCCCGTCGGCCAGCGGCAAGACCACCAGCGCCCACTGCGTTGCAAAGGCTCTGCAAAAGCGCGGGACTCCGGCGCAGGTGGTCAGTCTGGATAATTTCTTCAAAGGCGCAGAGTTCTATCCGCGCCTGCCGGACGGCACGCTGGACTACGAGAACCCCGATACGCTGGATCTGCCTCTCATCAAGCAGTGCCTGCGGGAGCTGAGCGAGACGGGCAAGACCGTGCTGCCCATCTACGATTTCTCTGCCGAAAAGGCGCTCGGCAGAGGTGGAACCCATCGACCTGCAGGGCGGTGTATGCATCGTGGAGGGCATCCATGCGCTGAACCCGGAGCTGACCGGCCTTGTAAAGGGCGACGACATCTACCGCATCTATGCAGGCCTGCGGGAGGAATACTGCATCGATGGCCGCCGCGTCATCAACACGCAGGATATCCGCCTGTGCCGCCGCACCCTGCGGGACGCTGCAGCGCGCGGCCGCAGCCCGGAAAAGACCCTTGCCATGTGGGACCGCGTGCTGGACGGTGAGACGCGGTATATCAAGGGCTTCAAAACTACGGCAGACTTTTTGCTGGATACCTCCTTTACCTACGAGCTGGGCCTGATCTCCAAGCTGCTGGGCGTGGTGCGCCGTCAGTTCACGCTGGAAGGCCACAATGCGGAGCTGTGGGACGAGACAGCCCGCCGCTTTGAGCATGTGGCACCGCTGGAGCTGGAGCTGCTGCCGGAGGACAGCATGCTGCGGGAATTCTATGGCGGCGCAGCCGACCGCAGGGCACAGAATGCCGATGTGTGAAATTATCGTGTAAATTTAGGCCGAATGCGAAAAAATTGTTTCCAAACCGGCACCAAACTGTAAAAAATGCGGTCCGTTCATTGCAAACGAGCGGCCTGTGCGCTATAATGGAGATAACATCCGCACATGGCCCATGATAAACAGGCCGATAGTAAGAGAGGTGTCTTTTATGGATTTCAACAAGATCAAGGAAATGGGTCTGGAATATGCCGAAAAATGGCAAGAACGCTGCGCTGGACCTGGCCGAAAAGGGCAAGACTCAGGCTTTGATCGTAAATGAGCAGGGCAAGCTGCTCAAGGCACAGCGCCAGTTGGGCGCACTGGTGTACAGTCTGGCCAAGGGCAAGGAAGGAAAACCAGCCGCTGGTGGATAAGTATATCGAGATGATCGATAACATCGAGCAGGAGATCGCCCGCCTGAAAGCATCCCTGACCCCGGCGGAAGCTGCCGAGGCGGAATATGTGGTGCACGAGGAAGTTCCTGCTGACCAGCCGGAAGAGCACAAAGCCTGCCCGCAGTGCGGTGCTCCCGTCTCGGACGATGCACTGTTCTGCAACAAGTGCGGTGCACAGCTGTAATAAAACGGTTCAGCAACAGGGCGGCGCTCCCCACAGGGCACCGTCCTGTTTTTGCGAGCGGAAAATGCAGGCGAAATGCGGGAAATTTGCGCACTTTGTCTTGCAAAACTGCATGAGATGCGATACAATATACAGTATCTTTTACAAGGCAGGTGAGCGCTGTGCTGGACTGGCAGCCAAAGGCACCCTATACGGCAGAGCAGCTGCTGGAAATTCTGCGTATCCTGCGGGACCCGGAGAACGGCTGTCCGTGGGATAAGGTACAGACCCATGCTTCCATCCGGAAGAACTTTCTGGAAGAGACCTGCGAAGCGCTGGAGGCCATTGATGCTGACGATCCGCAGTTGATGCAGGAAGAGCTGGGCGATGTGCTGATGCAGGTGGCGTTCCACGCGGTGATCGAAGAAGAGCGCGGGCGCTTTACTTTTGAGGATGTCTGCCGTGAGGTGTGCGAGAAGCTGGTGTTCCGGCATCCGAACATCTTTGCGTCCTCGGCGGCACAAAATGCGGGTATAAACGGCTGGGATGCGCTCAAAATAAGGAAAAGGGCCGCACCACTCTGGCTGATGAGCTGGGCACAGTGCCGGTTACGCTGCCTGCTTTGATGCGTGCCCAGAAGCTGCAGAAGCGTGCCGACCGCTGCGGGGCAGAGCAGTCTGCGCCGGAAACGGCACGGCAGGCTTTGCGGGCAGCACTGGACGGCTGGAACCGGGAACAGGACGCACAGGCGGCGGGAGAACTGCTGTTTGCTGCGGCCAATGCCATGCGGCTGGCTGGTGTGGACGCGGAGGAAGCGCTGACCTTTGCATCCAAGCGCTATTGTGCAGAACTGCTGGCGCAGAAAGAACAAAGCGGTACTCAGGTCGAGTGACCTGCTCCGATAGAGAAAAAAGGAACACCAAGTAACAAATCTGGAGGGTATTTTTTATGACGAAGACCGATCTGATCGCACAGGTTGCTGCGAACACTGAGATGAGCAAGAAGAGCGCTGAGCAGGCTGTCAATGCTGTGTTTGAAGCACTGAGCAAGGCCATGTCTGAGGGCGAAAAGATCACCATTTCCGGTTTTGGCACCTTTGAGATGCGTGAGCGCGCCGAGCGTCAGGGCATCAACCCCCGCACCCGTGAGCCGATCACCATTGCCGCTTCCCGCAGCATCGTGTTCAAGCCCGGCAAGTCCCTGAAGGACACCCTGTAAGCTGTATCTGCTTTGCCGCCGCTGCCTGCAAGAGGGTGCGGCGGCTTTTTTTGTGACAGGAGGAAGAACCATGCGTCTGGATAAATATTTGAAAGTTTCGCGTCTGATCAAGCGCCGCACCGTGGCAAACGAGGTGGCCGATGCAGGCCGCATCCTCATCAACGGCAAGATCGCCAAGGCCAGTCAGGCCGTCAAGGCGGGCGACATCATCGAGGTGACCTTCGGCAACCGGCCCATCAAGGTAAAGGTGCTCTCGGATGTGGAGCCGCGCACCAAGGATGTGGCCCGCGAGATGTACGAGATCATTGCAGAGGGCGAGCAGGCATAAAAGCCCCGGTCCGGTGCATAGGATGCACCAGAAAAGGGGAGACGAACCATGCCGGAAAAAACACCCAGAGACCCGCAGTCTGCGCCGCACGATCTGATCTTGGAAAGCCGCGCCCGCCTGACGGTGACCGGTGTGCAGAAGGTACTGCACTGCAATGCCGACAGCGCTGCCATGGAAACGGGCAAGGGCACGCTGCACCTGACCGGGGCGCAGCTGAACATGGCGGCGCTGGATCTGGAGACCGGGGAGGCGAAGTTCACCGGCCGCATCGACACGCTGGAATATACGGCCAGCGCACCGGCGGGCGGTTTTCTGCGCCGCCTGCTGCGATGATCCCGGTACTGCCGCCTGCAGCCCTTGGGCAGGAGATCGCTGCCTGCACGGTGCTGGGAGCCAGTATCGGCGCACTGCGGGCTGTATTCCCGGCCAGAGGGCGTGCAGCTTTTTGTGCCGGATCTGGTGTGGATGGGTGCTGTGCTGGCCGCTGTGCAGAGCTACGCAGCAGGGCAGAGCAGTGCCGGTGTTCTGCGCTGGTACATGGCTGCGGCAGCCTTTGCCGGTGCCGGTGCAGCAGCCTTTGTGCTGGGTGCACCACTGCGTGCAGCGGGAGGCGTTTTACAGCGTCGGGTGCTCCGGCCGGCAGAGCGGCGGCGCGCCCGGCGGAGAAAGGCGCGCAAACTACGCCGCAGCGCAAAAAGAACTGCTAAAAAAGCGCGAAAAAGAACTTGCCAAACCAGCGCCGCATGATGTATAATTCATATGTGTTAAAGTAAGAGTCAAATGCAACGGGGGCAGAAGAGATCATGGCAGCACCGGACCGCAGAAACGCAAGAAGAAAGTGGTCGTTAAAACGCTTGTACGGGTGTTTTTTGTCCTGCTGCTGAGTATGCTGGCAGCATACATTTTCAATCAGGTCACCATCAGCTCCAAACGTGCGGAGCTGGACACGCTGAACGAGCAGATCGCCCAAGCAAAATGACTGAAAACGAGGAGATGCAGCGCATTCTCAGCGGCGATGCAGACCAGATCACCGAGTGGGTCGCGCGGGATTCTTACAATTACGCTGCACCCAACGAGCGCATCATTTGTGGATGTGACCGGCAGCTGAATTGCTGCCCATTCTATGGAAACAAGGAGTATTGAGCTTTTGGCAATTGAGGTAGGGAACGTATTCGAGGGCCGCGTCACCGGTGTAAAGCCGTTTGGCGCTTTGTCGCACTGCCGGAGGGCCGTGTAGGCATGGTCCATATTTCCGAGGTGTCCAACGAGTTCGTGCAGGACATTGCAGCTGTTCTGCACGATGGTGATATCGTCAAGGTGCAGGTGATCAACATTGCACCGGATGGCAAGATCGCGCTGTCCATCAAGCGCCTGCTGCCGCCGCCTCCGCGCCCGGCGCGTGAGGGCAGAGGCCCTGCAGGCGGTCCGCGCTCTGGTGGTCCCCGTCCGGGCGGCCCCCGCGAGGGTGGTCATTTTGGTGCAGGCCGCGGCGGCGCTGGCCGCCCCCCGCGTGAGGGCGGCAGAGGCCCTGCCCGCGACAGCGCACCCCGTGTATGGCAGCCCAAGGCTCCCGTTCGTTCCGATAACATGAGCTTTGAGGACATGATGAGCCGCTTCAAGAGCCAGAGCGAAGAGAAGATGGCCGATCTTGATCACGAGACCAATAACCGCCGCGGCGGTGGTTATGCGCCTCGCGGCCGCGGTGGCCGCCGCTGAGCGGAAAAGGCCTGCGCTTTTTCAAGCCTGATCAAAAATAACGGAAACAGACCTGTCTCAATTTGATCGGGCAGGTCTGCTTTTTTTTCCGTAATAAAAAGAAAGGAACCAATGCAATGAAACTGAACACTCTGTTTGAACAAAAGAAGATCGTCTTTTCGTTCGAGGTTTTCCCTCCGAAAAAGACAAGCTCCATCCAGACCATCTACGATACGCTAGATGCACTTTCCGACCTGAATCCTGACCTTTATCAGCGTAACCTATGGTGCTGGCGGAAACCCTGCTGACCACTCCACCGTAGAGATCGCTTCCACCATCAAACACAAATATCACATCGAACCGCTGGCACATCTGACCTGTTTAAATTCCACTAAGGAACATATCGGACAGGTGCTGAATGAGCTGCGGGAAAATGAGATTGAAAACATTCTGGCACTGCGCGGAGACCGCAATCCGGATGTTCCTCCAAAGACAGATTACCGCTATGCCCGTGACCTGATTGAGGAACTGAACCACCATGGAGAGTTTGACATTGCCGCAGCGTGCTATCCGGAAGTTCATCCGGAATGCCCTGATATGGAGGAGGACATCCTGCACCTGAAAGAAAAGGTGGATGCCGGCGCCTCTCATCTGATTTCCCAGCTGTTTTTTCGACAACAATGATTTTTATAACTTCCTGTATCGTGTTCGCGAAGCCGGCATCATGGTTCCGGTAGAAGCGGGCATTATGCCGGTAACCAACCGTAAACAGATCGAACGCATGGTTTCGCTGTGCGGCGCGAGTCTGCCGAAAAATGTTTGTAAAAAAGTCATGCACCGTTACGGCGATGACCCTGCCGCTATGCAGGATGCAGGCATTGCTTATGCAGTAGAGCAGATCGTCGACCTCATCTCCAACGGGGTTCAAGGAATCCACCTGTACACCATGAACAATCCGCTGATTGCACGCAGAATCAGCCAGTCGG
>ENA-OQCV01000035-OQCV01000035.1-human-gut-metagenome-genome-assembly--contig:-NODE-35-length-37072-cov-5.565625_pt1 | contig 37072 bp, 31 predicted proteins | sample MGYA00242766_ERZ504592 | MGnify/ENA primary metagenome ERZ504592 (study PRJEB26092, sample SAMD00036315) | human gut metagenome | host: Homo sapiens | study: EMG produced TPA metagenomics assembly of...
TTTCTTCAACATATCTTCTTTCACATTCATTTTATAGCAATTTCATCTTCAGATTCTTTTCAGAGAAAAGTCCTGGCTCTTCAGAGTGAGATTAGGGTTATAATAAGGATCCCCCTTCTTCAGGATATCCGGCCATTTTTTCTCAAAGGTGGCAACTTCTTTGTTAAATCGTGCCACTTTTTCCGGAGTATCCTCAAGACCTCTGGATTTGGATTCATAATGGTATAATTCCGCATATGGATTATACACGATCAGATATCCCGCCTTTCTCAGCTTCATGCAGAAATCAATATCATTAAATGCAACAGCCAGTTCCTCTGAAAGTCCTCCCACTGCATCAAATGCAGATCTCTTCACCATCATGCAGGCAGCTGTAACCGCACTGTAATCCTGTGCACAGATAATTCTGTGACAATATCCGGTGGTACCTCTCTTCTGCTGGACAAAACAGTGTCCTGCAATTCCGCCAAAACCGATCACAACACCTGCATGCTGGATCGTATCATCCTCATAATAAAGTCTTGCACCCACTGCGCCTACATCTTTACGCATGCAATAACCCATGAGTTCTTCCAGACAGTCCGGATTAATGATCTCTGTATCATTGTTAAGCAAAAGCAGATACTCACCCTTTGCAAAAGATGCACCATAGTTATTAATGGCAGAATAGTTAAAGACTCCGTCCCAGTATACCATACGGACCTTCGGATTCTCTGCCTCCAGATTTTTTGTAATATTCAAAGGTGGCAGGATCTGTGCTGTTATTCTCTACAATAATGTACTCATAATTCTTGTACGTAGATTTCTGTTCGATGGATTCCATGCATCTCTTCAGATCATCAATATGGTCTTTATTCGGAATAATAATAGAAATCAGCGGATCATGATCTCTGATAAACTTCGTTCTGTACAGCCCCAGATATTCACCCTCAAAAACCTCTGCATGGATTCCTGTTCTCTCATAGTGAGCCTGTACTGCACGTCTTCCGGCTTCAAAGGCATAAAGCTTGCTCTCGGGATTCTCTGCTGTGGAGTCCTCATGGCAACGCCAGTGATACAGGATTTTCGGAATATGACAGATTTCTTCATCCTTTACTGCTTCCACACAGCGTAACACAAAATCATAATCCTGTGCACCGTCAAACTCACTTCGCAGCCCGCCAACTTTTTCAATTACTTTTCGTGATACCACAAACAGATGGCAGATATAATTGACCGTGCACAGCAGATCCGGATTATAGTCCGGTTTAAAATGCGGCTGAAAGAATTTATGTCCATCCATAGACATCTTATCTTCATCTGTGTAGATCACCAGTGTCTGCGGTTTCTCATTTATTGCTTTCACACATTCAAATAATGCATTCGGCGTCAGCTCATCATCATGGTCTGCAAAGGCAATGAAATCACCTGTTGCAATTTCAATGGCACTGTTGGTATTCTCTGAAATCTGAAGCGGCTCCTCATGAGAAACGTATTTAATTCTGTTATCCTTCACTGTCAGTTCTTTTAACAATTCCGTCAGCGGTGACTGTGCGCCGCTTCCGTCAGAGAAACAAAGTTCCCAGTTTGAATAAGTCTGTTCCTGAAATGATTCTGTCAGTCTTCTGAGATATTTCTCCGGTGTCTTATACAGCGGTACTACAAAAGAAATCTTGGGTCTGTATCCAAAGGATGTTTTCTTCTGTTTCTCCAGTTCGTTCCTGTCCGGCAGATGATGTCTGATCCATTTCTGATAGGATGGCGGTCCCTGACGTACATTTTTAACCTTTGTCACTACCTTCTCAGCAAGAGCCGCCGCACCCTGAGATTTCCAGTAGCGGATTCCTTTTTCTACATATTTGTCTAATTTCTTTGCCAGAATATCAGCTTTTCTCAGAGGAACCACATGTACAGTTTTCTTCTCGCCTGCATAAAACACTACATACAGGCATTTTCCCGAAACGTTGGTGATCTCAGAGAAGAATCCTGTCTTTCCCGGATCCTGTGCTTCTTCAAACAGCTGGTTGACATCCACCCTGTCTGTTCTCTGGATTTCAGCGGCAACCGGCTTTTTATCCGCATCAAAGATACGGACAGTCACAGGCTTCGGTGCAATGGCCCACCCTCTGATTCGTACAGTTCCCTGTTCTGCACTCTCTTCTTCAAAATATACCTGCGGTTTATCTCATTTTTTTATCCAGTTCACCGGCAGTGATGGAAAACCAGACATGTTTTTTATCCGAAAACTTCTCATAGATCACAAGCTTATGATATCCCTCCAGATTTTCCGGTATCTGAACAGTTGCCGTAATCTGTATTCCCTGCATTTTCTCCGGATCTTTAAAACGTTCCAGTGCACTTACATTTTCATTTTCTTTCACAGACACCTTCAGTTTGTGCTGATCCAGATATGCCTCCATCACCGCATCTTTCGGCCAGTGTCCCTGCACAATATACTGTGTCCTGTCTGATAAATGAAATCTTTCTCTTACTACTTCAAATATTTCCTTAGGCATGTTAATCTCCGTTCTTCTCCTGTTTTCTCAGAGAACAGTCTGTGTTGTTTAATGTCAGATTGGGATTATAATAGGGATCTCCTTTCAGGAGCTCTCTTTCCCATTTTCTCCGGAAACAGTTTACTTCTCTGGAAAAACGCAGCTGTTTCTCCGGTGTATCTTCCATTCCTCTGGATTTGGATTCATAATGATACAGTTCTGCATACGGTGTGAATACAATTTTCACTCCATATTTTCTCACTTTCATACAGAGGTCAATATCATTAAATGCAACCTTCAGCTCCTCGTCAAATCCTCCAACTGCTTTAAAAACAGAAGTCTTTACCATCATGCAGGCGGCAGTGACTGCACTTATCTCCTGCACACAGCGCAGACGTCCCATATATCCTTCCGCATCCCGCGGAAGTTTACATAATACATGTGCGGCAACTCCACCAAGACCAACTACCACTCCTGCATGCTGAATGGTATCATCCGGATAATACAGTTTCGCACCGACCATTCCCACGTCTTTTTGCTGACAAAGCTGAAGCATTTCTTCAAGCCAGTTCTCTGTAATGATCTCCACATCATTGTTAAGAAACAGCAGATATTCTCCCCGTGCCTCTCTTACTGCAAAATTATTGATCGCAGAATAATTGAATTCTTTTTTCCATGTAAGGATCCTTACATTTGGGTATCTGTTTTTCAGTGTCTCATAGTATACAAAGGTTTCTTTTTCCACACTGTTGTTCTCAACAATAATGATCTCGTAATTCTTCCATGTTGTCTTCTCTTCTATGGATGAAATACACAGTTCCAGATCATTAATGTGATCTTTACTTGGAATGATCACAGAAATCATCGGTTCGCCGGAAATAGTCAGATGGCTTCTGTACCATCCCTTCTTGTCTGCAAGTTCCGCTGTTGCAGAAACCTCCGCCCTGCGGTAATGCTCCTCCAGTGCCTTTCTGCCTGCTTCCCAGTTTTTCTTCTCCTGTTCTTCTGTGATCAGGTTCTCTGCTTTCATGGAATGACAGAGGATCTTTGGAACATGCACAATATTCTCTGCCTGCTCACTGCATCTTAAGAGCATATCATAATCCTGTGCACCATCATATTCCGGATCAAACTTTCCGGCCTGTTCCAGAATTTCCTTCCGGATTGCCCAGAACTGTCCGATATAATTATTTTCCCTTAATCTGAACAGATTGAAATCCGGCTTGAATTCCGGCTCAGAATAATGTTTTCCGTCTGCGCTGATCTCATCTTCATCTGTATAGATCATATCCGCTTTTTTCTCTGTGATCGCTTTGACCATCTGAAAAAGTGCATCAGGTTCAGGTATGATCTCCTGGCCGGCAAACAGAACATACTCTCCCATTGCAAGTTTCAGAGATGCATTAAGATTTCCCGAAATGCCGTTGTTTTCCGTAACCTTCTTGTAGGAAAGGCGGATCTCTTTTTTATATTTTTTCCGCAGAAACTCTCCTGTTTCCTCTCCCTCACATGCATCTGCAAGACACAGCTGCCAGTTACCATAGGTCTGTTCTGTATAAGCATCGATCACACTTTTTAACCTTTGTTCATCTGTATCCGTCACCACCATCACAATACTGATCAGCGGTGAATAAGAAAAAACAGCATTTCTCTGTCTTTTTAATTCCTTTCGGAATGCGACATGATCTTTCAGCCAGTCTTCATAATCCTGATCTCCGTCCTTAAGCTGGGAATTTCTCACATAACGGATAAATCTTCCAATACCGTTTTTCTTTATATATTCCTGATTCTTCTGCCTGTTCTTCAGAGACAGCAGTTTCATCTGCTGATACAGTCCGGTATTTTCCCGTTTTATTTTTTTCACATTTACAGTATAAATTTTCTGTACATCTTTTCCCCTGAAACAGATGCAGATATTCTGATCGTTTGTATTCTCCAGATTGACAGTAATACTGAATCCCAGATTTCTTTTCTCTTCTTCGGAAATCCCCTTTGCCTCTTCCACGTCCGGACGTCTTTGTCTGGTGATCGTACATTCCAGAACCTTCCCATCTGTACCCTGTACAAATATCTCATCCGGCTCCAGCTGGTTTACAACCCAGCCTCTGACTGTCAGGATACTCTCCTGTGTGATCTGTTCCTCATCAATATGATATTCAATAAGACTTTCCTCACAAAAGTCCTTCACTTCTGCAGCTGTGGCTTCCCAGATGATTTCTTTTTCATCTCCTGCTCTCAGCGCAAGCTGCAGTTTCTCATGTTCTTCTGCAAGTTTTATAATTTCCGGTATCTTTACTGTGAATCCGACATTTCCCACTTCTTTTATATCTTTTGTTTCTTTTAAATCTTTGGCAACATCCGCTCTTTCACAACGCGAAGGTTCAGGAACGGAAAGTTCCTTTCCCGAGCCATAAAGAATGAACTCACATTCTGACTGATCTCTGGTTATCGCCCATCCGGTAATGGCCAGAGTATGATCTTCTTTGTCACTGTATATTTTTTTTATCTACACTCCAAAGTATATTTCCCATAACTAAACCCTTTTGATGGCACGATACACTTTCCATGCCTTACTGCCTTCCACCTGATCGACCAGAGCTTTCTTCTGCGCAAGCTCCTGACTCATCTGCTCCATTGCCCTTTTCTGCTCTGCATATACTTTCCAGAATTTCTTTTCTGTGGTTTTCCGGTCCAGGATCTCCATCTCAATCTTTATGGACTTTCTGTTCTCAGGAACAGAATCTACTATGATCTGCGGATCGTCACCGCCGAAATAGAATTCTCCGGAGGACACTTCACAGCCATCTGTGTGAAACTTTACCTGACTTTCATCTTCCCATGTCAGCTTTACAATTTTAAGTCCCTTGGACATTTCGCCCGGATCAAGGCGAAGCATTGTGGTATTCTCCGGAAGTTCAAACTCCGTCTGAATTTTCCCGTTTCTGAACAGATATCTCACAGAATCAGCCTCATTAAAGCTCTTTCCGTTATCCCAGAAAATTTGAAGCATTTCCAGAGATTCCTGTTTCTTTTCTCTGTAATAATCTTCTACTTCCACCCGGCCCGGAGAGATCTGGGCATACATATTTCTCATCGCTGTATGCTCACCCAGAATATACTTCTGGAAATTATGTTCCATCTCCACATAAACTTCTATATCTTCAGGCAGGATTCCTGCTTTCTCATAGAAATCCCGCTCTTTAAGTACTCCCCGTTTGTCATTCAGTTCCAGATAGTAAAAGATCATCCTGTAAACCAGGAACTGTGAAGGTACAGGAAATGCAAAGGTCCACTCATAGTCGATCACAGATACTTTATTCTCAGAGAGGATAATATTTGCAGGAACAAAATCAATATTGGATATTTCTGTACATTTCAGATCAGAACGCAGGTTTACATTTCCAAATACCCTTACAAATTCCGGTGTTTTCTCAAAGTGGTTCTTCTCGTGAATATTCTTTACTTTCTGTATATAAGAGAAGAATAATTTCTCCAGTTCCTCTGTTCTGCCTTCTTCCAGAAGATGATCCAGCTTATCTTCCAGGGTGATACCTGTCAGATATTCCAGCTGCGCACAGTCACCTTTGATCCGGCAGCGGTTTACTTCAATTTCCTCTTCTTTATACATTCCGGTCAGTTCTTCGCAGATAGTTCCCAGATTCCGTACATGAGCTGCCGCTTTCTTCTGCGACGGTACTTTCTTCACAGTCAGCTGCCCATCTGCTGCTTCACTGATTTCCGTATAAATGGAGAGCTTCTGATCTCTCTCATTGGAAAACTTCACATAAACCGGTGCTGTCTGTGGCTGTTCTTTTCCGATCACAAGAAGAAAGGAATTGGCAAACTGCGGGTAAAGATCATTGCTCAAAAGTGTATTATACACCTGAGATTCCTGAAACAGGTCCAGACGGAGTCTGTCAAAATTGTAGTCCCTCATATGCAGCTCTCCGCTTGCAGGGAGATGTCTGTCTGAATGAATAGTCATTGGAAATTTGTAATCCGGATATGGATAATACCAGTCGGCTTTTAAGTTTCCTGCTTTCTCCAAAATTCCATTAAATTCTTTTCTTGAAAAAGTTTTAACCCCTTTTGTTTTGGGGTATCCCTGGATTCCTTCGAATAAAGTTCCAAAATGGTCCTCTGTACATCCGGCCCAGTATTTCAGTCCCAGTCTGTTCTCAATGGCCAGAATGATCTTTCCATCCGGCTTCAGATGCTTTGATATGATCCTGAGAAAGTCCACATAGGGATTCTCACTCCGGATATAGGATTCTCCATACTCAAATACACCGATCAAAGTGATATAGTCGTATTTCTCAGTAAGGTTTTTCTCGATCTCCTGAAAATTTCCCACAAGGATCTTAAGATTATCCTGATCCTGATGTCTGTATGCATTGATCTTACTTCTTTTCATAGAAAGCTCGATGCAGGTAACTTCCTTCGCCCTTTCACAGAGAGCTCCTGTCACAGCACCACATCCGGAACCAATCTCCAGAACCTTCTCTTCTCCTGTAAAGGGAATCCAGCTCAGAATATTCTCCCTGATATGAGAAAAATGATAAAGAATTGGCCAGCTCTTTCTCTCACTGATCACTCTGTTAAATTCTTCCGGTGCAAAATCTCTGGAAATTGCAAGCATTTCATCCTCTATCGCACCATCACTGTATAGATCTTTTCCCGGATAGCACGTGGTATCCAGAATTACTTTCCCGATTTTTTCCTTCCATATATAGTCCTCGCGCTGATTATTTTTTTCGCACTGATATTTGTCATCATAACTTTCTCAGACCTGTTCTTCGCACCGTACTTCCACCTTTGAATCCATATCATAGAATCCAACTGTATTTTTTCACTGGAAATAACTGTTATGTTACATGCGTCATAAAGTCTGTGGAATACCGTAAAATCTCCGTTTTTATACCCTGTACATCCAAATGACAGGAGATACTCACCGCCCTGAAGGTTCATGTTCTGTGTAAATGTTACAGTACATATATCCCCTTTTCCGGAGTGTTCTATCTTTGCATTTTCATACATGGTATTGGTACCTGTGATTTCCGTACCCTGAATATTTTTAAATGTGTATGCCATGATCGGCTCCTGAATCTCTTCATTAAACCGGACTTTCATACGAATTTTGAAGCAGCTTCCCTTTTCAACAGTATTGGAACATCTTCCTTTATCATCAATGACTCTGAAATCTGTGATCTCAGCAATACGACTTCCATATTCCAGCATATTGGGATTTACCTGAAAATCTCCCAGTCCTTCACTGTCCTCTGCCACAATCTGCTCTGTACTGTCAGATTCATTCTGTTTTACAGGATTCTGTCCTACCAGAAGCTGTTTGTACAGGTCGACCATCTGCTTTGGTGAACCTTCATCCATCTTTACCCCTTTGTTCAAAAGAATAACTCTGTCACAATACTTGGAAACGCTTCCAAGATCATGACTTACAAACAGGATCGTCTTTCCCTGTTTCTTAAATTCCTCAAACTTGTGATAACATTTTGCCTGAAAGAACACGTCGCCCACAGACAACGCCTCATCTACCACCAGGATCTCCGGATCAATATTGATCGCAACAGCAAAAGCCAGACGCACGAACATACCGCTGGAATAAGTCTTTACAGGCTGGTGGATAAAGTCTCCAATGTCCGCAAATTCCAGAATATCATTCAGTCTGGCATCAATCTCTTCTTTTGAAAAACCGATCATGGTTCCATTCAGGTATACATTCTCAAGACCTGAATATTCCATGTTAAATCCGGCTCCCAGTTCCAGCAGCGCGGAAATTCGTCCGTCTACCTTTACTTCCCCTGCTGTGGGAGTCAGGACACCGGTGATGATCTTTAAGATCGTGGATTTACCGGAACCGTTGGTTCCGATAATTCCCACGCATTCTCCTTCATAAATATCAAAATTTACATCATGAAGTGCATAATGCTCTTTATAAAGTTTCTTTCTGGTAAGCCCCAGCGCTTCTTTCAGTCTGTCCGAAGGCTTATCATATAATTTATACATTTTGGTGAGATCCTTCACCTGAATTACTTTCTTGTTCTCCACGTGATTTCCTTTCTGTTATGTTCCTGTGTTTTTTGCATCTTCTTCTGACTTATTTCGCGCTTACCAGTACAGCGAAAATTAAGTTTCTGCTATATTAATATTCGCTGTACTAGTGTGCCGACAAGTTGATTCTTGAAACAATCTTGCAGGATAAAATTTTTTTATTTCAAGGCGGAGGAAGGAGGCGTAGCGGTGGCTACGGCGACCGACGACAACGCGGAAATAAGAAATTTAGACGCAAGATTGTTCTAGAAATCAACTTGTTGGTACACTAGTTACAATACATCTGCAAAATGAATGCGCAGACGTTTAAATACCCAGCTTCCGAACAGGAAACACAGAATTGTAAATATCCAGAAATAAACCGTCCATCCTGCATGTTCCCAGAACCAGGTTTTCATCAGGAATGTATCTCTGTATCCGGAAACAATATAATACATCGGATTCAGTTTCAGGATCTTCATGATCACAGGATGTCCCATCAGAGGTGAAGCCTCAACGATCCACATGATCGGAGTCAGCCAGACTCCTACCTGAAGCACAATATTGATGATCTGGGTCAGATCTCTGAAAAAAAATAACGATTGCACTTGTGGCATATGATAAGCCCAATACCAGAATGAACACACATACACTGTAATAAATAATCTGCAGATAATAGAAATCAGGAAATTTCCCATACGCTGCATACAGGATGATCGTAAACAACACAAAGAATGCATGCACAAACATGGCAGAAATGATCTTGACTACCGGAAGCACACTGATATTAAAAACGACTTTTTTTACCAGATAATTGTATTCCAAGCAGAGAATTTGTCCCCCCCATCAGCGCATCCTGGAAAAAGAACCATGGCACAATACCTGCTACCAGATAAAGAACAAAAGGAACTCCCAGATCCCCTGTTCCGGAACGAAAACCTACAGAGAATACAAACCAGTATACCAGGATCGTGATCACAGGCTGGATAAACGCCCACACAATTCCCAGATAAGAACCTGCATATCTTGTTTTGAAATCATTCTTTGCAAGCTTTGCAACAAGCCGTCTGTTCTTATAAATATCCATCGGTAAAGAAAAAATTGTATTCAATCGCTCATTCTCCTATTTACGGTACTCTTTAAAGCTTCCCCATTTGGTATCTTTGTCAGAAAAGCTTAATTCCATTCCTTCCGGGATCGGCCATTCAACTCCGATATCCGGATCGTTCCAGATCAGGCCGCCCTCGTCATTTGGATGATAGAAATCAGAGCATTTGTAAACAAATTCCGCATGCTCGGAAAGTACAAGAAAACCATGTGCAAATCCTTTCGGAATGAAGAACTGTTTCTTGTTTTCAGCAGAAAGTACGACTCCAAACCATTTTCCATATGTTTCTGAGCCTTCACGAAGATCTACCGCCACATCAAATACCTCACCATTTACAACACGTACCAGTTTATCCTGTGGGTAATTGATCTGGAAATGGAGTCCGCGAAGTACACCCTTATGTGAGCTTGACTGATTATCCTGTACAAATTCGACATCAATTCCTGCTTCTTTGAAATCATTGTAATTGTAGGTTTCCATGAAATATCCTCTGGCATCTCCGAAAACTGTAGGTTCTACCACTTTTAATCCCTTAATTCCACCACATTCTGTAACTTTGATTTTTCCCATTTTATTTTCCTCTTTTCTTTAGCTTTCTCTGTGTTTCTGTTATATCTGTTCGCATAAATCCACCCATAGCAATCCTCGTAAATAATGCATTTAAGACAGTTCAGCAGCGTGCGAAAGACAAGGAAGATATCTGCAGGCGTGCTGACGCACGGCAAAGATATCTGACGCAGGATTTCACACTCTGATGGACTGGATTAAGATGCATTATTTTAGAGGATTGCTATAGTATGCAGACTTAGCCATAATATCTTTTTTCCTTTTTTGGCAAGTGCAATACTCAGAATAATAATAAGAAGAAGCATTGCCGCTCCTATGATCAGAAGTATTTTTCGCAGTTCCGGCATCCCCGCAGAAGTTTTTTCTTCTCCGACAGTATCTGCTTTCTCATTTTGATCCGCCTGATCCGTATTTCCTCCGGATGTATCAGAAAGGGCATCCACTGCAGGTTCCGGTGTAGGTGTAGCTTCCGGAACTTCAACGCTTCCCAAAAGATAATCATTATAATAGTAATCATCTACTGTATTTCCATTCTGTGAATTCTCCTGAACAGTCAGGTTATCCACAGTCACTCCGTTTGGAACTGATACTTCTCCACCATTTACCTGTGCTTTTGTGAAATTTTGATAACCATAGTTGAACAGTGCTGTGGAATCCGTACTGGCAACTGCAAGGTCTGCCGCCTTCATTGTCACTGTAATATAAGTAGTTCCATTCTTCTCTGCTGCTGTCACAAGAGTGTTTCCGGCCTCACTGGTATATCCTGTCTTGCCGCCAATACAGCCATCATAATGATAACTGCTCTCCGGGGCAAGCATCGGATGATGCGTATGCAGTACCCTTGACTCACTGTTCATGTTCGTAGGTTTGATCGTATAATCTGTAGCGCCGATGATCCTGCGGAATTTTTTGTTCTTCAGACCTTCCCGCATGATCAACGCCATGTCATGTGCAGTAGAATAGTGGTCAGGATCCGGAAGACCACTGGCGTTTACAAAATGTGTATTCGTGCATCCGATCTGTGCCGCACGTTCATTCATCATATCTACAAAGTGCTGCTCTGTGCCACCTACATGTTCTGCAATCTGGGCTGCGACCTCGTTTGCAGAGCGGATCACAAGTGCATAAAGGCATGCTCTCATGCTCATCACTTCTCCCACCTGCATTCCAATATTGCCGGAATCCCAACTGATATCACGTGTTCCTGTTTCCGTAAAGACAACATCTTCTTTCAGGGAACAGTTCTCCACCGCCAGAAGCAGTGTCATGATTTTGGTAATACTTGCCGGATAACGGATTTCATCTCCGCCCTTGCTGTACAGAAGAGTTCCGCTGTCTGCATCCATCAGTACCCCTGTCTCAGATGTGATTTCAGGACCTGCAGGCCAGCCTGAAATCTCATTAGTTGAAATGGATACGGGTGTAACCTCTGAAACAGCAGCCTGCGCAGTTCCTTCCGCAGCAGCGCAGATCTGAACAGCAGTCATCGCAATGACTCCCACAGCCATAACAGTCTTTAATAAATGTTTCCATTTTTTCATAATATTTCCTCTTAATATGTCTCTGTTTTTCGTCCGGTGTGCCGACAGGTTGATTCCTGAAACAGACTTGCGGCACACGATTATCAGAATCCGTCAAAAGAAGCTATGGTATCTGTGATATATTTCACATCCTCCATATCCAGATTATAAAACATCGGCAGTCTCAACAGACGTTCACTTTCCTTTGTAGTATAAACATCTTCCCCTGAAAATCTTCCAAATTTCTGTCCCGCAGGTGCAGAATGAAGAGGCACGTAATGAAATACGCTGCAGATTCCTTTTTCCCGAAGGTAAGCAATCAGCCGGGTTCTTACCTGTATATCACGCACCTTGATATAATACATATGGGCATTGTGACTGCATTCCTCCGGCACATAAGGCTGTTCGATCTTACCTTCCTGTGCAAGATGAGCCAGATTTTTATGATAATAATTGTATATCTCCATTCTTTTGGCAAAGATCTGATTTCTTGCTTCCAGCTGTGCATAAAGATATGCTGCATTCAGTTCACTTGGAAGATAGGAAGAACCATAATCCATCCAGCGATACTTGTCAACCTGTCCGCGGAAAAACTTACTTCTGTCAGTTCCCTTTTCTCTCAGGATCTCTGCCTTCTCCACATATTCATCCCTGTTAAAAAGGATTGCACCGCCCTCTCCCATAGTATAGTTCTTTGTCTCATGGAAACTGTAACACCCAAAATCTCCAATGGTACCAAGAGCTTTTCCCTTATAACAGGCATCTACTCCCTGCGCAGCGTCTTCAACAACCTTCAGATTGTATTTTTTTGCAATCTCCATAATGGTATCCATCTCACAGGCAACCCCTGCATAGTGGACCGGGACGATCACTTTTGTTTTCTCAGTCACTGCCGCCTCGATCAGTTTCTCATCAATATTCATTGTATCCGGTCTGATATCAACAAATACAATCTTTGCTCCCTTTAATACAAAGGCATCTGCGGTTGAAACAAATGTATAGGACGGCATGATCACCTCATCACCGGGCTTAATGTCGCAAAGATGGGCTGCCATCTCCAGAGCATGGGTACAGGATGTGGTAAGCATTACATGATTTACATGAAATTTATCCATCATCCACTGAGAACATCTTTTCGTATATTCTCCATCCCCACAGAGCATTCCTCTCTGTACCGCATCACGTATGTAATCAAATTCCCTGCCTGTAAAAGCAGGTCTGTTAAAATCAATCATCTGTTTTCTTTTCCTTCTCATATTCCGGTATCTTATTTCTGTAGGCAACTTCTCTTCCCTCCGGATCCCGGATACTCATCTCACTGAAAAATTTCTCAGTCTCCAGCTCCAGCTGCCTGCGGTTTTCTGTTTCTATATAATACAATGCAAGATATGGATTCGGCCCATATTCTATCACACGTTCGCCTTCTTTATAAAAAATCCAGGGTTTTACAACGCATTTTTCTTTTGCAAGCTCACAGGCTGCCGTCTGATCTGCAATCTGAAGCTGTCGTCCCTGAAAATACAGTACAGCCCCATATTTTACCGGATGATAAATATCATGACGGTCAAACATCTCCTTTATCCGGTCTTTTTCATAAAGATAATCCAGCAGCAGTTCCTCTGTCTGAAATCCATAAACCATATCTGTCAGCTCATGTTCATATCCAAAGAAACGTCCTGCAATCTCACATACCTGAATGCCCCTGCCAGGTTTCCAGAAAAACTGCATGGATAATGCACCTTCCGTCTGTCCGGTATAGCGGATATAATTCTGCAGAATATCTGTGGCACTTTTTTCGACCTCCGCCAGGAAACGGGATGGATAAACATTTCGTGTGCTGAGCGGAAGCATTCCCTCTTCCATTTCCGTTTTCTCACGATCTGCAATACTGATCACATTGACTTTCCCATCCATTACCCATGTCATCATGTTAAACTCATAACCGTCATTGTATTCCTCAACCAGAATTTCCTGACAGTCCGTATATTCCGCTGTCTGCAGGGCTTTTTTTCCTGACTTCATCTGAATGATGAATAATAAAGATTCCTCTTGAACCATATTTATCCAGAGGTTTACTGATCAGAGGATACTGCAGATTTGCAATACTCTGTTGTATTTCTTCTTCTGATCCCTGTTTCAGCAGTTCCACAGATATTTTCCGAAATCCCGGTGCCGGCAGTCCAAGCTTGTCCAGAACATCCCGGCATGCCGATTTATCCCTGTACCAGGAAAGCTGTTCCGGTTTCAGATAACAGGGCAGTCCTGCTTTATCTGCAATTTTAACCATACACTCCAGGAGCAGATCTGAAAATGATGTGATGATCCCGTCCACACCTTCTTCTCTGCACATCAGGGCAATAGCATCTACGTCTGTTACAGGAATGGTATAAGCCTTATCTGCATACGTTCTGGCAATACCATCTGCATATCCGTCGCACACAACAGTCTCATAACCTTTCTCTTTTGCTTTCTTTACCAGCTCTGTAAATTCTCCGAGCGTTCCCAGAATCAACACTTTATGTTTCATATCCGTTCCTCACATTCTCTGACAACCGAAGCCATATATTTCATATCCTCCACGCTGTAACGCTGATCGCAGGGCAACGGAAGAATATTGGCAGCCCAGGTATATTCCAGACTTTTTGTCTCAGAGTTCTCAATTATATTTTTCCAGTAAGTCGGCACAAATATCTTCTTTTCGGCAAGATATCTGCGAAGCTTCATTCCATCAGCGTGGAAATACGGATATGCAAAAGGTCCCTCCGGCACAGTCTGATTAAATATACTTTCCGATGGAAGCAGTTCTCCGAGAATCCGGTAGTTTTCTTCCCATTTTTTTCTTTGCTCTGTCATAATCCACAGCTTTCAGAAGATTCTGTGTAAGCTTTGACATCTGCCGAAGCTCCATCCCGTCATATTTTGCCGCATTTTCCAGCATATCTTTGTAGTAGGTTCCGGCATTATGCTCATAACGCCCCAGAATATGTTTCATACGCTCTGCAGAATAATCGACAGTCTTATTTTCTGTCAGGCTGGCATCTGTTGACAGATATGCACCATCGCTGACACCCCAGAATTTTCTGCAGGAATACAGTGTATCTATCCCTTTTAATGGTTTCTGAAAAAACTGCATGGGTATGGTCCACTATGATGTTTCCGTAAATCTTTTTATACTCTGATATCTGGGAATCAGACAGCTGACCATAGTAATTAACCAGATAAAGATATTCCCCTTCCGGAAGCTGTTCTTTCGGATACAGAACTTCCAGTTTCTCATTCAGATGATAAAATTCTGTCTCTATCTGATTTTCCTGACAGGTATGCACCACTGATCCACACAGAAAATACGGTAATAGGATTTTCCTGCACCTGCGGCTCTTCAAAAGCCACAGCAGTGCGGTTCTTCCAAGATTGACCCTGTACAGGTCAGGATAATATTCCTCTCCCGGCATCTCTTCCAGCTGAAAATATCCGCCAATTTCCTTCATTATTCGTCCGTATCCTCCCGACGTATTACATAATGGGGCAATTTTTTTTGCCTCATTAAGAATATTCATTAAATAGATTCCCATAATTCCGATCGATAACAAAATCAGTCCCAAAAAACGCCAGCATAACCAGCATCAGCGAAGTCCAGCCCTGCACAGATATGCCCAGTGTAAAATATCTTACCAGATAACAGACCGACAGAACTACACTTATCAGGAAACTGACAATTCCGATATTTCTCACCAGCAGAAGGGGAAATGCAGTATGTGTCGTGATATCATAAATCAGATCTTTCAGCAGTCTCTTAAAGGAATAACCGCTTTTTCCGTAAGCTCTGTCTGCATGCTGAACCGGAACATTAATAATACGGTTAGAACTCCTGATCAGAAGGTTTCCAATCTGTGGAAGATATGTATTTGTTTTTACCATGGCATCCACAAGGAATCTGCGGATCAGCCTGTAACTGGTGATCTGAAGATCCGGATCTTTTCCCAGCATCTTTGAAGTTGCCCATACAGAAAATTTCGTTCCCAGTTTGCGTATCGGACCATGCTTTCTTCCTTCATAGCTTGCAATGATAACATCCACATCCGGTCTCTCCTGCATGGTTCTGACCATCTTCGGAAGTTCCTCCGGCTGATGCTGAAGGTCATCATCCATTGTTACCACAAACTCTCCTTTTACATGTGCAAATCCACACAGAAGTGCCGGATGCTGTCCGAAGTTACGGGCCATCTGTATGATCCGTACCCTGTGATCCTTTTCTCTGAGTTCTGTCATGATCTCATAAGATCTGTCCTTTGATCCGTCATCTACCAGGATCAGTTCAAAGTCTTCTTTAAGAGTTTCCCGGAATACTTTCTCCAAACGGGTATATAGTTCTCCCAGTGTATGTTCAGAATTATATACAGGAACAACCACTGAATATAAGCTCATATGCTTTTCCTTTCTCTTTTCATCTTTTTGCAATCATTTTTATCATATCATTTTCAACATTTCTTTTCAAGATTCCTGCTGCACAAACCTTGACTTCCCTGCTTTTTTATGTAAAATAGTTACTGTCCGACAGCTTTCAGGCTAGAGCGTGTCTGAAAAAGGCTTTCTGCAAGATGTGCGTCACAATTTGCGGGAATGATTTTTCAGACACACTCTATTGGACGAAATCCGTAAAATACCATTATCGCCCGGAGGTATTATGTCAAAACTCAAAGACTACATACAACTTCATCTGAATATCCTGCTGTTTTCACTGACAAGTGTTTTTTTCCAAAGCTGCATCTGTTCAGTATAATAAACATGGTCTCAGCAGTCCTCTGCTTTACCTGTTCCTGTTCCTGATGGTAGCCAACTGCGGAATCTACGCCATCACCTGGCAGCAGGTCATCAAGAAATTCTCTTTGTCTACTGCCTATGCCAATAAAAGTGTTTATCTTCTGTGGTCGCAGATATGGGCAGTGCTGATCTTTCATGAAAATCTTTCCATTCAGAATATCATAGGTATTCTGGTGGTTTTATTTGGAGTATGGACGGTGCAGAGATATGAATAGAACATTTATTTTAATCATGTTGAGCGGAACATTTTTTTTCCGCTGTTTCACAGATACTTCTGAAACAGAGCGCAAATATCAGATACGAAAACCGAATCAGGGAATATCTCAATTTCCGGGTGATTCTCTCATACACCATATATATGCTGATCCTCCTCCTCAATACATGGTGTTATACAAAAGTAGATATGCGCTATGGTCCTGTCATTGATACTGCCGCCTATGTGTTTGTCCTGCTTCTCTCTCATTTCATTCTGAAGGAAAAGATCACGAGAGGGAAAATCATGGGAAACCTGATCATCATTGCAGGTATCCTGATCTATACGCTTTAATTACGGCAATTTCATAAAAAGATCCCGAAGCTGTTGCAGAATTTCCATCAGTGCCACAGCTACAGGATCTTTTTATATGTTTCAATATTTTTTACCGCTTTTTATATTGTCTGGTACACACTCCATTTCCATCAAACACAGATACAATCCTGTTTGAACTGGTCAGTGTAATGTTCTCGGCACGCGTACCGGAAAGTGCGGAACTACCTTTGTAAAAATAGTATTTTTTACCATTCAGTGTCAGCCATCCCTTATACGCTTTTCCGTTTTTCTGGAAATAATAGGTGTGTCCCCACTTTTTTCCCTGATTTTGTACATTCCATTCTCGCAGCGTACACCGTCGCTTCCAAAATAGTAGATATCGCCGGTAGATCTGGTCACGCGGCGGTTTTTTAAAACATATATCCGGACTTTGTATGAAACCAGTAACATTTCCCGTCTACTTTCTTCATTCCCATCAGAGCATAACCATCAGAACTGATATAATAGGTCTTTCCATTTACAGTTACCCACTGATCTGACACACGTTCGCCATTTTCATTGACATAATAGTATTTTCCATTTTCCTGATGAAGTCCTGTCTGTTCCTGGCTTCCATCGTTGCTGCCTGTATCTGGTTTCATTGCAGGAACATAGGAATCCAGAGATTTCCATCTCGGCGTAATTTTCTTTGTATAATCCACATAGCCAAAATCCATATCAACATCATTGCCTGCAGGGATTCCTGCTACCAGTCCGCTGGTACTGTTCAGTCCGCTTTCCCGGTTACCGTCTGTGGACTGCCATATTGTATAATTGTACCGTTCCTTATCAGGTGCCTGAATCGTGTCCCCATATCTTGCGATCCACACATCCACTCCTGATAATAAGGACCAGTCTATGTAATTATCATACCAGTTGGTATTGCAGTAAACCATTGGATAATATCCGGCCCTGCGCACTTCATTGCAGAAGGTCAGTGCCATCTCTGAGACCTTTTTTTGCAGAAAGCTTACTTGCTTTTGCATACTCCAGATCATATACGACCGGATAGGAAACCTTGTAACCCTGCATTTTGCTGATGGCAAGCTGTGCTTCCTTTAATGCGGTAGTTGTCGATAAGGCTGTACTGTACACATAGGTGCCCGTGGGTACTCCGGCAAGTTCTGCATTTGTCATATTCTCATCATAGGTATAATCTTCGTGAGTCAGGCCATAGGAAATCCGGACAAACGCAAAATCTATATCAGACCTCTTTACCTGTTTCCAGTCAATATTGCCCTGCCATTCAGAGACATCCATGCCTCTGGTTATCGCACCCGGAATGATTTCACCACTTCCGTTATAGCAGACACCGTTGATCTTTTTCCATGCTTTGGAGTTCACTTTTTTTCTTGATGACTCTGTACCGGAAAGTTCTTGCAGAATAAATAAATTCCTCCTCAGCCACTGTATCACGTCTGTCATAATGCGGATTTGCAAAAACAGAGCTTACAGGCTGCGCTACAGCTATCGCAGCTGCCAGACAACCAACAATAAGCCTTTTTCTGATTTTTAAAAAAGTCTCTTTTCATCTTTCTACTCCTGTCCTGTCTTCTAATAAACGTCCATTTTATTACAATACTAATCAAGCGGATATTCGCAATCCGCTTCGCTACGCGGCTCTACACCGAATAACTGCTTCGCAGTTTATCAGAAGGAGCTTGCACTCCTCCTGATACAGGCAAGTCCCCACCCACTGCTTATTGCTTTTCGCGATTGAAGTAGGGGACTTACTTGATTCGGTTAACATATTATACATACTATATTACATTTTCGCAAGATAATCCCTGATATATACCCAAAAACGGCTGCACATTTCTTGCTTTGTGCAGCCGTTTTGCATATTTCGTTTCTATAAGCAATTATGTTTATTTATCCTGGCAGAAATATCCGGATCAGACAGCCGGATCTGTAGGATCAAAATTAGCAGCTCCTCTTAACGGAGTCAGTGCTTTCTTTCCAAGAGGTCCTTTCATTGCATCATCTGCTTTATATTGACCATCAATAATACTGATTGGTGCGCCATTACAGTTCTCATAAACCCACTTCGCATCTGCCACACAGGTTCTGATACATCCATGTGATGCGGGAGATCCAAGCTTATTGTACTCTCCTGCCGGAAGATTATATGAGTTTGCCTGACCGCAGGCTACAGAATGAACAAAGATTCCTCCCTGTCCGGCACGGTCTACATGGGTTCCATACTGTCCCCAGGATGGTCCCATAAGAGGCTGCCACCTCAGGCTTCTGCTCAGTGTAAAGTTACCAGTCGGAGTTGGTGTTCCCGCTAAACCTACAGATACTCTGATCGTCTTAACAGGAATTGTTCTGGCTGAATCAGCATAAACAGTCATAACTCCGTTTACTCTGTCCACCTGAACAGAATACGGTCCTCTGTATCTGTTTGTCAGATCAGTGATACGGTATCCGTTACTGTCAAAGTAATACAGAATTCCATTAACTCTCATACTCTTATTTCTTGCAAATCCGTTTCCTGACGGATCAATATATCTCACCAGATTTTTAGCATTACTTACAATTACCCATCCTCTTGTATATTTACCGTTTGCATCCAGATAACCGTTTACTCCATTCTTTTTCATAAACTGATTTGTCTGAACCACACATTCTTTAAGATAATAGTAATTGCCGCTGTATTTTCTCCATCCACTCTTATACAGACTTCCCTTAGAGGATGCGATATACCATTTCTTTTTATAGCGCACCATTGTGCTCTTATATACTTTACCTTTGTGTTCTGTGGATGTAGATGATTCAAATATATATTTCTTTCCATCGATTTCATGTCAAACCGCTTGCAAGCTTTCCTGATGGCTTAAAATAATAACCTGCAGAAGTCCATTTATCAGTATAATGATTTCCATTGGAATCAAAATACAGCCAGCCAAGGAATTTGCCACTGGTGCTGACAAGTTTCTGCCAGCCATGTTTCTCAACAACACGACCCGGAGTACTTCCAAAGTAATAGTAATGGTCGTCTGCTTTTGCCCATCTCTTTGTCCAGGTTGCCCGCTTTCCGTTTGAACCAAAATAATATCTGAAATTGCCGTATTTTACAAGTTTATTTCTATAAATCTGGCCATTACTGTCGGTACAGTAATATGCACCATTCTGAGCCTTCTTCATCACTGATTTCAGAACATATCCATTGGCATCCAGCAAATAACTTCCGGTTCCTTTCTCCGGAATAGCTGTGGCAACTACGCCACGCTTATAATATTTACCTATATCTGCAGGAACACTTCCCTTTTTTGAAAAATACAGCCAGCGCTCTCCCTTAGTGGTATCTGAGCGAAGCCATCCATTGTGGAACATTTTTCCGGGGATGTCGCTGCTTGCAGGATCAAAATAATACAGGTTTGATTCGCCGTTAACTGTGAGGGTGATCTCTCCTGTCTGTGGCTTACCTTCAGGATCGAGGCAGTAATAATCCTCATTGATCTTGAAATATCCGGTATATGTACCTTCTGCTTTTGCTTTCGCTTCAAGCTGTGCAATTGTCTCCAGATTACCATTCTCATCGTAGTACTGGAAATATGTTCCTGTCCATTTCCATACACTCTTCTCCTGCTGACCTACTGTAGATGTATATGGAGTTATCTCTTCTCCTTCACATCCGGTATAAACAACAGCCTCGTCTGCAGTTGTAAAATAAGACTGATTTGTCTGGGCTTGTGTTTCTTCCCCTGCGGCATCTTCTCCTGCTGACTGAGCTGCATCTGATGCCGGTTCTTCATCAGCTGAAGAGTTTTCTTTTACTTCAGCCTGTCCTGTTACAAGGATTCCCTCTTCATCAAACAGATAATATCCTGTATGGATTTCCCCTTTATACTCTGTGCTGACCTTTACAATTCCGTCTGCCGCTGTATAAAATTCTGCATTTGTTACAGACACTGTATCCATTGCTGCTGGTGTTTCCATTGCTGTAACCTCTGCTGTCACAGCTGTTGTATCTGTTTCAGCCACTGCTGTTTCAGATGATTCTGTCTGATTTCCTGTGAATTCGTCAGTCTCAGACGGCATCTCCTCATCGGGTAGTTCTGCTGTTGCTGCTTTCTGATCATCTGTATTTGCTGTATCCTGATTTTTTGCAGGTTTGCGCAGTTTAAAGCCATTCTCTGTGCTTACCCAGTCCTCAGCTTTCACTACAGCGGCTCCAACGGCATCCGTAGCATCTGCTGTTGACGGCGTCTCGTCCGGCAATGAAGCAGCCGTATCCGTTCCCGCTGTAAATGCGTCATCTGTCTGTTCCTGTGATGGTACTGCTGTCCCATCATCTCCATCTGAAAAATTCGTCTGCTTCTGTTCCAGAGGTTTCTGTTTCAGAAGTTCCTGTTTCAGAAGTTTCTTCTGTAACATTTACTTCTTCTGCATCTTTCTGTGTGGCAACAGCCAAATCTGTATCAGGTGAAGTAAATGCAGCAGCACCTGCTTCACTGACAGTTGCCATCGTCATAATAAGACTCAATGTAACCGCAACTAATCTTCTTTTCACAATAAGTTCCTCCTCTTTTATTCATGTTACTTTATGGTTACTGTTCACTGTGTTTGTGCACAGCAGCTTTCTACTCGCCAAGACCGCCATCAATAGCGGTAACAAGATGATCCAGGGCTTCCCGTTCATCAACGCCTTCACAGGTAAGTTCTATCTCATCTCCGCATTTTACACATGCACCAAGTACACTCAGTACACTCTTTGCGTTTGCCATTCCCCCATTGTAGACAAATGTTATCTGTGACTGGTATTTCATTGCCTCATTGCACAGGATCCCCGCAGGTCTCAGATGAAGACCTGTGGGATTTTTAACTGTCACTTTTTTACTGACCATTTCACTGTTCCTCTTATATTGTTACTACCCCTTCTGTAAGTGGAGAATTCTTTTATTCCTTGTTTTCCTTACTGTTATCAACAGCAGTCCCTGATGAAATCACAACTTCCGTAGTCACATCTTCCACTGTCTCATAACCATCCGGCAAGACTATCTTAACCGGAACTTCATAACTTCCTTCTTTTTTGCCATCCAGATCTATAGATGCCTTAATGTCTTTGTCATTATTCAGATCATCCAGATCTTTGTTATCAGATTTGATCCGCACTTCTATCTGCGCAGTCTCAAATGTTACCTGCAGATCTTTCGGCTTATTCTTAACCTCTATATTCTTAGTCGGAAGTTCAAACTCTCTGCTTCCGACCGGAAGAATACTTACAGTTACCCATACATCTTCACTGGAGTCACTGGTAAGTTTCACATTGTCCGGCAGAAGATCCGTAAGACTGATTTTTTTCTCCACATCCTCGGATTCACCGGAAATATCAATACTGTCTTCCGGTATAGTGATCACATTATTATTATCCGCAAGACTTTCAAGACCTTCCGCACTGCCTGCTACACTGATCGTATCCGGCACTGTTCTCACAGCCCCAACCTGATATCCTTCAGCCGGTGTTCCTACATAACCTGCAGATATCTGTACTCCCTGGTGGATTTTCCATAATTTTGCAGTCACTGTTACTTTTGCATTATTCTCGATCCGTAATGAATTCATTTCAGAATCGGTAAGTACCTCCTGATTCTTATCAATGATCGTAAGATTTACATCCTGTGTAAAATCCTCTGTATTTCCATCCAGTTCAATGGAAGCATTTACCTTATCTATTTTATTGATCAGCGTCTTCGGACCTGTAATCCTTACTTTCTCCGGACTGGCAGTCAGACTTCCTACTTCATAATCCTTGCCCGGTTTCGTGTCACCTCTGCTGACATTTACCACAAACTCCTGTGTCTCTTTTTCATCAAGATTTACACTGAGATTCTGAGGAGTAACTTTAATATCACTGGGAGATACTCCCGGCACAGAACAGGTGACGGTAATGGGAACCATAACCGGATTTGTATCCAGGCTTACCGCCTGCTGAAGATCAGCTACCGCAGAGATGTCTGTAACTTTGATCTTGTCTCTGATCTTCTTGGTTGCAGTGATCGCGACTTTTACGGAATCCTGGTTCTGTTCCGGCATACACATCTTACCGATGGTATCTGAAGATTCCACATATTCCTTGTTGATCAGTTCCACATCGTTGAGCGTATAGTAATTGGTTCCTGTCGGATTATCTATATTTACAACGATCAGCCATAGCACAACAGCTATTGCGACAGACATGATTTTCAAAGGTATATTATCTGTTATTTTTCGCTTCTTCATGCTTCACTCTTCCTTTCAGTAAATGGCGAAGTTTGCTGTTGTCTACAACCTGCTTATTCTGCGCTCTGACCAGGATTTCTCTGAGTTTTGCACTGTTTACACCTCTGATCAGCTTTCCTCCCTGCGCTACAGATACCTGACCGGTTTCCTCTGATACAATGATCGTAACAGAATCTGTCTGCTCACTGATCCCCACGCCTGCCCTGTGCCGCGTTCCCAACTGTTTGCTCAGTTCCATATTATCAGACAGTGGAAGATAGCAAGTTGCAGCCACAATCCTGTTCTCTCTTACAATAACAGCTCCGTCATGAAGTGGTGTGTTATGTTCAAATATATTGATCAGAAGCTGACTGGTAAGGATTGCATCCAGATTAATACCTGTTCTTATATAATCGGTCAGCAGCTCATTCTGCTCAATTACGATCAGCGCCCCGGTCTTAACTTCTCCCATATCAAAACATGCTTTGACCAGCTCACTGATGGTTTTATCCGTAAATCTTTCCTTCACCTCTTTACCTGCATCAAAAGGTATCAGTGAAGCCATGATCCGCTTTTGTCCAAGCTGTTCCAGAACTTTTCTGAGCTCCGGCTGAAAAATAACGATCACACCTACGATCAGTGTACTTGCCAGATTTGAAAAAATCCACAGAATCGTATTCATCCTGAAAATATACGCGATCAGAATGAAGAGGAGAACGACCAGTATTCCTTTCAGAAGTGTATATGCATGAGTATATTTGATCCATACCATGAACTGATATACAAAAAAAGCGATCAGTGCAATCTGTATGATATCTATAATCCCAATCTTAGGAAATGCCAGTCTTGATAATGCCTCTATCAAATTTCCTGAAAATTCCTGCATATGGCTCTCCTTTCCTTATTATTTTCATATACCTTATCGTTAAAAATGTTTTCAGTGGATTTTGTGTTATCGTTACCGGAAACTGCTTTTTACAGATTTTTTAATGATTCTTCCAGTTTCTTCTCAAAATCCACGCTGTCAATATCTTTCTTTCTCTCTACAGGCGCTGCAGCCTCATCTGCCGTCACTGCTTTCTCATCACCATGAAAAATAGGATTCGCATAAGAAACAACGTTATCCTGTGCCGGTCTTTCATCTTTTGCGAAACTTCCGTTAATCTTCTTTATACTTCTTTCAGATGTTGTGACACAGGCTTTCGGCACTGCTTTTACATAATAATAATATTCATCATCCTCATATTCCAGTCTCTCGGTACGGGTATAGTCACCACCAAATACAAAGAATTCAAGAAGTAATCCTATCACCACGGAGATCACCGTATAAATGATCAGCGTAACAACATCAATATCCAGTCTGAAATAAAATCCACCTGCAATAACCATCAGAACATACACAACTCCACCTGCAATAATGGCAATTCTCCATGCATAGTCAAAAGAGCGGGTACGTATCAGATTCACCAGCAGAATCACTGTGATAAAGGCAATCACTGTGATCCACATTCCCCAGTTCTGCACGATTCCATCTGTCAGAAGTTTTAATCTGTCAGCTATGGCAACATCCGGGTTTTCCAGCAGTTTATGCTGTACACGTATAAAACGGATAAAATAGTAAATAATCACTCCGCAGCCTGCAGGAAGTGCAGAAAACGCATTGCACAAAAGTCCGCTTCCGATAGGAAGAAGCGTCGGAACACTGAACCCAAAGGAAAGCGGTGTAAATACAAGTACTAAATTATTGTCTGAACTGAATCTCAGGAAGAGAATTGCCATAAACAGGATCAGCACAAGCATAAAACCTGCAACTTCTATCCCCAGTGCATAACTATGTGCGACCATCAGGGCAAATCCTACAAAAATCATTACACCTGAAGGAAGAATGGAACAGATCAGTGCAAGGATCAGAACAATAAATATATTATCGATCTGCTTCATATATCCCATATTGGTATTGATCCATATGAAATAAATCATTGCCAGAACGAAACGTAAGACAGGCAGGATATAAATCTCATACTGGCTGTATAAATTCTTTATTCGCTGTTTTAATTCGAGTAATGCTGTCATTTTTTAATATCCTCCTGTAACTCCTCTGGCTGAAGATTTTTTATCTTCGCGACCGTAGATTTTACTTAATTGCGTAAGTTCTTCATAGTAATTTTTCACACTTTTCTTTGCTTTGCGGTATTTCACTGTATATTGGATATATGTCAGGACAGAAAACAGTACCAGCACTGCCACATACCCCAGAATAACTTCCACACCCAGTGAAACAAGGTTCATCTTATGAACATTATCTATCAGATATTCAGCAAAATATGCTGCGATACCGGCCAGAATCAGGCAATACCCAATCGTAACAAGGAAAAAATTCTTAATCATGGCAAGTCCGATATAATCACTACGGTAGTACCTGCTGACCGGAAGATATTTCTTTCCTTCACCCTGTTCATACATGGCAAGTTTATTCATGATTTTTATCTTCTCTTCATTTAACATAAATTACTCCTTACTGTATGCTTTTCCTTTTGCTATAATCCGCTATTACTGTTCACTCTGTTCTCAGCAACAACCTGATATCATTCATATAATCATACAGATTAATTGTAACATATATCATTATGTATGAAAAGTGTTTTTTCCTTATCTCCTGCCTATGCAAACCGTAAGAAAATAAACATTTCCGGCACCTTTTCTCTTCAGGCATCCGGCCATTGCATCAATCGTACTTCCTGTTGTATACACATCATCTATCACCAGGATATTCTTTCCCCCGATATCTCCGGTCACACAGAACGCTTTTTCCAGATTTTTTCTTCTCTGCAAAGCATTCAGTTTTTTCTGCGACTTTGTCTTTAAAACTTTCTGCACAATATTGACATCTGTGGAAATCCCGGTATAATGACCGAGTTTCTCCGCCAGATATGCAGCCTGATTAAAACCTCTCTGCCGCTCCTTCGACCTGTGTACGGGAACCGGCACGATCAGATCCGGCTTCCATTCCCGCAGTTCTTTCTGCGCATATCGATACATTGCTCTGGCATAAAAATCACCGTATTCTCTGCATCCATAGTACTTATATCTGGTAACAGATCTTCTCATTATGCCATCATAGACAAAAATACCTCTTCCCTGTTCATACACATGCCTGTGTTTCTGACAGTCTCTGCAGTATTCTCCTGTTTCTATGGGTTTTCCACATTTATAGCATCTGGGATGACCAATCGGACGAAGTTCTTTCTCGCATTCCGGACAGATCATCCTTCGCTGATCTGCCAGTATTTTCTGACAGACCGGACAGCATCTCGGGTAAAAAATTATCAGCAACCATGTTCAGAAACTGTTTCATTTCCATTTCCTTCCACTATTTTACTCTCTGTTTTGCTATCCTCTGTATTTCTGTATTTCTCATATTATCGGAATAAATTTTCTCTCTGTTATTATTCAGTCATCAGATCACAGTCTGCAATATCATTCTTCACCATCTGTATTATTATCCCCTGTAGTCTCACTCAGTTCTCTGATCCGTTCATCCAGTGCACTGTATCTCTTCTGCTGTTTTTCATTGTGTATCATCTCTGCAAAGGTCTCCTCGTTTCCCACAACTGTCACACATTTTCTTGCTCTGGTAACTGCGGTATAAAGAAGGTTCCTGTTTAAAAGCATCTGTGGTCCGGAAAGCAATGGAAGTATGACTGCCGGATACTCAGATCCCTGTGACTTGTGAATTGTAATAGCATATGCAAGTTCCAGTTCCTCCAGCTGTTTGAACGAGTACATTGCAAAACGTCCATCCTCAAATTCCACTTCTGCTGTCTCAGCAAATTCATTGATTTCCCTGAGAATTCCGGTGTCTCCGTTAAATACTCCCACGCCTTTCTCAATGACAACCCCATATCGCCCCCTGATTTCCCATTCCATCTGATAATTATTTCTGATCTGCATGACCTTGTCCCCTGTGCGGAACAGCCGGTCTCCAACCGCCCTCTCGGATTTCCCGTCTTCCGGCGGATTCAGGTATCTCTGCAGGATCTGATTCAGCCGCTCTACTCCCAGAAGTCCCTTTCTCATAGGTGTCAGTACCTGTATCTCAAAGGGTTTGGCATCTACATAGCGCGGCAGTTTCTCCTGGATCAGCGCGATCACTACTCTTATAATGATATCTGCATCATATCTCTTCAGAAAAAAGAAATCCCTGCTCTTATTATTGATCTGAACCTGTTCTCCCTTATTTATCTTATGAGCATTTACAACAATATCACTCTCTGATGCCTGTCTGAATATCTTAGTCAGTTCCACTACAGGGAAACATCTGCTTCGGATAATATCTCTCAGCACATTGCCCGGGCCTACACTCGGAAGCTGATTCTCATCTCCCACAAGGATCAGTCTGGTTCCTGCTGTCACCGCAAGAAGAAGAGAATGCATCAGATGGATATCCACCATAGACATTTCATCAATAATGATCACATCTGCCTCCAGCGGATTTTGTGCATTTCTCTCGAATTTAGCTGAATGTCCGTCCCTCTCTTCCTCCGGCATTCCATTCAGTTCCAGCAGACGGTGAATTGTCTGCGCCTCATATCCGGTAGTCTCTGTCATTCTCTTTGCAGCACGTCCGGTAGGTGTAGCCAGCCGAATCTCTGCACCTTCTCCCTCAAAAAAGCGGATGATCGCATTGATCGTTGTCGTTTTACCTGTACCGGGGCCTCCTGTAAGAATAAAGAGTCCATGATCCGCTGCTTCAGTGATTGCTTTCTTCTGCATTTCATCCAGAACAGTCCCTGTCTCTTTCTCGATCAGCTCAATTCTGTGCCTGACAAGATCTTTATCCTCAGGACACACAATATTCAGTTCATTGAGCATCCTGGCAGTGTTCAGTTCCAGATAATAATACTGCGCAGGATAAACAATAGTTTCTTCATTTTTCTCTTTCAGCACCAGCTTCCTGTCAATAACCATGTCCATAAGATGTTTCTCCATATAGGATTCATCCACTCCCAGAAGCCTGGCGCATCTTGTAAATAACTGCTCCCTCGGAAGATAGGTATGTCCTTCTCCCGAAGCCTGCAAAAGAGTATACAGCATTCCGCTGCGGATTCTGTAATCTGAGTCTGCGTGAATGCCGACTCTGGAGGCAATCTCATCAGCAATCTTAAATCCCACACCGGAAATATCTTCCGCAAGTCTGTAAGGATTCTCCTGCAGGATCGTATAGACAGATTCCTTATATTTCTGGTAAATCTTTGCACCCAGATTCAGGGAAATGCCGTATTTCTGCAGAAAGATCATAGCCTTGCGCATATCCGCCTTCTCACTTACCTGTGCTGCGATCTCCCGGGCTTTTTTCTCGCTGATTCCTTTTACCTCAGCAAGCCGTTCAGGCTCTTCTTCTACGATCCGAAGAGTATCATCCCCGAATCTCCTCACAATCCTGGAAGCCAGTGCAGCACCAATTCCTTTAATAGCACCGGAACCCAGATAGCGTTCTATTCCATAAGTATCCTCCGGCATCTTCTCTGTAAAGGAACTGACCTGAAACTGTTTTCCATACACCGGATGATGAGTATATACTCCGGTTGCTTCAATAGATGCCCCCTGTGTGACCGCCGGGAAACTTCCCACGCAGGTTAACTCTTCTTCTTTTTTCGTACCTTTCAGTACCATAACTGTATATCCGTTATCTTCATTTCTGAAAATAACATGATCTATGTATCCTGTAACAGTTTCGCTCATGTGCTTTTCTTACACCTCCAGCTTCCTCTATAGCACTTTCAAAGAATAACGTGAATTTCAACTGAATAACACAAAAAGGCACTGCGATATACAGTACCTCCTGCTTTATCCGTCAAAACGTGCCATTACCTCTGCATACTTACCGGTTCCCACTGCTACCACACTCATTGCATCCTGCACAGTCAGTGTGCTTACTCCTGTTCTCTGCTCGATCAGCGTATCTATCCCATGAAGAAGGGCACCTCCGCCTGTAAGTACGATTCCTCTGTCTACAATATCCGCAGCCAGTTCCGGCGGTGTCTTTTCCAGAACTCCATGAACGGTCTCTACGATCTGACTTGTAGCATCCTTTAATGCCACACGAATCTCTTCAGAAGTAAGTGTTACTGTCTTCGGCAGACCGGTGATCACGTTTCTCCCCTTTACTTCCATAGTTCTTGGATTTGACTCCTCAATGGCTGTTCCAATCTGTATTTTGATTCTCTCTGCCATGTCTTCTCCGATAAAAAGTCCATGGCTCTTTCTCACATAATTCAGTATAGCCTGGTTAAAGTTGTCCCCTGCAACCTTCACTGACGCAGAAACCACAACCCCTGCAAGGGAAATAACAGCAATATCCGAAGTTCCGGCTCCAATATCCACAACCAGATTTCCAAAGGGCTTGGTCACATCCACACCAGCTCCGATCGCCGCAGCTATAGGTTCCTCAACCATATAGACATCTCTGGCACCTGCCTGATAGGTTGCTTCCTCCACTGCCTTTCTTTCGATCTCTGTAATTCCGCTTGGAACACAGATACTGATCCTGGGCTTGCGGAAAGCTCTTCTTCCTATTGCTCTGGATATAAAGTATTTCAGCATCTTCTCTGTAACTGTATAATCAACGATCACGCCCTGTCTGATGGGACGGATGATCTCCATATCTGAAGTAATGCGCCCTTCCATCAGACGGGCTTCTTCGCCGATCGCACGTATCTTCTCTGTATTTTTATCATAAACTACGATCGAAGGCTCATTTAGCACAAGCCCCTTTCCTGTAGAATAAGCCAGACTGTTCCTGGTTCCCAGGTCAATTCCAATATCACTTGCCGGCATGGAAATCCCCTTTCTGTTCTTACGTTTCTTCATCCCCTTCAACTGATCATTACTTTTTACAGTCTCTACCGGGGACTTATCCGGTTTAGTTATAACAACTCCATAAAATAATGCGATCAAAACATTCCAACAGGGCTTCACATCCTGATAAGCCGGATCAAAATATATTATTTACGAGAATTGCTATAAATAATCTCTTCTATTATATACAACTTCCATTTAAAAAGAAAGTCCTGCAATATGATTTCAAGACTATTTCAGATATTTCTTTACATATTTTCCGGTATAGGAAACCGGTGACTGTGCCACCTCCTCAGGAGTTCCCTGAGCAACTACGGTACCTCCTTTATCTCCACCTTCCGGTCCGATATCAATGATATAATCTGCGGTCTTAATCACATCCAGATTATGCTCGATCACAACTACTGTATTACCGCCCTCCGATAATCGTTTCAGAATCTCCACCAGCTTATGCACATCCGCAAAATGCAGACCTGTGGTAGGCTCATCCAGGATGTAGATAGTCTTGCCTGTGCTGCGCTTGCTCAGCTCTGTAGCGAGCTTGATCCTTTGCGCCTCTCCTCCGGAAAGCTCTGTAGACGGCTGTCCAAGCCGGATATAGGAGAGTCCTACATCATAAAGAGTCTGTATCTTTCTTTTAATAGAAGGAACATTCTCAAAAAAAGTCAGTGCTTCCTCCACCGTCATATTCAGCACATCGTAAATATTCTTATCCTTATACTTTACTTCCAGGGTTTCTCTGTTATATCTCTTACCTTTGCAAACCTCGCATGGTACATATACGTCCGGAAGGAAATGCATCTCAATCTTGATAATGCCGTCACCGCTGCAGGCTTCACATCTTCCGCCCTTTACATTAAAACTGAATCGTCCTTTCTTATATCCTTTTGCCTTGGCATCTGCTGTTGCTGCAAAAAGATCTCTGATCTGGTCAAATACCCCGGTATAAGTTGCAGGATTGGAACGTGGAGTACGGCCAATAGGTGACTGGTCAATATTGATAACCTTATCCAGTTGGTCTGTTCCCAGAATATCCTTATGTTTTCCCGGAATCACTCTTGCCCGGTTCAGATCTCTTGCCAGGCGTTTATAAAGAATCTCATTGATCAGAGAGCTCTTACCTGAGCCCGAAACTCCTGTGATACAGGTCATGATCCCAAGAGGTATCTTCACATCGATATTCTTGAGATTATTCTCTGCCGCCCCCTTGACAGTAAGAAAACCGGTTGGCTTCCGTCTCTCCAAAGGTACCGGGATTTTTAATTTTCCGCTCAGATAAGCTCCTGTGATGGAATCCTCGTTCTTCATCAAATCCTCTGCAGTTCCCATGGCAACCAGTTGTCCGCCATGCTCCCCTGCACCGGGACCTATATCTACAATACAGTCTGCGGCACGCATGGTATCTTCATCATGCTCCACAACGATCAGGCTGTTTCCAAGATCACGCAGTTTCATCAGAGAACCAAGAAGTCTGTCATTATCCCTCTGGTGAAGTCCGATACTCGGTTCATCCAGAATATAGGCAACTCCTACCAGCCCGGAACCAATCTGGGTAGCCAGACGGATTCTCTGCGCCTCGCCGCCGGAAAGAGTTCCTGTCGCACGTCCCAATGAAAGATAATCCAGTCCTACATCTGACAGGAAACTTACCCTTGCCCTGATTTCCTTCAGAATCTGTCTGCCGATAAGCTGCTGTTGCTCGGAGAGCTGCATATCCGCCAGAAAGGCTTTCAGCTTCTCTATGGAAAGATTGGTGACCTCATAAATATTCTTATCCGCCACAGTCACAGCCAGTGATTCCTTCTTCAGTCTCTGACCTTTACAGGTTTTACATGGAGTAATGCGCATGAAAGATTCATACTCCTGCTTCATGGCATCAGAGCCTGTCTCTCTGTAACGCTGCTCCACATTTCGGATCAGCCCCGGAAACGCCACATCGTAAACGCCCTCTCCGCGCTGCCCTTTATAGTAAACCTTTACAGAATGTCCATTAGTTCCGTTGATCAGAATGTCCTGTATCTTCTCCGGATACTCCTCAAAAGGTGTTGCCAGGCTGAAATCATATTCTCTGGCAAGAGCATCCAGGATTGCCCTGGAAAAGCTTCCCTCATTTGTGCAGGACTGCCATCCTGTGACCACAATGGCACCATCCAGGATACTCAGAGATCTATCCGGGATCATCAGGTCAATATCAAATTCCATTTTATACCCAAGTCCCAGACAGTCCGGACAGGCGCCAAAAGGATTATTAAAAGAAAAGCTTCTCGGTTCGATTTCATCTACACTGATACCGCAGTCAGGACAGGAGAAACTCTGGCTGAAATTGTGGATATTTCCATCCATAGTATCTACCATCAGAAGGCCCTCTGCCAGATCCAGCACTGTCTCAATGGAATCTGAGAGTCTTTTCTCAATCCCGGGCTTCACGATCAGACGGTCTACCACAATCTCTATATTATGCTTGATATTCTTGTCCAGACTGATCTCCTCGGAAAGCTCATACAGGTTTCCGTCAATCTGCACACGTACATATCCGCTTCTCTTTGCCTGCTCCAGAAGCTTTGCATGAGTTCCCTTGCGCCCCCGCACAACAGGCGCCAGAAGCTGGATCTTCGTTCTCTCCGGAAAAGACATGATACTGTCTACCATCTGGTCAACTGTCTGCTTCTTAATCTCTCTTCCGCACTTCGGACAATGAGGGATTCCCACTCTGGCATACAGAAGTCGGAAATAATCATAGATTTCTGTCACTGTTCCTACTGTGGAACGGGGATTGCGGTTGGTAGATTTCTGATCAATGGAAATGGCCGGCGGCAGACCTTCGATGCTCTCCACATCCGGCTTCTCCATCTGTCCCAGGAACTGTCTTGCATAGGAAGAGAGAGATTCCATATAACGGCGCTGTCCCTCTGCATAGATGGTATCAAAAGCCAGTGAAGATTTACCGGAGCCACTCAGTCCTGTAAATACCACAAACTTGTCTCTGGGAATATCCACACTTAAATTCTTAAGATTATTAACATTGGCACCTCTGATCCTGATAAAGTGCTTCTTCGTTGTATCTGCTGCCATTGTGGGCCTCCTGTTTCTCATTTATAAATAATAACTGTTTCTTACCTTGACAGTTACACCTTTTTTCGTATGTTATGATATTCATGGATTGTGCGCAGTTTCGCTGCCCCTGCAATCCTCATGGCATCAGTATAATACAGGAACATTTGTTCGTCAAGGCGTTTACGGCAAAAATCCGCCATAACGGAATTGCTTACATGAATTCCCTCTCTGCTCAGAAAAATCCTTCCGTTTTCTTCCAAAAGCAGTCCCATTGACTTATATTTTCTCAGAACATCCCCGTATATTGCATCTATTTCACTGCCAAACTGCCGCTCAAACTCAGCTTTTGAGATTCCTCTGGTCATACGAAGTCCCAGAAACATGAATTCCGCCATCTCATCCTCTCTGGTGAGGGGCGGCTCTTTTTCTCTTATTTTTTCCGGAGTTCTGCTGTTTTCCAGATATTTTTTCATATCCTGTGTATTGGCAAAACGTTCCTTTCCATAAAGAGAGGAAGCTCCCAGGCCAAACCCCAGATAATCCTGTCGGATCCAATAGCCCACGTTATGCCTGCATTCTCTGCCTTTCTTTGCGTAATTGGAAATCTCATACTGCTCAAAGCCATATTCTCTCAGAATCTGTGCTGTTGCCTCATACATATTATACTCCGTATCTTCATCCGGCAGCTTCAGCGTCCGCGATGCAAAAGGTGTGCCCTCCTCAATGATCAGGCTGTATGCGGAAATATGTTCCGGATCCAGTCCTGCAACAGTGCGAAGATTGTGAATCCATCCTTCATAAGTCTGATCCGGGATCGCACTCATCAGATCAATATTGATATTGTCGAACCCTGCATCTCTTGCACTTCTGTAGGTCTCCAGAAACTGCTCATAATTGTGGATCCTTCCAAGTATTTTCAATTCCCTGTCATCCGGTGACTGTAAGCCTATACTCAGGCGGTTGATTCCATATGTTCTGTATGCCTGCAGTTTGTTTCTGTCTGCAGTCCCCGGGTTTACTTCTATGGTGATCTCAGCATGATCCCCAATCTGAAAATTTCGTCTTATATGATTTAAAATTTCTCCTATGAATCTCTCATCCAAAACAGAAGGAGTGCCCCCTCCAATAAATACAGAGGATACACTCCTTCCTTTTCCTTCTTCTGCTGCATTGATTTCTTCAAGCAGAGCATCTACATAATCAGCCTGCTCCTTTGGACCTGACGGACCGGAAAGGAAATCACAGTAATCACATTTTTTTATGCAAAATGGAATGTGGATATAGATTTCCATGGGAGAATCTGTGATATTCCTTCTCTCCATTGTAATCTGCTCCTGTTATGGCCTGTTTTCTATTCCTCAGTATCTGATGTACTGCTGTCCTGCTCATTGTTATCTGCTGAGTCGACACTGTTATCTGTACTGCCGGCATCACTTTGGCTGTCTGAACTTTCCGCAGATGAGATACCTGCTGCATCCTGCTCTGCCAGATACGTATTTACCATTGTCAGATTACCATTGGTGGTAACTGCTGCGGAATCTACCTGATCCGGTGCCGGAGTGGGACTTGTCTCTTCCGGTGCAACACTGATCTGGATCACTTTGGAGGACGTTTCATCTGTCTCCCTGGTTTTCCCACATCCGGAGACAGAAATTCCAAGCAATAACATACATAGTATAACTGTTTTTCGCTTAATCATTTTCTTCAATATCTTAACCTTCTGTTGAGATGAACACTGTTCACAGGTAACTGTTCACTACCTTCACAGTTATGTGGACAGCAGGCTGCCGAATAGTTACATTCATACTTTATTTATCATCCAGTTTCAATACACTCATAAATGCTTTCTGCGGAATCTCCACATTGCCTACCTGACGCATACGTTTCTTACCTTCCTTCTGTTTCTCCAGAAGTTTCTTCTTACGGGAAATATCACCGCCGTAACATTTGGCAAGTACATCCTTACGCATGGCTCTGACTGTCTCTCTGGCAATAATCTTGCTTCCGACAGCTGCCTGGATCGGGATTTCAAAAAGCTGACGTGGAATCTCGTCTTTTAATTTCTCGCACATCTTACGGCCTCTCTCATAGGCTGTATCTGCATGCACGATAAAGGAAAGAGCATCCACCTCTTCTTTGTTTACCAGAATATCCAGTTTCACAAGCTCACTGCGCTCATATCCGCAGAGCTCGTAATCCAGAGAAGCATAGCCTCTTGAGCGGGATTTGAGGGCATCAAAGAAATCATAGATAATCTCATTTAACGGCAGCTTATATTTCAGAAGCGCACGTGTTTCTTCCATATAATCCATTCCCAGATACTGCCCTCTTCGTTCCTGGCAAAGATCCATAATTGCACCGATAAATTCGGTTGTTACCATGATCTCGGCATTTACCATTGGTTCTTCCATGTATTCAATCTCTGACGGGTCCGGCAGATTGCTGGGGTTTGTCAGATTGATAACTTCGCCGTTAGTTTTGTGTACTTTGTAAATAACACCGGGAGCTGTAGTCACAAGATCAAGGTTGTATTCTCTTTCCAGACGCTCCTGAATGATCTCAAGATGGAGCAATCCCAGAAAACCGCATCGGAAACCAAAGCCAAGGGCTACTGATGTCTCCGGTTCATAGAACAGCGAGGCATCATTGAGCTGAAGCTTCTCAAGAGCATCTCTCAGATCACCGTATTTGGCACCGTCTGCCGGGTATAATCCGCAGTATACCATAGGGTTTACTTTCTTATAACCCGGAAGTGCTTCTGTACATGGTCTGTTTTTGTCTGTAACTGTATCACCTACACGGGTATCGCCAAGATTTTTGATGCTGGCTGTAATGTAGCCTACCATACCTGCTGTCAGTTCCTCGCATGGGATGAACTGTCCTGCACCAAAATATCCGACTTCCACAACTTCTGTGGTGAAGCCTGTTGCCATCATATGGATCTGAGTGCCCCTTTTCACACGTCCATCCATAATACGGCAGAATACGATAACGCCTTTGTATGCATCATAAATGGAGTCAAAGATCAGGGCTTTTAATGGTGCATCTACATCCCCATGAGGTGCCGGGATCTTTGTTACGATCTGTTCCAGGACTTCTTCTACATTAAGTCCTGTTTTGGCAGAAATCCTTGGTGCGTCATGGGCTTCAAGGCCGATGACATCTTCGATTTCATTTACCACACGATCCGGTTCTGCACTTGGCAGATCGATTTTGTTGATGACCGGAAGGACATCCAGGTCGTGGTCAAGGGCAAGGTATACATTTGCCAGTGTCTGGGCTTCTATTCCCTGTGCTGCATCTACTACCAGGATTGCACCGTCGCAGGCTGCAAGGCTTCGGGATACTTCGTAGTTGAAGTCTACATGGCCGGGGGTGTCGATCAGGTTAAAGATATATTCTTCGCCGTCTTTGGCTTTGTATACGATTCGTACTGCCTGAGATTTGATGGTGATTCCGCGTTCTCTTTCGAGTTCCATGTTGTCCAGCACCTGTGACTGCATTTCACGTTCGGTCAGGGTGCCGGTCATTTCGATGATTCGGTCGGCAAGAGTGGATTTGCCGTGGTCTATGTGTGCAATAATACAGAAATTTCTGATTTTGCTCTGGTCTATCATTAAGGAATTCCCTCCTGAGTTCTTTCTTATATACTGTAATTGATGGGTTTGCTAATTCTGTATTATAGCATATGGAGCAAGGGTTTGTCATCTGTTTATCTACAGGGACGCACAGAAACATCCTGGTAATTATTATCTTTGCCGTGCGTCAGCACGCCTGCAGGTATCTTCCTTGTCCTTCGCACTCTGCTGAACTGTCTTGATTGCATTATTTTATGGAATTGCTATAAACA
>ENA-OQCV01000036-OQCV01000036.1-human-gut-metagenome-genome-assembly--contig:-NODE-36-length-36486-cov-2.482246_pt1 | contig 36486 bp, 39 predicted proteins | sample MGYA00242766_ERZ504592 | MGnify/ENA primary metagenome ERZ504592 (study PRJEB26092, sample SAMD00036315) | human gut metagenome | host: Homo sapiens | study: EMG produced TPA metagenomics assembly of...
TGGTGAATATAGCAAGCGTCTATGCCCAGAATGAGTGGAAGAACGAACAGTGGAGTTTCCTGATTGGCGGGCGCGTAGATAAAAACAGCATCATGGACAAGGCTGTTTTCAGTCCCCGTGCCAATATCCGTTACAATCCTACTCAGGATGTGAATATCCGTTTCAGTTATGCTGAGGGATTCCGTGCTCCACAAGCGTTTGATGAAGATCTGCATATCAGTAATGTGGGTGGAGAGTTGGTTTCCATTGTCCGCGCCAAAGGATTGAAGGAAGAGCGTTCGCGCAGCTTCAATGCTTCGGTAGATTGGTACCACTATTTCGGAGATTTCCAGGCAAACCTACTGGTGGAAGGCTTCTACACGAAACTTTCCGACCCGTTTGTCCTGACGCCTCCGGTGAAAGACCCGGATGGTAGCGCTTATCTGATACAGACCCGTATCAATGGTTCGGGAGCTAAAGTGTATGGCGGCACATTGGAAGGAAAGGTTGCCTATAAGGATAAGGTTCAGTTGCAGGCAGGGCTGACGCTTCAACGAAGTATCTATGACTCTCCCGAAGAATGGAGTGCGGATGAGGAGCACTTGTCGGAGAAAGAACGTTACAGCGACAAGATACTGCGTACTCCCGACGTCTACGGCTACTTTACAGCTACCTATATGCCGGTTAAAGCCCTCTCAATAGCTTTGAACGGCAATTATACCGGGCGGATGTACGTTCCCCATTTGCTTTCGGAGGTGAACGGTGAGGCGGATGTATTGGTAAAGAGTCCGGACTTCTTTGAGCTTGGAACAAAGATAGCTTACGACTTTGATTTTCAAGGGTTCTGTTTGCAGCTCAATGCCGGTGTACAGAATATATTCAATTCTTATCAGAAAGATTTTGATAAAGGAGCGAGCCGCGATTCCGGTTATATCTACGGACCGGGTGCACCGCGTTCCTATTTTGCAGGGGTGAAACTCAGATTTTTAAAAAGAGTATTGAACCGTGCTTTTTGTTTAGCCCCGTAGATTGGTGAAACGTATTTTGCACTATCTTTGCTGCCATAAAACAGTTCAAAGCATGAAGCTACCCTCATCTTTCACCGATTATACACGCGCCCTCTTGGGTGTGGAAGAATATGAAAGCTGGCTGCCGCCCTGGAAGGGGAGCAGCCGGTCAGTATCCGACTGAATGAAGATAAATTACCGGAATCTTCATTCAGTCTTTTTCGTTCCTCTTTTAGGCATGTCCCTTGGTCTACTGCCGGATACTATCTGGACAAGCGGCTGACATTCACTTTTGACCCGCTGTTTCATGCAGGCTGCTACTATGTGCAGGAGGCTTCGTCTATGTTTGTGGAGCAGGCTTTGAGGCGGTATGTGGGCGAAGGACCGGTGGTGATGCTTGACCTCTGTGCGGCTCCCGGCGGGAAATCCACGCATGCCCGTAGCGTGTTGCCCGCAGGCAGTCTGCTGGTGGCCAATGAGGTAATCCGCAACCGCTCGCAGGTATTGGCGGAGAATCTTACGAAGTGGGGGCATTCCGGTGTGGTGGTCACTAATAATGACCCGGCAGATTTTTCTTCCTTGACGGACTTCTTCGACGTCATATTGACGGATGTCCCCTGTCTGGCGAGGGGATGTTCCGTAAAGACCCCGTTGCGGTAAGTGAGTGGAGTGGGGAGAATGTGGAAATCTGCTGGCAGCGCCAGCGTCGCATCGTTACGGATATCTGGCCTTGCTTGAAGTCCGGAGGCATTCTCATCTACAGTACTTGTACCTATAATACAAAGGAAAACGAAGAGAACATCCGTTGGATACGGGATGAATTCGGGGCGGAGGTATTGCCGTTGGAAATTTCTACTGACTGGAATATTACCGGGTAATCTATTGTCGGGAGAGGACTTTCCCGCCTATCGTTTCCTGCCCCATCGGACGAAGGGGGAAGGATTCTTTTGGCAGTTCTCCGCAAACCGGGCGTGAGCGATGGGAATACCTGGGCCGGGCAGGTGAAATCCTGGGAAAAAGGAAGAAAACCTCAAGGAAAAGGAGCGAAAACTCCGGGTGTTTCCAAAGAACAGCTTTCGGCACTGCATGAGTGGTTTGCGGTTCCGGATAATTACGAATTTATCGTCAATGGCAACAACGTCAGCGCTTTCCCTAAAGCGTATCTCTCCGAACTGTCGGCTTTGCGTTCGTCACTCCGTATCGTGCAGGCTGGGGTAGATGTTGCCGAGTTGAAAGGAAAAGACTGGATGCCTGCTCATGGGCTCGCCATGAGTATAGCACTGAATCCGGATGCCTTTGCCCATGAAGAGATAGGCCGCGAGCAGGCCATCAGCTATCTGCGCAAGGAGGCTGTTGTCCTTTCGGAGACTGCTCCGCGCGGCATTGTCTTGCTCACCTACAAACAGATACCTCTAGGATTTGTCAAGAATATAGGTAACCGTGCCAATAATCTTTATCCCCAGGAATGGCGCATACGCAGCGGATATTTGCCGGAAGGGGTGCTGGAATTGGCAACAATAACCGGGTGAAATCAATCACGTTACTGCAAAGCTGCTGTATATATTTTGCAGTAGCACTGCAGAGCTGTTGCAGTGACACTGCAAATATATATGCAGCGCGACTGCAACACATATGCAGTGGTGCTGCAACACATATGCAGTGCGACTGCCAAAAAATATGCAGAACTTTGCAGTATGATAATAGAGTAGGAATGTACTAATTTTTTATTGTTTCTTCAATGCAGTATTTTGTTTGTTCAAGCATTTTCTATATATAGATAACTGTTTTAAAACTAATACTATTTGCTTATGCTTGAAAAAAACGATTACTGCCTTAAGCCTACTTTGTATCCTTGCAGCCTGCCAGAGTGACGACAACTCTTCACCACAACCCAAGCCTCGCAAAGACATTGCCTTGACCCGTGCCGAGCAGGAGATGATGGATTTAGGAACGGATTTCGCTTTCCGTTTCTTTAATCAGGTTTGTAAAACTGAGGTGGAAAAGCCCAATCTGTTCATCTCTCCTTTGAGCGCTTCGCTCTGTCTGTCTATGATTGCCAATGGAGCGTTGGGAAACACACTATCTGAGATGACAGATGTCCTGGGCTTTTCGGGCTATTCGTTGGAAGAAATGAACAACTATAATAAGAAGCTGGTGGAGGCGTTGCTCGATTTGGACAATACCACACAGTTGGGAATTGCCAATTCCATCTGGATAAAGAAAGGGTTCGGTGTTCATGACGACTTTGTAAGCGTAAACAAAAAGATGTATGACGCGCAAGTGCAGGAGCTGGATTTTGCCTCTCCCAAGGCTCCGGACATTATAAACGGCTGGTGTGCCGGGAAAACGAATAATTGCATCCCCAAAGTCTTGAATGAGATTCCGGAGACGGCGCGTCTTTATCTGTTGAATGCGCTTTATTTCAAGGGGATTTGGAAGAATCAATTCAAAAAATCGGATACGGCAGAAGAGGCTTTTACGAATGCTGACGGAAGCAAATCGACTGTACACATGATGAATCTTCGTGACGAGAGATTCAACTATGCCGAGAATGAGTATTTCTCAATGGCAGAGTTGCCTTACGGCAATGAGGCTTTCAGTATGGTGGTGCTCTTGCCGGCAGAGGGAAAATCGTTGGATGAGTGCCTGCCGCAGCTGAATGACGAGCGCTTGGGGGGAATGGAACAGTAGTTTATCAAGCTCTGCCTTGAACCTTAAGTTACCCCGGTTTGAAATGGAATATGATAAAGAACTCATTGACGATATGATGGCAATGGGAATGCAGGAGGCTTTTACTCCATCGGCCGATTTTTCCGGAATGGCGGATGAGGATTTGTTTATCAGTTTGCTGCAACAGTTCACTTATGTGAAAGTGAATGAAGAGGGGACGGAAGCTGCGGCTGTAACTGTCGGAGGAATGGACGTGGCCGCTCCCGGACCAAGTACGGTAATTCCGTTCTATGTGGACCGTCCTTTCATCTTTCTGATAAAGGAGAAGAGTACGGGAGTTATTCTGTTTATGGGTAAAGTCACAAAACTATAACTACAATATATTGAAATAGAAAGAGCTGTCTGTCAACCGCAGACAGCTCTTTCTATTTATAACCGGCTCTTGTATATCTGTGCCATTGCCTTCTGATACTGGTTTTCCAGTTGCAGGAGGTTTGTCTTGCTTTGATAGACAACCGATATTTCAACGAAGTATTCAATCATACTGATTTGTCCTCCCATAAGTGCTTGTTTCAGTAAAGAAAGGTCTTGCTGTTGATGGAAGGTGCGCTCGTATTCCTCCATGGAAGCGTGCAGGTTCTTGGCCTCTTCATAGAGTTGCCACAAGGCAGAGCTGGCTTGCAGTGCGGCGTTCTCCTTTTGGTAGTCAATGTTGAGCGCTTGTGTCTTGGCTATCTTGACCTTATTGCGGTTTTCGAAAAGCGGGAAAGAGAAGCCTACTACTACACCGTTTAGCGGATGCCCCGATTCGGTATTTCTACGGTAACCCAGTTCCAGTTTGGGCAGCCAGCCTTGCTTGCTTGCCGAAATCTGTTTCCGGGCGGCAGAACTTTCACCCTGCAAGGATTGCAGGGTGGGGTCTGAAGCCAGCAGTTCGTCGGCCAGCGGGTGGAAGTCGGCCGGCAACGGCACTGCCGGGTATTCTGTCAATCCGAGTGTTTGGGCGTCGGGTGTGGTATCGGGTCTGGGACGTCCCGGTGTGAGCGGCTGGTTTCCGTTGAGGACAAGCAGCTCTTTCAGTTTATTGTTAAGTGCCGTCTGGTTCATGCGGGCTTCCGTGCGTACATTCAGCAACTCCAGATTAATCTTGTTGGTTTCCAGTGCATTGGCATCTCCCGTTTCCAAACGCCGGGTGTACATGGCCGACAGTTCCTCCGCATTCTTCAACCGTTCGTCGAGCAGGGCTTGCTGGCGTTGCAGCATGATGATGTCCAAGCATACTTCCTTCGCTTGCAACAATATCTGCTGGCGGAAGGCGGTGGCTTGTGCATCCAGTGCATTTGTCTTGAGTCGGTTCATCTTCCCTCGGGTGGCGTAAAGCGTGGGGAAGTCGAAGCTTTGCGAGATGACCATTTCGCCGACTGTCTCGTCACTGTTCTTGGAGTCCCAAAGGTGGGCGTATGACAGTGTAGGGTCGGGGAGGTTGTTGTTTGTCTTGTTCTCCAGTTTTTGTGAGGAAATGAGGTGGGAGTTAGCCTGCAATTCCTTGTTGTTGGCCTCTATCTGCTGGAGCACGGCATCAATGCCGGACGTTTGTGCGCTCATCCCCGCAAAAGCGAGGATGGCGGCGCTGAATATGAAAAATCTTTTATTCATTGTCTGACGTTTTAGGTTGTTGGTTATGGTGCATCATCAGGTAAACAATCGGAATGATGAAACCGTTCAGGAACGTGGATGTTAAAAGGCCGCCCAAGATAACCTTTGCCATCGGGCTTTGTATCTCGTTGCCCGGCAGGTCGCCACTGAGAGCCAGCGGGATAAGTGCCAGTGCACTGGATAGGGCGGTCATCAGGATTGGATTCAGACGGTCGAGCGAACCGCGGATAACGCTGTCGTAGACGCCATAGCCTTCTTCCTGCTGCAAGTGGTTGTAATGGCTGATGAGCAGCATTCCGTTTCGGGTGGCGATACCGAACAGTGAGATGAAACCGATGATGGCGGGGATACTCACTTCTCCCGTTGTGATGAGCAGGGCGAATACACCGCCTATCAATGCCAGCGGCAGATTGATAAGGATGATGGCACTCTCCTTCACACTGCGGAATTCATGGTAGAGGAGCAGGAATATCACCACGATGGACATGAACGAAGTAAGTGCCAGCGTGCGGCTTGCTGCCTGCTCGCTTTCGAATTGTCCGCCGTATTCGATGTGGTATCCTTCCGGCAGTTTGATTTGTGCGTCTACCTGGGCTTGTATATCATTGACTACACTTCGCAGGTCGCGGTCGGCCACGTTGGCGGAGATGACGATTTTACGCTTTACATTCTCGCGGCTGATGGTGTTCGGACCCATGGCCGAGCGGATTTCCGCTACATAGTTCAGTGGAATTTTCTGTCCGTCGCCCGTATCAATCATCAAGTTGCGTATTTTTTACCATTTCGTCGCGTAGGTTGTCTTTCACGCGTACGGTCAGGTCGAAGCTCTTTCCCTTTTCGTAAACTTGGGAAACGGCTTCACCGGCCAGGCAGACATTGACAAACTCCGAAAATTCGGGCAGTGAAATGCCGTATTTGGCAAGCATTTCCCGTTTGGGTGAAATGACAAGTTGCGGACGCTCAATCTGCTGTTCCACGTTCAGGTCGGCAATACCGGGAATCCCCCTGGATGGCACTCTTGATTTCATTGCCCAGAGTGAACATGCGGTTCAGGTCGTCGCCGAACAGTTTGATGGCGATGTTCGCCTTTGTACCGGATAGCATGGCGTCTATACGGTGGCTGATAGGCTGGCCTATTTCCACGTTTGACCCCTACAATGGTACCCAGCTTTTTCGCGGACTTCTGCCACGAGCTCGCTGCGCGAGCGGTCTTTCAAACTCAAACGGTGCCTCGATCTCAGAGACGTTTACTCCAGAGCGTGTTCGTCCAGCTCTGCACGTCCGTTTTACGGGCCACGGTCTGTATTTCGGGGATGGAAAGCAGCAGCTCCTCGGCACGGTGCCCATCTTGTCGCTTTCATTCCAGGGAAATGCCTGGAAGCGAGGAGATATTGATGGTGAACGAACCTTCATTGAAAGGCGGCAGGAACGAGCGGCCCAGGGTGAAGAAACAGCCGAGCGCTACTACAAATAGTCCGATAGTACCTCCCAGTACCCCTTTCTTATGCCCCAATACGAAAGTCAGTGCAGAACCATACCATTGCTTCATCTTGCGTGCTACGGCAGAATCGCTGTTTTCGTTGTTTTGTTTTTTCGTTTTCTCTTTTCCCAATAGATAGGAGCAAAGTACCGGCGTTACGGTCAGTGCCACAACAGTTGAAGCCGCCAATGCCACAATGAACGCAATACCCAGTGGTACCAACATCCTACCTTCCATACCACTAAGGAAGAACAGTGGTACGAAGCTGACAATGATAATCAGCGTTGAATTGAGGATAGGCATACGCACTTCTTTCGAAGCATTGAACACCACTTCCAGAATAGGAAGTTGCTCGCCGGCAGGTTTCAGTCGGTTTTCGTGCAAACGCTTGTAGACATTCTCCACGTCCACGATGGCATCATCCACCAGCGAACCGATGGCGATAGCCATACCTCCCAGGCTCATGGTATTTATCGTAAAGCCCATATAGTGCAGGGCAAGGATGGAGGCAATCAGTGACAACGGCAGTGTCACCAGCGAGATGACTGTGGTACGTATGTTGGCAAGGAACAGGAAAAGCACGATGACAACGAAAATACCTCCCTCCAACAACGACTTCTGAACGTTTCCGATGGAACTTTCGATGAAACGGCTTTGACGGAAGATGTCTGTGGAAACCTTTACGTCCGCCGGTAGATTCTTCTGCAGGTCTTGCAGGGAAGCTTCCAGTTTGTCTGTAAGCTCCAGCGTGCTTGTGGCGGGTTGCTTGGTGACTGTCAGCAGTACGGCATGCTTACCGCGTTCCGAGGCGGTACCCAGTTTAGGAAGTTTGGCTCCGATTTGAACGTCGGCAATATCTTCCAGCAGGATAGGGGCGCCGGAGACTCCGTTGCTCCGCACCACGGCCTTGGCTATCTGGTCTACCTTGTCGGTAGAAAGTACGCCGCGTACGATATATTCATTGCCATATTCATAGAGTACTCCACCATTGGCATTCAGGTTCATTTCGCGGGTGATGTTCATCACTTCGCTCAATGTCACGCCGTAATGGCGCATCCGTTCCGGGTCCAGCTGCACTTGATATTCCTTGATGTCGCCGCCCAGTACGGCTACTTGTGCCACACCGCCCGTAGAGAGCAGGCGGGGACGTATGGTCCAGTCGGCAATGGTACGCAAATCCAGCATAGAGGTCGAATCTGCTGTCAGACCTACAATCAGCATCTCGCCCAAAATGGACGATTGTGGGCCTAGTGTCGGTTTGCCTACGTTGGCCGGTAAGGATTCGTTGACGACTGCCAGTTTCTCACTGACAATCTGCCGGGCAAGATAGATATCTGTATCCCAGTCGAATTCTACCCAGACTACAGAAAAACCGTTCGTTGAGGAAGAGCGTACACGGCGCACACCCGTTGCACCGTTTACAGCCGTTTCTACGGGAAAAGTGACCAGTTGTTCCACTTCCTCTGCTGCCATACCGTTTGCTTCGGTCATGATGACCACGGTCGGCGCATTGAGGTCAGGGAACACATCCACTTCCGTATGCATGGCGGTATAAGTACCGCCAATCAGCAACAGCACCGATGCTACCAGCACCAGGATGCGGTTCTGAAGAGAAAAACCAATTATTTTGTTTAACATCTTTCTATTTACTATTTACAATGTACAATGTACAATTGGGCTGCGCAATGTCAGCCGCACTTGCTGTTTTATCTAATATTTCTTGTTTATCTGACTTTACACTCCCATTCGTCACGTAACCCTTATACTGCATAGCGAAATGGTACTTTGTAAATTGTCAAATTGTACATGAGATTAGTGTTCATGGCTATGTGCCGGAATAGCATTCGTTGCCGATGCCAGCTTCACTTGATAGGCTCCTTGGGTTACGACGCGATCGCCTGCTTTTATGCCGGAAAGGATTTGTACACTCTCGCCATTGTCGGCACCCAGGGTGACAAGCTGTTTTTTTGTAGCCCTCTTCATCCAGTTGCAGGTAGACAAAGAAGCTGCCTTGTTCCTCGGTCAGCGCACTGTGAGGAAGAGACAACACGTTCTCCATTGGTGAGGATAATAGGAATACTTCTACAAACGAGCCGGGAATAACGTCTCCCTTATTGTCGAATTCAAAAGTTACGGGTACATAATATCCGTTCTCACCCGAAGCCTTTCCATAAGAAAGCATGCGCCCGCCCAGTTCTTTCAATGTATATACCTTATTATTATAAGGAGTACAGAAGTTGGCGGAACCGATGCTGTTCAAGTAAGGATAGTACTTTTCGGATACGTCTGCACGCAGGAAAAGCTTGCGGTTCTGGGTGACGCTTACCAACGGCTGGCCGACGCTGACGTAGTCCCCTTCTTTCACCAACAGATTCTTTACATAACCGCTGATGGGAGAAACAACCGCCTGGCCGCTTGCCGAATGGTTCTTTGCGACTGCCTCGTAACTGATACGGGCATTTTCATAAATCTGTTCAGCTTGCGCGAATTCCTTTTCAGATACGATTTTGTTGCCTACAAGCGCTTTCATACGCTCATATTCCTTTTTGGAAACTTCGTAGGCTATCCGGGCTTTCTGCACCGGGTCTCCGTCGGCCATGTTTTTGGATGACAATACCACCAAAGGAGTACCTTTGCTGACACTCATTCCTTCGATAACTTTTCCCTTGAAGGAAACCACGCCTGCTACTGTAGCTACGGCTACGCTCTCGTCTCCCTGGGCTGCCATCACCTGGCCGCTGGTCTTGATGACTTGATGGAAACTACCCGGTTCAACAGTGCTGACTGCTACGCCGGCAGCTTGCGCCTTTGCTGGTGGCAGGATGATTTCATCGCTTCCTCCGGCATGGTTTTCCTGCTCTTCGTGCTCATGGTTGTGTCCCTCATGTTCGTGGTCATGTCCCTCGTGGTCATGTCCGTCATGATTGTGCTCTTCTGTTTCGTGATTATGTCCTTCGTGGCTGTCTCCGGACTTGCTGTTACAGGAGCCTAAAAGGAATAATCCCAAGACTCCCATGAAAATAACTTTTTTCATGATGATATTTGTTCTTACTTTTTGATTTTGAATACAAAGTTAGGGCATAGGGCGTGCAACCAAATTGCATTGTTCCTTATGCCGGATAGAAATCTGTCCCGGTGATGTTCCGGTAACAGTTAAGCAAGAAGAGACGGAGGGGCACGAAGTCCCGTAGCACATATGATAAATGTGCTATGAAGAGATTCCAGATAGATACACTCCTGCCTGCTTATGTCAAACTCGGGTAGGATGAGTAACTTGGAAAAAGGTTCAATGAGTAGGGTAACTGCCCACAAGGCATCCGGATGTGAACACACATCATTGGAAGAGCTGGGCGTCTGTTGTACAAAGTGGGTTGTCATGCATCCCGTGTCGCAACAGCAGTGCTCGTTGCCCGGGCTATGACGGTGTCCGCAGCAATCGGCGGTGATATCATTCTTCATGCATATCATTCCGTCGGCATGATGATGGTGGGGAATGACGGGTATCACCAGCATTATCAAGCTGATGCAAAAAAAGAATATAGGTTATGTACTGTTTCTTTTTCATTCCTCTATCTTTGGACGGATGCAAAGATAGAGGTTAAGGACTTAATTACCAAATAGAAAATGCTAAAAAGGTTTGAATAACATATTCAATCCCTCATTCATGCTGGGGTGGGTGAAAATGAAGTCCCGCAGGAAATGGTAACGCTGTCCCGTTTTCATGATTGATGCTACGGTATTGATTACTTCTGGTGCATCGGCACAAAGTAGGGTACAACCCAGAATCCGTCCGGTATGGATGTCTACAATAGCTTTGAGCATACCGTCTATGCTGTGTAGCGTACGGGCACGTGGAATCATGGCAGCAGGGATACGTGCCACATGTATGGAATAACCGTTCTTCATCGCTTCCTCTTCCGTCAGTCCTATATGTGCCAGCGGTGGGTCGGTGAAAATGGCAAAGGGGATTGGATACCGGTCTTTTGTACTCCTTTTTTGTTTTCAAAGAGTTGATTACGGATGATACGGAAATCATCGATGGACAAGTAGTCGAACTGTTCGTCTCCTTTTACGTCCCCCAGGGCCCATACGTGTGGGGCTGTAGTCCGTAATTGGTTGTCGACAACGATGGCTCCCCGCTTGTCTGTTTGTATACCCGCTTTTTCCAGATTCAGCTCTGCAGTCATAGGCTTGCGGCCGATGGCTACCAGCAAGGCATCTCCTTTCAGGTAGTAGGGAGTGCCGTTTGCACTGTCCGTATAGGTCAGAGTTATTCCTTCGGCTGTGTCGTACACGGATTGGACACGGGCGTTCAACCGGACATTGATACGCTTTCGGTTCAATGCTTCCAGCATGGAGGCGGCAATGTCGCGGTCCACTTTAGGCAGAAAGCGGTTTCCCGCTTCCAGCAGTGTGACATGGCTTCCAAAGCCTGCATACATAGTGGCAAACTCCAATCCGACAGCACCGCCGCCGATGACGAGCAGGTGTGCGGGCAGTTTGTTCGATTGCAGCAAGGTCTCACTGGTATATACGTACTTGCTCTCCTTGAGTCCGTCGATGGCAGGCAGGATAGGGGTGGACCCGGTGTTGATGAATATCTCTTTTCCCTCAAGAATCGTTTCGTCCTTGCCGGAGACTATACGGATTGTATTTTCGGACAAGAAAGAAGCAGTTCCGTCATAGAGGGTTATATTAGGCTTGTTTTTTTGACATTTTCATAATTTTTCTCACACAGGAAGGATACAAGCTTGTCTTTCCGCGCCACGGCAAGTGCATACAGTTTGGACTGGTTCTTATAATCGTCATAGTATCTTTTTTCCGCATATTCCGATTCGTGAATCAGAGTTTTGGTAGGGATACATCCTACGTTTACACATGTTCCTCCGTACATCTGAGGGGAACGTTCCACGATGGCTACTTTCCAATTCCGTTCGGCCAGTTCGGCGGCCAATAACTTGCCGCCCTTGCCGAATCCTATTATGATGGCATCATATTGTTTCATTTTAATATCTCTTAGTTAAGTGTTTAGTAAAATGAAAACAATATGTATCGGCCATTTGTTCGGACGCCGGGTTTAGCAGATGCTTATCGTTCCAGTTCGCGGAGGGAGTCCATTTTCTTCTTTTCAAGGAATTCGTAGATGCCGCTCAAGTGCTCTTTCACTTGTTTGTTGCCGAATTCATATACCTTGCTTACCAGTCCGTCCAGGAAGTCACGGTCGTGGCTGACGAGGATAAGGGTACCGTCAAAATCCAGTAACGCTTGCTTCAGGATATCTTTGGTTTTCATGTCCAGATGGTTGGTCGGTTCGTCCAGTATCAGCAGATTCACCGGTTCGAGCAAAAGCTTTATCATGGCGAGGCGCGTGCGCTCTCCACCGGAAAGCACCTTGACCTTCTTCATGGACTCTTCGGGGCCACCGAACATGAAGGCACCCAGCAGGTCGCGTATCTTGTTGCGGATTTCCCCTTTTGCCACATCGTCGATGGTCTGGAATACGGTCAGGTTCTCATCCAACAATGAGGCCTGGTTTTGTGCGAAATATCCAATCTGCACGTTGTGTCCTATCGTGAGGGTGCCTTCATGTTCTATTTCCTTCATGATGCACTTCACTAACGTTGACTTTCCTTCACCGTTCTTACCAACGAAAGCAACCTTGTCTCCCCGTTCTATGGTGAGGTTGGCATTCTTGAAGACCACATGGTCACCGTAACTTTTCCCTACTCCCTCCATGATGACGGGATAATTGCCTGAGCGGGGAGAAGGAGGGAATTTGAGGCGTAACGCTGAAGTGTCTTCTTCATCCACTTCCAGCAGTTCCAGCTTCTCCAGCATTTTTACGCGGCTTTGCACTTGCAGGGTTTTTGGAGTAGGTGCCTTTGAACCGTTCGATGAATTCCTTGGTTTCGGCAATGAACTTCTGCTGGTCGTCGTAGGCTTTCTGTTGCTGTTCGCGGCGTTCCTTGCGGAGTTCCAGGTATTTGGAGTAGTTTACTTTGTAATCGTATATCCGTCCCATGGTCACTTCAATGGTACGGGTGGTGATGTTGTCCACGAACTTGCGGTCGTGGCTGATGACGATGACAGCCTTTCCGTTGCTGATAAGAAAATCTTCCAGCCATTGTATGGATTCTATGTCCAGATGGTTGGTAGGCTCGTCCAGCAACAGTACGTCGGGCTTCTGCAGCAACAGCTTGGCAAGCTCGATGCGCATGCGCCATCCACCGCTGAAGTCACTGGTCTGGCGGTTGAAGTCTTCGCGTACGAACCCCAGTCCGAGCAGTGCTTTTTCCACATCCTCCTCGTAATTGGTGGAGTCGATGGCATAGAACTTTTCGCTCAAGGCGGAGACGTTCTCGATAAGTTCCATGTAACTGTCGCTTTCGTAGTCGGTACGCGTTTCCAGTTCCTTGTTGAGGCGCTCTATCTCGGCTTCCATTTCATGCAGGTGGGCAAAGGCTTGCGCCGCTTCCTGGAATACGGTACGTCCGTCTTCCGTCATAAGGTGCTGTGGAAGGTAAGCTATGACACTGTCCTTGGGGGCTGAGATTTTTCCACGGGTAGGTTGTCTTACACCTGCCAGGATTTTGCAACAATGTACTTTTCCCCGCTCCATTTTTACCCATCAGGGCGATACGGTCTTTTTCGTTGATAACGAAAGATATGTCACTGAATAAAGTAGTTCCGCCGAATTCTACGGCCAGTCCGTCTTATAGAAATCATTATATAATTTTTTTAATGATGCTGCAAAGATAGTGCAAATCTATTAATTTTTTATATCTTTGCCCCCTATATAAACAAAACGCATAGGTCATGGAAATAGAAAAAGTGTCAGGAGATTACCGTCCGCTTATTCTGGTTGCGGAAGATGATGATAGTAACTTTAAACTGATAAAGGCTATTATCGGCAAGAAATGCGAGATACTATGGGCAAAGAATGGTGAGGATATTGTAAATTTGTTCGAAGAGAATCGCGACAAGGCGGAAGCTATTCTGATGGATATAAAAATGCCTATTATGAACGGGCTGGATGCTACGGTGATTATTCGCAAGAAGGATAAGGAACTTCCCATCATCATGCAGACCGCTTACGCCTTTACTGCCGACCGCGAAAAAGCCTTGGAGTGCGGAGCCTCGGAAGTGTTGGTAAAACCCATCACTCTGTCTGCTTTGCGTACATGTCTGAGCCGTTATTTACCTAAATTAGTTTGGTAAGGCTTTACTGATAATAAAAAGGGGAACCGGATGACTAAGTAATGAATATATCATCCGGTTTCCTTCTTTTTATTCTTATGCATTGTCTTTTCTCTCTTCCATCTTCTTTTTTACAAATTTCGATTTTGAGATTGGCTTCTTCCATATTCTTCTTTATTTCCGTCATGGATGACAGCAGTTGTGCCAGTTTCGTAGACGCTGGCAAGGGCCTGGCGGTCGGCGGCAGTCATGGTGATGGAATAGGGACGTTCCCCTTGATAGTTGACTTTGATATTCTTGTCCTTGTTCAGATAAAGGAACCCCATGACGTTTCCGTCTTCTCCCAGTTTGAAGTCTGCCTTTTCAATCTTTTCACCGAGGTCAGTGGTTTCGTAGCTGTCTTTGGCGGCGGGTGTTTCGGCAAAGCTACCATCGGGAGCAGTGACTTTGACGGCCACATGGTGGATATTATGGGCTCCGCAATAAATGGAAGTCATGCTCATGACTCCGTTTTCGTCTACCTGGAAGCGAAGGAAAGAGCGATGCAGACTTTTTTTCTATCACTTGGGAAGGATGAAGGTAATTGCCGATATTCTGGTATTCGGCATCTTTTTCAAAAGTGTATTTCCCTTTGATTGCATCGAAATCCTTTTGCTTGGCTTGAAGCATACTGTCCAGATAGACCAGGCTCTTTTCCTGCTCTTTCAGTTCCACTTCCTGCATCAGGCCGATGCCTGCACGGCGAGTTTCAAACGCTTTGGGATAGAGCATCTTGATGCTGTCAATCAGAATCTTCGCTTCATTGTAGTTGCCGAGTTCAAACGCTTCGCGGGCAGCTTGTAGTTTTTCACCGGCCTTCTTCTCCACATCTTCGCAAGAGAAGAGTGTACAGCATAGGCATGCAAGGAGTATACTTTTTCATATTGTTGTCTTGGAGTTAGAGTCCACAAAAATTAGAAATAATATCTTTATCTTTGCAGCATTTTAATGTGCAAATGTGCTAATAGACCATTAACACATTTGCGTATTCATTACATTAGCGCATTATTTATGATAGATTTGACGGCAGAAGAACTGAAGCAATATTTTAGTGATGATATATTCAAGCGGATATCCGAAACGGCTGATGAATTGGGATTGGAATGTTACGTAGTCGGTGGATATGTACGTGATATTTTCCTGCAACGTCCTTCCAAGGATATTGATGTGGTGGTGGTAGGCAGTGGCATTGCCATGGCCGAGGCGCTGGGTAAGCGTCTGGGGCGTGGGGCGCATGTTTCCGTCTTCAAGAATTTCGGTACGGCACAATTGAAGTACTATGGTACGGAAGTTGAGTTTGTGGGTGCAAGAAAAGAATCGTATACACACGATTCCCGCAAGCCTATTGTAGAGGACGGTACATTGGAGGATGACCAGAACCGCCGTGATTTTACCATCAATGCACTGGCTGTTTGCCTGAACCGGGTGCGTTATGGCGAGTTGGTCGACCCCTTTGGCGGTATTGGAGACTTGAAGGAAAAGACCATCCGGACTCCCCTCGACCCTGATATAACTTTCAGTGATGACCCTTTGCGCATGATGCGCTGTGTCCGTTTTGCCACCCAGCTGGGATTCTATATTGACGATGAGACATTCGATTCTCTGGAGCGTAATCGCGAACGCATCTCCATCATCTCCAAAGAACGCATTGCAGACGAACTGAACAAAATCATCTTGTCACCTATTCCGTCTAAGGGATTCATTGAGCTGGACCGCTGTGGTCTGCTGGAACTGATATTCCCGGAACTTGTCAGGCTGCAAGGCGTGGAGACGCGCAATGGACGCGCCCATAAGGACAATTTCTACCATACGCTCGAAGTACTCGACAACATCAGCAAGAAGACCGACAACCTTTGGCTACGCTGGGCAGCTCTTCTGCATGATATAGCCAAGCCTGCCACCAAGCGTTGGGAACCCCGTGCGGGCTGGACGTTCCATAACCATAATTTCATTGGCGAGAAGATGATACCCGATATTTTCCGCAAGATGAAGCTCCCTATGAATGAGAAGATGAAATATGTGCAGAAAATGGTGAGCCTGCACATGCGTCCCATTGTGATAGCGGATGATGTAGTGACCGACTCGGCAGTGCGTCGTCTCTTGTTTGAGGCAGGTGATGATATAGACGACCTGATGACACTGTGCGAAGCCGACATTACTTCCAAGAATATGGAGCGTAAGAAACGCTTCCTTAATAATTTTCAGTTGGTACGCCAGAAGCTGAAGGATTTGGAGGAACGCGACCGTATCCGTAATTTCCAGCCTCCGGTCAGTGGTGAAGAAATCATGAAGACTTTCGGCCTTTCTCCTTGCCAGCAGGTAGGTGCCTTGAAGAGTGCCATTAAGGATGCCATTTTGGACGGCATCATTCCCAATGAATACGAAGCCGCCCGTGCATTTATGTTGCAACGGGCGGAGAAGATTGGGGCTTAAGGAGTTATGAGTTATAAGTTGCATGTTATGTACCATGCGTTATAACTCATAACTTATAACTTATAACTCTTCTTTTCTACTTGGAACTTGCGGCTTACTTTCATCAGGTTGATGGTGTAGGTCACTACGTTCTGGGCTTCCTGTATCATAGTCAGGTATACCATGCTGACCTTTGATGCTGCCGCTCTGGCTTTGGATGCGTTGCAGCTCTTCGCGTTTCAGGTGAGACAACTGTCCGTTGAGGTCGTTGGCTTTGCGAATCTCTGTTTCCAGTTCATCATAATTGTTCGTTTCCAGCTTGTGGCGGCATACTTGTAACAGATAGCAGATGTCTTCGGCTACGTCTGTAAATTCTCCTTTCTGAATGGCATCCAGCGGATTGAAGTTATTGTCTATGTGCTCTAAGCAAGGTTCGCAAAGACGGCCTACGCTGTACACCAGTTCGCTGGCAAAGTCGTTGCCTTGATAGTAATAGAGTCCTTTTTCCAGTACGGTATTGTTGTCGAGACGGCACATGGCAAGTGTTCCGGTACGCTTCATCTGCTTGATGAGTTGTTTTTCGAATTTTACTGAGCCCATGGCACGACGCAGTCCGCGTAGATTCTCGTGTAGGAAGGAAGTGACGGTACGTTCAAAATTCTCTTCTGTGAATTCCATAATCTTCACCAGTTCTTCACGGGTATGCTTGCGGAGCAATTCGATGACTTCATTGTTGTCCGTACTCTTCATCAACTGTTTCAGGGTCTCGTTGCCTTTTTCTTTCTCCTTGCGCTTTTTGTACATCACTTGGCTACGAATCAGCATGAAGACTGCCAGACCAATCAGTGCCAGGATGGCAACCGTACCGCCGAAATGGATAATCAGTGCTACGAAGAAACAGATGGTGAACGCTGCTCCGGCAGTGATGAACCAACCGCCGATAACGCTGAGCACACCCGTAATGCGGAATACCGCCGAATCACGTCCCCAGGCACGGTCGGCAAGCGATGTACCCATGGCTACCATAAAGGTGACGTAAGTGGTGGAAAGGGGAAGTTTCAAGGAAGTTCCCAAGGCGATGAGCAGACCAGCCAATACGAGATTGACGGAGGCGCGAACCAAGTCAAAAGCGGCGCCGTCGGCTATGATGGCTTCATCCTTCTGGAAGCGTGTGTTCATCCACCGCTTGCTGCTTTCGGGCATCGTTTTGGATATTCCGTTAGCCAGAGTCATGCTGAAGCGTACCAGCGTACGGGCTATCGGGGTACTTCCGAAGTTCTCTTCACCGTCATCCTGGCGGGCAAGGTCCACGGAAGTCTTGATAACGTTGTGGGCTTTCTTGGATGTGCAGAGTGCATAAACCATAATGGCGCCTGCACCGATAAGGAAATACCACCGGGGTTTTGGCTGCACCGAGGAGTGAGGACATCAGGAATCCGTCGGGGCCGGCGGCCGTACCATTGGCTGTATAGTCAATAAATGAGGAATATCCTGCGAGGGGGACACCGATAAAGTTCACCAAGTCATTGCCGGCAAAGGCAAGAGCGAGGGCGAAAGTACCCATCAGAACCACTACTTTGAAGACATTTATCTTGCACCAATGCAGTATCTGCATCAGTATGGTGAAGAATACAAAGAAACCGGTTATCAGCAATGCGGTATTGTCGTGTATCCATTGCTTGTTTTCAGGGGTCATGAATGAGCTGTCTTTCAGCCCCTTTATCAGCATGAAGTAGATGATGCTGGTGGCAGCTATACCACCGAACAGCGCGATGCTGTATTTCATGTTCTTCTTGTAGTTGAAGGTGAACACGATACGTGCCAGCCACTGTACCAGCATACCGAAGAAGAAGGCAATGGCTACGGATACAAAAAATGGCCATGATGACAGACAGTGCCTTGTCTGTATTGATGAGGTCGCCCAGTCCCAATGTATCGCTGTTATAGACCTTGATGAGCGCCAGTGCGAACGTACCTCCCAACAGTTCGAACACCATGGATACAGTGGTGGAGGTAGGCATTCCCATAGTGTTGAAGACATCTAATAGCACGACGTCCGTCAACATGACGGCAAGCAGAATGCACATGATTTCGGCAAAGTAGAAGTGCTCCGGTTGATAGATGCCGTGTCGTGCAATGTCCATCATGCCATTGCTGAGTGCCGCACCGATGAAGACGCCAATGCCTGCAATGAACAGTATGGTTTTGAAAGATGCTGCCTTTGCTCCGACAGCCGACTGAAGAAAATTGACCGCATCATTACTGACACCTACCACGAGGTCGAAAATCGCGAGTACGAACAGAAAGATGACGATACCCAGATAAATTGTTTCCATAGACATGTATTTTATTTCCGGCTGCAAAGGAAAGAGTTTGGTGTTGCAGGGAAATGTCATACATGTTACAGAAATGTTACAAAGCGATTGACGATTGATAATTGACGATTGATAATTATCGTTAATCCTTAATCCCTTGTTTCAAGTATTCGTAAAAGCTATATTGCGACCGTACCTTCTCCTTTTTGCGGTCGCGACGACTTCCAGCGGTTTCGCAACCGGTCGTCCACAAAGCAGGCTTTCCGTTTGTCCGACAGTTGTATGGATAGCATATCGATGAGCTCTTGCTTCAAGTCCGGGTCCAGAATGGGGGTGACGGCTTCGATACGGCGGTACAAGTTACGCCGCATCCAGTCCGGCGAGCCGAGGAAGAGCTTGGGTGCGCCGCCGTTGCCGAAGTACCACACACGGGCATGTTCCAGAAAGGTATCCACGATGCGTGTCACGCGGATGTTGTGGCTGTACTCCTGCCCGGGGATGAGGCAGCAGATGCCGCGGACAATGAGGTCTATCTCTACACCGGCTTGCGAGGCTTCGTAGAGGCGGTCTATCATGGCGGGGTCTTGCAGGGCATTCATTTTTAGGATAATCCGTCCTTGCTTGCCTTGCCGGGTCAGTTCTATTTCGTGATTGATGAGGCGGTTCAGTTCAGGAATCAGGTTGAAGCGGGCCACAAGCAGGCGGTGGAACACTGGATTTTCCTTTCCCTGCAGAGTACGGAACAAGTTGTGCAGGTCGTTTACAATCACCGGGTTGCAGGTGAATAGTCCGCTGTCCGCATAGAGGGTGGCGGTCTTTTCGTTGAAGTTGCCGGTGCTGATGTAGGCGTAGCTTGTCAGTTTGCGCCCTTCCTTATCGCGGCGTAGCACGAGGGCTACTTTGGCATGTACCTTTAGTCCTGGTATGCTGAAAATGATGTTGATGCCGGCGGCTTTCATCATCTCGGCGGTGGCGAGGTTGTTTTCTTCGTCGAAGCGGGCTTTCAGTTCCACAAAGACGGTGACTTTCTTTCCGTTCTGTGCGGCGGCTATCAGGGTGTTGATGACGGTGGAGTTCTCTGCCACGCGATACTGGGTCACCATGATTTCACGCACGGTGGGTTCGTGGACGGCTTCATATAGAAAATGGTGAGTGGTCGAAGGAGTGGTAGGGATAATGCAGCAGCAGGTCCTTCTTCTCCACATAGCGGAAGACGGATTCGCGTTCGTCCAGGCAGGTCAGCTTCATGGGCTCGGGGTTTCTTGATGGGACGTACGCTTTGGTTGGGATTGGGCAGATGCCGCAAATCCTCCATGTTGAGGTGCTTGTCTCCCGGCACCAGCTCCCGGCGGTCTATGCGGTAGGCATCTACCAGAAAGTCGAGGAAGTCCTGGGGCATGGCGCGGTCGTATACAAAAACGGCACACGGCGCCTATCTTGCGTTTCTTTACCTTCTTCTTCACCTGCTCGATGATTTCGGAGGTATTGGCGGCATCGTCTATCAGAATATCCGCATCGCGTGAAATCTTGATGCAATAACTGCTGTCCACTTCATAACCGGGGAAGATGGTATCCAGATTGGCCTTGATGATGTCTTCAATGAACATCAGATAATAGTCTTTCCCCCACCTTGGGCAGCTGGATGAAGCGCGGCACTTTGCTGTACGGCAGTTTCATCACGAAATACTGGATGCGGTTTGGAGAACTGGCGGGAGCTCCTTTCAGATGAAGCCGTACGGCTAGATAGAGACGGTTGTCGCGCAGGAATGAAATCACCTTGTCCTTGCTTACGGGCACCGGGGCCAGATAGGGGAATATCTCTTCGCGGAAGAAGCTGCGCACAAAGTCGCGGTGAAACGGTTCTACGTTGCGGCTTTGATAGAATATGATGTGATGTTTCCGCAGGGCGGGCAGTATCTTCTGTTCGTAGATGCGGATACGTTCCTCCAGTTGGCGATTGACTTCTTGGTTGATTTCATCTACCAGTTCGGCGGCAGACTGCATAGTCTCTTCATCGCTTTGCGAGGCTCCGGTGGCTATGGCCTTATGGTCGGCTACGCGTATCTTGTAGAATTCTTCCAGATTGGAAGAGTATATAGAAATAAAGTTGATGCGTTCGTATAGCGGCAATGTCTCGTCTTCCGCTTCCAGCAGTACGCGGTAGTTGAAGGAAAGCCAGCTGATGTCACGTTTGAAATATCTGTTGTCCATGGTGTTAAGGTGTTAATGTGGCATATTAGCACATTACCACATTGTATTCTTCCCAAATATAATTACCTTTGTCTTAATAAACAAAGGAAAGATGACAAAAGTTGGTTTATTATCGGATACGCATGGCTACTGGGATGAAAAGTACCTGCAATATTTTGAGGGCTGTGACGAAATATGGCATGCCGGTGACATCGGTTCGCTGGAAGTGGCACAGAAGCTGGCGGCTTTCCGTCCCTTCCGTGCCGTGTATGGCAATATTGACGGGCAGGAGATACGGCAGCTCTATCCGCAGATTCTCCGTTTCACGGTGGATGGGGCGGAGGTGCTGATGAAGCATATCGGCGGTTATCCCGGCAACTACGACCCTTCCATCAAGGGCAGCATTCTGGTGCGTCCCCCAAAGCTGTTCATCAGCGGGCACTCGCATATACTGAAGGTGAAGTATGACAAGACGTTGGATGTACTCCACATCAATCCGGGCGCTGCGGGCATTCAAGGTTTCCATAAGGTGCGTACGATGGTACGCTTTGCGGTTGATGGGGGAACGTTTAAAGATTTGGAGGTGATAGAACTTGCTGACCGATGATGTAGTTTGTTTATTTTCAATGGATTGTATTTACCGATTGTTTACGCTGTAGTGTAAAAGCCGTTACATGCTAATGTAAAGGTCGTTACGCTATTGGGTAAAGGCCGTTACACTATTTGGTAAAGGTCGTTACACGCTGAGGTGAAGACCGTTTCATCAAGGGGTGACGGCCGTTACGCACTGAAGTAAGCAAAACAATGTACCGGAGTAAGCAAAGCAATGAAGTAAAAAGATGAAACCAAGCCTTCACTTAATCGAATTTTTTCCCATTATCTTTGTACCCGAATAGCAAGTAGAGCCGTGGGGCATCGTCCTCCTTCTTATTTTATTCTCCATTTTGAAGTATCACCGAAAAAGAACTGAAATATGAAAGGAATTATTCTTGCAGGTGGCAGTGCCACTCGTCTCTATCCGTTGTCCAAGGCTATCTCCAAGCAGATAATGCCCGTCTACGACAAGCCGATGATATACTACCCGCTCTCTACACTGATGTTGGCGGGAATTCGCGAAGTGCTTATTATCTCTACTCCACGTGACTTACCCATGTTCCGCGAGCTGCTGGGAACCGGCGAAGAACTCGGTATGTCCTTTTCCTATAAGATACAAGAGAATCCCAACGGACTGGCACAAGCCTTTGTGCTGGGTGCAGAGTTCTTGGACGGCGGACCGGGCTGCCTTATTCTGGGCGACAACATGTTCTACGGTCAAGGCTTCTCCGCCATGCTGAAGCGTGCCGCTTCCATAGACAAGGGTGCCTGCATCTTTGGTATTACGTCAAGGACCCCCGTGCCTACGGTGTAGTGGAGTTTGATGCCCAACGGCAAAGCCGTCTCGCTGGAAGAAAAGCCTGCCAATCCTAAAAACAACTATGCCGTCCCCGGACTGTACTTCTACGACTCCACCGTGACAGAGAAAGCCGCCTCCTTGAAGCCCTCTGCTCGCGGCGAATACGAAATTACCGACCTCAACCGTCTCTATCTGGACGAGGGCACGCTGAAAGTGGAGCTCTTCGGCCGTGGCTTTGCCTGGCTCGACACCGGCAATTGCGACAGCCTGCTGGAAGCCAGCAATTTTGTCGCCACCATCCAGAACCGTCAAGGCTTCCGCGTGAGCTGTATCGAAGAGATTGCCTGGCGCAAGGGCTGGATAGATGTAGACCAGCTGTATCGCTTGGGTGAACAGCTTGGCAAGACCGAATATGGCAAATACCTGATGGAACTGGCTGAATCGAAGCGATGAACTCTTTGTTCCCCAAAAAGAGAAGGAGAATAGTTCTCCTATAAAGGCCCGCTGACTTTAATTTTTAATTTATAATTTTTAATTCTCATGAAGACTTATCTCGTAACCGGTGCCGCCGGTTTTATCGGCGCCAACTATATTAAATATATCCTGGCAAAACATAATGATATTAAAGTGGTGATACTGGATGCCTTGACCTACGCAGGCAATCTGGGCACCATTGCCAATGACATTGACGATGAACGTTGCATTTTTGTAAAAGGTGACATCTGCGACCGCGTGCTTGCCGACGAACTGTTTGCCAAGTATAAATTCGATTACGTAGTGAATTTTGCTGCCGAGAGCCACGTAGACCGTAGCATAGAGAATCCCCAGCTTTTCCTGATGACCAACATCCTGGGTACACAAAACTTGCTCGATGCCGCCCGCCGTGCCTGGGTCACGGGTAAGGACGAGTCCGGTTATCCCACTTGGCGCAAAGGCGTTCGTTACCATCAAGTGTCTACCGACGAAGTTTACGGCTCACTTGGTGCCGAAGGCTACTTCACAGAGCAAACCCCGCTCTGCCCGCACAGCCCTTACAGCGCCAGCAAGACGAGTGCCGATATGGTAGTGATGGCCTATCACGATACCTATAAGATGCCCGTCACTATCACCCGCTGTTCCAACAACTACGGTCCTTATCATTTCCCCGAAAAGCTGATTCCGCTTATCATCAAGAATATTCTCGAAGGCAAGAACCTCCCCGTCTATGGCGACGGCAGTAACGTGCGTGACTGGCTCTACGTGGAAGACCACTGCAAAGCTATCGACCTGGTTGTCCGCGAGGGTGTGGAAGGCGAAGTCTACAACGTAGGCGGTCACAACGAAAAGACCAATCTTGAAATCGTGAAGCTGACTATTGCCACCGTCCGCCGCTTGATGGAGGAAGAAACCCCCGGTTACCGTGCAGTGCTGAAGAAACAAGTAAAAGGCCGCCGACGGCACGATTGACATCAGCTGGATAAACGAAGACCTTATCACCTTCGTCAAAGACCGCCTAGGTCACGACCAGCGTTATGCCATCGACCCCACAAAGATTACCAATGCCCTGGGCTGGTATCCGGAGACGAAGTTCGAGGTCGGCATCGTCAAGACCATTGAATGGTACCTGAACAACCAGCCGTGGGTGGAAGAAGTGACCAGCGGTGATTATCAGAAGTATTACGAACAGATGTATGGAGGTAGAGGTTAAGGTTTAGGGATTAGGGTCTAACCGCTAATCCTTAACCTCTAACCTCTCAATTCAGCGCCACCGCTAACAGTAATCCTAAGAACAGCATATTGCGCGACGTCTCGCCCAGTATGCTGTTCAGCTTTTTACCGCTACCTATCTGTATCATTTTGCGCCACGTCAGTGCGTGCATATAGAGATAGACGCAGGGAGCCCAGATAAATTCCAGTGGAGTCAGCTTGCCCGTGTAGACAAACCAGAAGCAGAGCAGCACGGCGGCGGTGCCCAGTGCCAGATACATATTCTCACCGAACTTCTTGCCGTAGCGTACCACCAGCGTACACTTGCCGCTCACGGCATCCTGCTCGCGGTCGCGATAGTTGTTCACCATCAGCAAGGTGTCTATGGCGAGGCCACTGACGAGCGACAGCACCACCACATCCATATTCAGCGTATAGGCCTGCACGTAGTAGGTGCCGCATACGGGCACGAAGCCGAAGAACACCAGCACCAGTACGTCGCCCCAGCCCCGATAGGAGAGCAGCGTGGTATAGAGGAAAGCAAACAGTATGCACACCACGCCCAGCACCACCAGTTCCCAGCCTCCGTGGGGCAGCTGCCCCCAGACGGTGAACAGCACTGCCAGCCCTGCCAGGCACGACAGTGTCAGTGCGATGCCGATGCCGGTTTTCATGGCTGCCGGCGTAATCCAACCTTCGGCGCAGGCGCGCTGCGGCCCCAGCCGGTCTTCCCGACGGTCGGTCCCTTTCTGGAAGTCGAAGAGGTCGTTGATAAAGTTGGCGGCAATCTGCATGCCGCAGGCAAAGAGGGCGCACAGCAGGGCGGGTGCGGTCTTGAACTGTCCGTCGCTGAAGGCAAGGGCACTGCCCAGCAATACCGGGATGATGGCTCCCGTCAACGTCTTGGGGCGGGCGGCGAGAAACCATGCGTAGGGTGAATTCTGTTTAATCTCGTTCATCGTAGTTCCAATTTAGTTCGGCATCTGCCAGCAAAAATACTGAAAATCCCTATATTTGTACCCACTTATGATGAAGAAGTTAGTCTACATATCCATTCTTTCTCTGCTGCTCTTGTCTTCCTGCCGTTCCAAGCGGATGATTACCGTGTCGTTGCCGCAGCCAGTCATGCAGGCAGACAGCACGCAGCTTGGCGATACTATCGGGTTGCCTGCCCGCCTTTCGCCGATGTTCACCTTTGACCAGTCTGATTTGCGTAATGTCCGCCGCAGCCGGCGAAGGGCGAGGTAAAGAAACAGCAGATAAAGAAAACGGCACCGGTACAAAAGGTAATTGTGCAGCGAGGTACAAGAATCACATCGAAAACCACCCACGTAGGCTCGGCCTATAAGGGCGTCAGCCGCATTAAGACGTACGACTTCACGCATCGCGACGTGCCTGCCGCCTTCGAGGGCTTCCGCATCGCCTTTGTCTCCGACCTGCACTACAAAAGCCTGCTGAAGGAGGAGGGATTGAAGGACCTGGTCCGCCTGCTCATAGACCAGAAGGCCGACGTGCTGCTGATTGGCGGTGACTTTCACGAAGGCTGCCAGTACGTGCCGCCCGTCATGGCTGCCCTGGCGCAAGTGAAGACGCCGTTGGGCACCTATGCCGTGCTTGGCAACAATGACTACGAGGCTTGCTATGACGACATCGTGCGCGAAATGAGGCATTATGGCATGCATCTGCTGGAGCATAAGGTGGACACCCTGCGGCGTGGCGGTGAGCGGATTCTTGTGGCGGGCGTGCGCAATCCTTTCGACTTGGGCAAGAACGGCACATCGCCCACACTCGGCCTTTCGCCCGACGATTTCGTAATCCTGCTGACGCATACGCCAGACTATGCCGAGGACGTCCCGGTGACAAACTCCGATCTCATCCTGGCCGGACACACGCATGGCGGGCAGGTGACGCTGTTCGGGCTTTATGCACCGATAGTCCCCTCGCACTACGGGCAGCGGTTCCTCTCCGGGCTGAAGTACAACTCAAAGAACATCCCGATGATTGTCACCAACGGCATCGGCACTTCGCAGAAGGCCATCCGCATGTTTGGCCCCCGCAGAGGTGGTGATGATTGTGCTGCACCGGCTGACGGACTGATTATCTTCGGGCATCAGCACCACTCCCAGTTTCTTCTTGCCATCCATCTTTACCACCATCGGCTGGCGGAAATGTACATGCCGCAGGTACTTCGTCTCGTGTATGGCAGGCTGTGCATTCAGGAATTCCTGGTTGTATACGCCGTCATTCATAAAGGCGTTGATGGTAAAGTATCCCACTCCAAAGGAGGTCAGGTTCTGGAAGAAGTGGGTTCCCTGGCTGGGGTCTACCCGGTAGTTGGTCAGTCCGGCTTCCACTATCACGCGGGCAGCGCTGATGTGCGGCCACTTCACGGGGATGCCGAGCCAGGTGTCACTGCTACCCCAGCGTCCGGGACCTACAAGGACATAGTTGCGGCCTTCGTCCAGGAACTGCTGGTTCAGCTTCTCTATCTCCCAGGCAATCTCCTGGTTGTGGGAGGCACTATAGTCGTCTGTCTTCACATAGATAATGTCATGTATCTCGTTCATGATGCCATGTCCCAATGAGTTGTTGGAACGGAGCAGTACCTGGTCGTCCGGAATGGCGGTAAGGTCTTCATCCAGCATCTCCTTGGTGTCGACTATCGGGCGGATTTGCAGCAGGTAGAAGGTGCCGGTTTTGTCCTTCTCGCGGCTCATGGTGGCGGCAAACTCTATCTCTACGGGACGGCGCATCTCCTGCTCTCCGTATTTGCAAAGCCAGTTGCAGGATGCGTGGCAGGGGAATACGTCGTGTTGCAGGATGTTGGCAAAGGTGATGACTTTGCGTCCGCCGGGATAAAGCCCGTCGCGGATAATCTGGTCGTAAGGGTCGTAGGTGGAGGCTATGTAGTTCAGTGCTCCGTCCTTTTCCGCTTCTTTGACGTGCAGTTTCAGCAGGTTGAAGCCGTCGTCGATGGAGAAGTCGTGACCGGCATTGCGCAGGTCGAGGGCATAGAAGCGGGTCTGAGTCTCTTTGAGGGCAAATCTCCATTTCGCTGGTTTGCAGCACCTGGTTGGGGTGATAGGGCGAGAAGCGGAGCGTCATGCCACCGTCCACGATGTATTTACCCTAAACCGAGCGCCAGATTGACGATACCTTCTTCTGCCTTCTCGTCGCCGATGGGGTAGTAGTTGAGCGAACGTGCCACGCCGGACATGCTGGGGTAGTAGCGGTCACCATACTGGTTGCCCACTACCTCTTGCAGGATGACAGCCATCTTTTCCTGGTCGATAACGTTGCTCGTTGCCTGCATGTATGCCTTCGAGTCGCGGAAGTAGACCGAAGCATATACTCCCTTGATGGCATCGCTCAGCATGCGCAGCATCTCGTACTTGTCGTCCAGATAGGGAATCATGTAGGTGTTGTAGATGCCGGCGAAGGGTTGGTAGTGCGAGTCTTCCAACAACGAGGACGAACGGATGGCAAGCGGCGACTTCACCACGTCGAAGAAGGTGAAGAAGTCCTCCACCAGGCGGTCGGGCAGCTTTGCTTTGAGGAAGTAGCGCAGGATGACGTCATCGTCGGCATCGGACAAGGCTATCTGATACAGATTGTTGGTATCCATAAACTCGTCGAACACATCGGTACAGAGCACGATGGTCTTGGGGATGGCGACACGGGCATTCTCAAACTCTTCGAACTCGGGGTGATGCTTCACCAGGTTGTCGATGAAAGCCAGTCCGCGCCCCTTGCCTCCCAGCGAACCGTCGCCAATACGGGCAAAGTTGGAGTATCGGTCAAAGCGGTCGCGCCTGAAGACTGCCACTACTCCCTGGTTTTTCATCTTGCGGTATTTCACGATAGCCTCGAAGATAATTTTACGGTGGGCATCCACGTCTTGCAAGCTATTCCAGGTGATGGGCCGCAGGAACTCTGCCACGGGAAACATGGCACGTGAGTAGAGCCAGCGGCTGACGTGGTTGCGGCTGATGTGGTAAAGGAATGATTCTGCCGGAACAGCAAAAAGAATGTTCTGCAGCTCTTTGAGATTCTTTACGCGGGCAATCTCTTCCAGCGTGTCCGGGTTGCGGAAGATAAAGTCGCCGAAGCCGAAATTGTCTGATACAATACGGCGCAGGTCCACATCCATCTTTTTGGAATTCTTGTCGATGAAGGCGGCATCGTATTTGGCTGCATACGCTACGTTGTCCGATTCGCTGGACTGTATGATAAGGGTACAAACGGGTCTTCCTTGCGGATGGCGGCACAGAGCTTGATACCGGCCAGTCCGTCCTTCTCGCCCCGTTCTACGCGGGGGAAGCGTACGTCGGTGATGACACCTAATATATTATTCTTATAATTTTTGGTAGATGCCAAAGGCTTCTTCATAGGTACGTGCCAGTACAATTTTGGGACGTCCCCTCATGCGCAGTGTGCGCTGGTGGGCATTCAGTGCTTCAGTAGAGAATTCCTGGCTCTGCTTCAATACGAATTTATACAGATTGGGCAGGATGGAGGAGTAAAGCGGATGCCGTCTTCCACCAGCAGGATGAGCTGCACACCCACTTCGTTGACGTCGTGCTCCAGGTTCATCTTGTCCTCTATCAGCTTGATGATGGAAACCAGCAAGTCGGTGTTTTCCCAGCCAGCAGAACACATACTCAAAGGGACTGAGGTCTTCATTGGCAATACGCTTGGTGATGCCGTGGCTGAAAGGGGGTAAGTATCACCATCGGAATCTGTTCATACAGGTTTTTGATGTATCGTGCCACGTCGAAGCTGTCGTTGTCTCCCGTGCCCGGCATGCAGATGATGAGGTCGAAAGAGATGGAGGACAGCTGTGTCAGCGCCTCCTCGCAAGTGGAAACCTGCGTGAAACGGGGAGGGTAGCGCAAGGAGAGCGAAGTGTATTCATTGAATATCTTTTCGTCGATGCGGCCGTCATCTTCCAGCATGAAAGCATCGTAAGGATTGGCTATCAGAAGGACGTTGAAAATGCGCCGTGTCATGAGGTTGGCAAACTGTGTGTCCTTGAAATAGAGCTGGTTTAATTTGAACTTACTGAGCATGGCTTCTCATGATTTGTTGGTTTCGGAAGGCAAAAGTAATAGAAATCGAACCTATTCGGATAGTTTTTACGACCGTTTTTTTTGATATTTATGCGTAATATTGCATCCGAAAAACAATATATGACCTATGTCTGCTCCATATCCGTTTCCATATAAATCCGTTGCATGTACATTTCTGCTGTTATGGGTGTTCGATTTTTTTGTCCGCTGACTTGTTTGCCGGTTCATTCCGCACCTTGGGTATCAAGGAGGGATTGGGCAGTCGGCAAGTATTCCAGATAAACAAGGATTCAGCCGGATTTGTCTGGGTGTATACTCATGTCGGGATAGATCGTTATGACGGGAATGAAATCAAGCATTACAAGCTGGACGGAATGGTTGATTCCAGGGACAATATCCAGTCTTCCACTACCATGATGTGTGATAAGGAGGGTATTGTCTGGGTTGCATTGAAGAATGGAAAAATCTATGCATACAACAAACTGACGGACTCTTTCCAATTGCGTGTGGACTTGGCCGATTACCTGCCTTCTCCGGTATTGTATAATATGCTGTTTGATGACGAAAACCGTTTGTGGTTGTGTATGTCGAAGGGGCTTTATTCTTGGGAAGAAAGTGCAGGACTGTCCTTTTGCCGGATTGAAGGGGCAATCTGTCCGTTGCATGGTCCAAATGGAAGATGAAGTGCTTTTTTGCAGGCACCGACAAGGGTGTCTTCCGGCTGAAGAAGGCAGGAGCGGCAGGTTCTTCGTCTTTTGAGACGAGGCCGGTTGACCTGCATACAGAGATGCATGTGGAATCGCTCTATGTCTTCGGAGCGAAGCTGTTCATCGGTACCTTTTCAAACGGCGTATTTGTGCTTGACGGTCCCGAAGGGCAAATACATTCCTTGAATGACCGGATTCCTCATGTGCCTATCCGTTCGTTTGCAAGGACAAAGGATAATTTGCTGCTGGTGGGAGCCGACGGTGCAGGTGCTTTTTTGCATGGATGTCGCTACCGGAGAACTTTTGAACCATTATATGAATAACGGGGATGATGACAAAAGCTTGAGTGGTAATACGGTATCCGATATTTGTGTGGATGAATCCGGAGTTGTATGGATTGGCACTTCTACGAATGGCATCAGCTATCTGGATCCGGAGATGCCGGATGTCTATAGAATCAGGCACGAACGCAATAATGATAATTCCCTGAAGTCGGACCATGTAAATGTGATGTTTCAGGACTCGGAGGGAGATTATTGGTATGGTACAAACAACGGCGTCAGCCTCTATCAACCTCGGTCACGCAAATGGACCCACTATCTGGACGGTACGGAATATAGTGGCAAAGTGGTATTGGCGCTTGCCGAAGACTCCGGGGGAAACATCTGGGTAGGTGGCTATGGTATCGGTGTCTATTGTATTCATAAACAGACCGGACGGGTACAGAAGAAAGAGAAAAGAAATGCACATCCGGAGAAGGGAATGGCCACCGACTATGTTTATGCCATTTATGCGGAAGGGGATTATGTCTGGTTCGGTGGTATTGAAGGAGAGTTTACCCGTTACGATATACGGACGGATACTTATACATATTACCCGATTGATTGCATAGGTGACATAAAGCCGGGTAAGGGGGGCTCATTACTGATTGCCGGTTGCAGCGGGTTGGCCGTCTTTGATAAGAAGTCGGGAGACACGCAGTGGCATCAGACGTTTGGAGACATCTCTCTGCATTATCCTATCCGTTGCCTGATGCAGTCCTCATCCGGTGATATTTGGCTGGCGACAGACGGGGAAGGCCTTATACGTGTTGGTCCGGATGGGAAAGAGGTGCATGCATATACCGTAGATGACAATCTGGTTTCCAATTCCATCAATAGTCTGCTGGAGGATAACGAAGGGCGTATCTGGTTCAGTACGGAGAAGGAATTGTATTGCTTGGATTGTTCCCGGGATATTATCATCAGTGCCAATGATTTTTTGGATGTCAGCTGGGGATATTACAATCCGAATGCTGCCCTTAAGTTGAAGAATGGATGTCTTGCTTTCGGCACCGCAGAAGGGGTTCTTTCCTTTCTCCCGTCTTTGGACTTGGGGACTCATGCACCCGTTGAGCTGATTCTGACAGACTTTAAACTGCTTTATGAATCGGTCAAAGCGGGAATGAAAGGCTCTCTTTTGCAAACGAATATCAATGATACCCGGAAAATAGATTTGAAGTATAATCAAAACTCCTTCTCTATTTCCTTCTCTGCCATCAACTTTGCAGTCCCGCATCGTATCAGGTATGAGTATAGGCTCGAAAATCACAATGAAGAGTGGGAACACTCCAATTCAGTGCGGAACGTGAGCTATATGAATCTCTCGTCCGGTAAGTATGTATTCCGCTTGCGGGCATTTGATAAGTACACCGGGCAGCAGGTGGGAGAAAGAAGTCTGGACATTGTCATTCATAACCCTTACTGGGTTTCGTGGTGGGCGCTGCTCCTCTATTTCATCTTGTTGTCTGTCTTTGTCTGCATGTTTGTGCAGTATAGGAGGCATAAGGTGAACGAAGGGCGTATAAGGGACAAGATACGTTCCTTTATCAGTATAGCCCATGATATCCGTACACCGGTTACTTTAATAAAGGCTCCGCTGAGCGAGCTCGAAGCGCAGGAGGGACTTCCGGAGCAGGGTAAGAAAACCGTTGCGGTGGCAATGAAGAATGTGGAAAAACTGATGGGAATGATTACTCAACTGCTTGAGTTGCAGAAAACGGAACTGCATGCCGAGGAGTGTCTGAAGGTTTCTCCATACAACATTAAGGCTTATCTGGAGGAAAAGATGGCGGAGTTTCATTTAGCTGCCATGCAGAAGAGCGTCGGGATAGAGTTGGAGGTGGAGCCGGATATGCCCAAGGTTTGGATTGACCGGGAGAAGATGGATCATATCATAGACAATCTGCTCTCCAATGCCTTGAAGTATACAGAGAAGGGAGTCATCCATATACTGGTGAAGACTGCAAGAAAGAAATGGACTATTGAAGTGAAGGATACGGGCATCGGCATTCCGAAAGAGGAGCAGGGCAATATCTTCCACGAATATTATAGAGCCCAGAATGCCATGAACTTTGAGGAAACCGGTTCGGGCATCGGTCTGATGATTACGCGCCGCATTGTGAAACAGCATCACGGCACCATCTCTTTCAGTAGCGTGGAAGGACAGGGAACTACGTTTACGGTAACTTTCCCGCAGAGGATAAAGGCGAGCGTGGCGGTGGAAGCGAAGGCTGACGGCCGGGAAGAAGCTCAGGCCGCTACCGGGGCTGTGCATGAAGAAACGGAACGTGCCGGGAAGAATGTCCTTCTTCTGGCGGAGGACGATGCGGATATGAGGGAGTATCTGGTGGACAGCTTGTCTTCCGAATATAAGGTAGTTGCCGTGCCCGACGGCGGAAAGGCATTGGAGACGGCAAGGGAAATCAATCCTGATATCATTGTCTCGGACATTGTGATGCCGGTACTGGAAGGTGATGAATTGTGCCGGATTCTGAAGTCATCGGTAGATACAAGCCATATACCTATTATATTACTGACCGCACTGAGTGAGAGGGAAATATCATCTTCGGACTGGAGGCCGGTGCCAATGACTACATCATCAAGCCTTTCGACTTGTCTGTGCTGAAAGTGCGTATCAGGAATATTCTTCAGAATAGGCAGCATTTGCGCGAAACCGTGTTGGCGATGGATGCGCAGCCCGAAGAGACAGACTATACCAGCCAGTTGGACAAGGAGTTCCTGGACAAGGTTATGAAAGTGATTGAGGAGGAGATTGTCCGATTCGGAATTCTCCATCAATGACTTCTGCCGGATGCATGGGCATGAGCCAGCACTTCTGTCTACAATAAAATAAAGACGCTGACCGGGCAGGGACCGAATGACTTCATCCGCATTGTCCGTTTGAACAAGGCAAAAGAGCTGCTGGTTTCCCGGAAATATTCGATAGGGGAAGTGGCGAATATGGTCGGATTTTCTGACCCGAAATATTTTAGTACATGCTTCAAAAAGCAGTTTGGCACCAGTCCCAGCAAATTTAGAGCCATGAAGACTGCTTTTGAACCACCGCTGACAAGTATTAAACCTTTTTTGTCAGAGAATAAACCCTTGTCTCCCTGATAGTGCGTAATATTGTGGACAGTAAACAATATAAAAAAACATATATAAAAATGGAAACATATTTGGGTCTTGATTTAGGGGGGACAAAGTTGCTGATTGGCGAAATGGACAGCCGTGGCAACATTTTGAGGTATAAGAAATATGACTCCGGTTACTTCAATCAGCAGGCTGCGCTGGAAATCATCAAGTCTTCGCTTGATGATTATATCCGCACTGTGGGCTGGTATGACCAGAAGCCGGTAGCGATGGGCGTTGGCCTGATAGGGCGTGTAGACCCCAACGAAGGTGTTTGGTTGCAGATTGACCCGAGCAGGACACAGCGGATTGAGTTGGCAAAGGAACTGTCGGATATATATGGTATGCCTTGCCATATAGATAATGATGTGAAGAGCGCTACAAGAGCCGAACGCGTCTGGGGATTCGGACAAATTTCCAAAAACTTTATTTACGTAAATGTAGGCACAGGCATTGCCGTAGGTACGGTGATAAATGGCAGACAAATCCGTGGCAGTCATTTTAATGCCGGTGAGGTGGGACACTTACGTGTAGGCGTGAACATAGGCATCAAATGCGGTTGCGGACGAATGGACTGTGTGGAGGCGATTGCTGCCGGCATAGGCTTTGACAATTGTGCCCGTCTGCTCCGCAATCAGTATGAAACCAGCCTGCATATTCCGGCAGAAAAAGGAGAACGGGTGATTGTGAGTGAGGTGTTTGCACTCAGTCAGAAAGGTGACCCTCTTTGTACGGTACTGGTGGAGAATGCAGCTGAGGCGCTTGCCAATCTTATCATGAATCTGGTACGTGTGATTGACCCGGACACGGTGGTGTTGGGTGGTGGTATTGTAGCCGACGGATATATGCACGAGAAGATTCTGGAGAAACTTCATCCTACGACCATGCGTTTTGTCAGCAACGGGGTTGTCATTACGAAACTGAATCCCGGATTTATCGGGCTTCTGGGGGCCGGTGCGGTGGCGATGAATATGTGATTAGGAATTAATGATTAAGAATATGAAAATAACAATAACAAAGAATGAAAAGGAGTTTGACTGCACGGCTGCATGGCGCATCATCGGGCAGATGTTGAATGAACCGGAGAGTGTGATAGGACTTTCGACGGGACGTACTACCGGCAATCTTCATCGGTTGGTGGGAGAAATCTATACTAAATATCCGTTTAAGGTGGATACCGTTACTTTCTTCGGATTGGATGAGGTAATGAATGTGCCGCGCGAATATGCCGGAGCATGCTACACGATGCTGAAAACGGAGTTGATGGATACATTGGGCATCAAGGAAGAGAATTTTTTGATGCTGCCTACCATTTCTGGTGATTTTGAACAGTCATGCAGGGATTTCCAGCAGGAAATTGCGAACCGTGGCGGTATTGATTTGCTGATTTTAGGGTTGGGTGAGAACGGACACCTGGGATTCAACCAGCCGGAATCTCCCTTTGGCGGTGAAGCATGGGTGACCCGGATGAATGTGGAACTGGAAGAACGCATCCGTAGAGAAACGGGTACTCCTCCCGATAAAGAGTTGGGAGGGGCTACTTTGGGAATAAAGAACATTATGCAGGCACGCCGGATTGTACTGGTTGCCAAAGGGACTAATAAAGCGGATATTGTCAAGCGGATGCTTGAAGGGCCTGTGACAACAGATGTTCCTGCTTCCATCCTTCAGCTTCATCCCAACTGTGAATTTCTGCTGGATGAGGCGGCGGCAAGCATGCTTAACTGCTAAGTCGCCTTGCAGGCGGCTGATAACTAATTATTTGAATTAATAATCAAAATACTATGACACAACAAGAAAAACAAATAAACTATATGGGGCCATTCATCACGATGGTGTTCTTGTTCTTTATTGTAGGTTTCCTTACGACTGCCAATACTCAGTTTCAGGGTCCTCTGAAAGAAACTTTTCTTTCGGAAGTGGGCGGGTTGAAAAATACTTTTGCTACTTTGATTACTTTCTCCTGGTTCCTTGCTTATCCGGTTTGTGGAGGGGTAGGCTCGTCGTGGATTAGCAAATACGGATATAAAGGAACATTGATGCGTGGATTGCTGGTGATGATTGTGGGGCTTGGTTTGTTCTTTGCCTCTTCCTATTTCACAGTACACTTTCCTGAAGCGAATTGGCATGCAGGAAATAATGTTATCCCTGGAGGGTTCTTGATTTTCTTACTGGGTTCTTTCGTGGTAGGGGCTTCGGCCACCATTCTGCAAGTGGTTATAAATCCTTATCTGACGGCTTGCCATGTCAAGGGTACCCAGTCCATTCAGCGTTTGGCTATAGGTGGTTCCGCCAATTCTGTGGGAACTACGCTTGCTCCTTATTTCGTGACCGGTGTCGTGTTCGGCGGTCTGTCTATGGAGGACATTCAGATTGACCAGCTGATGGTTCCGTTCCTGGCATTGATGGCTGTTATTTCTTTGATTGTATTGTTGTTGATGAAATTGTCTTTGCCCGATATCCAAGGAACCAGGGTAGAGAAGGGAGAAAAGCTGGAAAAAAGTGTATGGTCCTTCCGTCATCTGACATTGGGCGTGGTGGCTATCTTCTTTTATGTAGGAGTGGAAGTCTGTATCGGGGCCAATATCAATCTGTATGCCATCGAGATGGATTATGCTTCTCCGGCACTGATGGCTACGCTCTATTGGGGTGGTATGCTTGTGGGCCGCCTGGTGGGGAGCAGCCTGAGCAGGATTTCTCCCCGCGTGCAGTTGACGGTTACTACGGTATCGGCAGGACTACTCGCCCTACTGGCCATTCTTCTGAATAATCCGTGGCTGCTCACGGCAGTAGGTCTGTTCCATTCCATCATGTGGGGAGCTATCTTTACTTTGTCCGTTGCCCATTTGGGAAAATACACTTCGGTGGCTTCGGGTGTGTTCATGATTGGAGTGGTAGGCGGTGCCATATTGCCCTTGTTGCAAGGAGTGCTTGCCGATGTTCTTGGAGGCTGGAGATGGTCATGGCTCATCGTTCATTTTTTGGAGAAGCGTTTATGCTGTATATGCATTGATAGGTTCACGGGTCCGTCAGACCTGCGATAATTTGTAATTAAGATAGTACTTATGAAAAAAATTAGAATGATGATGGCTGCCGCTTTGGGCGTATTGGTTTCATGCGGTAGCGTTAAGTCGGGAGAAGAGGTCGTTGCGGCTTCCCGCGATTCAAAGGTTGTGGTTGCTTATGTCACTTCGTGGAGTGAGGTGATGCCCGACCCGCAGTACATGACGCATA